>JABLTR010073866.1_pt1 | contig 10964 bp, 9 predicted proteins | sample 7160071 | NCBI WGS metagenome assembly JABLTR01 (sample SAMN14651230, study PRJNA627086) | human gut metagenome | isolation source: feces | host: Homo sapiens
ATTATGCAAATTTTAACTGAGATGATTTTCCTTGTGCTGATACAAGAAAATCTGAATAAAGTCTTTTACCACGTTCAATAAGATTTTTATCTTCACCGCATCCGCATAGCATAGCAAAAGTTTGGCCTACGCATTTTCCTAAATCACTGCGGTTACGAAGACAAAGATAATAAAAAGAAAAAGCAGGAGAACTTGATATAGTAGTATAAAATTCCGGAGACGACTGCTTAATTCTATCATAAAATGCAGACAATGCTGTTACTGCTGTAATACGCGATGGAGTAAAACAATCAAATGCTACTGTAGCTGCAAATACATATAGAAATTGTTCGTTTAATAATAAATCTGTATTATTCTGATCGCCTTCCCATGCCATTACTTCATCAGCCATTATTGCTCCAAATTGTCTTGCCTTTTCTATATTACCGTGCTGTAAATGGTATTCATGTTCAGCCTGTACTGTATCTTCTTTATCATTGTTATTGTATTGACCCATTATCTTAATATCCTTATCCTCATCAAAATCAGGCCTCACACTATCACCTCTTAAATTATATAATTAATAATTATAACATATAGTATAATAAATATACATAAACTAACGCTTAATGTACTTTATCATTATCCCCATCATTATTTATATTATCAATTTTTTGTGTATTATCAGCTTTGGAATGCTCCATAGCCTCTCTTACAGCTTTAGCCAATTGATCAGGGCATGAGGTCTTTTTTAAACCGCATGTAGTTCCTGATAAAAGCTGCTCAACTTTTTCTGCTGGCATTCCTTCTACTAATTTTGAAATACCTTTTAAATTACCATTGCAACCGCCTTCAAAATTTACAGACCGTACAATATTTCCATCCAATTCTAATGTTATAGAACGCGAACATGTTCCATGCGTTTTATATTTATATTGCATTTTAAAAAATCACTTCCAAAATAAAAATATAAAATGATATTACATAATGTTCTTTTATGCAAATATTTGCTTTTAATATACACTTTAAAATTTTAATAAAATACTTGTTTTTATCTTACTTCAGCCTGTTTATATTCAAGAAGTTTTATTAAATCTTCATTAGGCGTTACACAGGTAGCAAGAGGGATAGGCTTTACAGTATTCATTCCATGGAAATCTGAACCTCCTGTCATAAGAAGTCCATTTTCATTTGCAAAATTCATTAAATATTGCGTATCCTCCTGGCTGTTTCGCGGATGCCATACTTCAACACCATCCAAACCGTGTTCTACAAGCTCTTCCATTACATCAAAACTATCATAAGTCGAAGGATGAGCTAAAACAGCAATACCACCTGCTTCTTTAATTTGTGCGAGCACTTCAAATACATCCGGATATTCTACATGCACAACGCACGAACCATTTTTACTAGAAAAAAGATTATCATATAATTCACCAAATACACTTACTGAATATCCTGAATCCATCAGTGCTTTTGAAATATGCTGTTTATATATATTAGTACTTCCTGACGCACATTTTATTATTTGCTCTGGTGTTACAGGATAAAGCTGTACTACTTTTTTTATCATTTCAATAGATGCTTTTTTACGCGCCTGGCCAGTACGTTTACATAATCCTTCAAGTCTATCCGGTTTTTGCGGCCTATAACACAGTATATGCACTTTGCGTGAACGTTTATAATCAAATGCAGAAAATTCAGCTCCATGCACAACTTTTATACCATAGCGCTCGCCAAGACGTTTTGCTCTTACACATCCCGCCATAGTATCATGGTCAGTTATTGCTATGCATCTGATATGACGTCTTCTCGCTATTGATATTAGATCTTCTATACCGGTCGAACCATCGGATAGACGGGTATGACAATGCAAATCGCCAGTCATTATTAAATAATCCTCCTTAGCGGCATATAATAAAAATATAAACCGCCAAAATATATCATAAAATTACAAATTATCATATAATTACAATAATTTCCTTAATATATATTATACTCTTTCAGCTTAATTTTCACAAGTAATAATATTAAAATTATTTCCTTACTTTAATATTATTAAAGTATAGTTAAAAACTTAATAAACCGTTTATACTAAAAACAATTTGTTAAGCATAAAATATAAAAAATATAATTAAATTAATAAATCTGAAGCTAAAATTAATTTAAAATAAATCAGATTATAGCCAAATAAATATCCCATGTCATTAAAGGAGAGGGGGCGCCTGCGCAGCGCATCCTTTGGATGCGCTTTACGCAAAATAATTTTTAAATACTCAGGCTGAGTTATAAAAAGAAACTAGTATTATCTTAAATACACATCATCTTTATTTATCAAATTATTTAAATTATTTTGCATTTGGCAACCATATTTCATATGGTTGCACGCAGGCGCCCCCCCTTCTCTGTTAAGCTTATTGCAATAGAAAATATTTTATATATAATTAAAAGATTTAACATAATATAATTATATATGTTTATTCTTAATCTATTTTTATTTATATTATTAATTTTAATCTATTGAATAATTTAGTTTTTAAGTTAAGATAAGCTGATATTATGAGTATAATTAAAAAATATTATTTACTTTATAAATATTGCAAAAATATTTTTAGATTTGATTGATTATTATGAAAAAAAAGGATACAATATAAAAAGCAATTATTGTGAAAGGAGCTGCACATTATCATGTCATCATCATTCAATCAATATTTAGACGGCGATTTTTCCGGCAGTTTCGAGGAATTTTTAGATAGTAATCAAAATGATTCAGATTATAGTTTTGATGATTCCGATATGGAATATCAAGATCATAACCTACCTTCTTTTAATAAAGCTGTGCAATCTGCAAAAGCTGCATATGACAGTGCTACAAAAAGTGCTAGAGCTGCCTATCTTAAGGCTGTTGAAGAAGCTAAAGCTGGTTATTTAAAGGCTACTGTAAATGCTAAATCAGCTTATAAAAAGGCTGTTTCAACTGCTAAGACAGCATGTGAAAAGGCTGGAGATATGAAAAAACGCGCAACAAAAGAAATTGATAAAACTGTAAATGATATTAAGGAAAATAAAGAGTTATCAATAAAAGTTGCCGCAGTTACCGCAGTAGCTACAGCAGCTGCAATTGGTATTGTATGTGCAATATTTAAAAAGAAAAAATAAATATTGATATTTAAACACTGGTAATTTATATTAAGCATAAGGCGCAGTTTGAGATAACAATATTTTATCTTAAAACAGCGCCTTATATTTAATATATTTAAATTAAATAATAAAAATTTTATTTTTTTAAATGATTATTTATCTTTTGCTTTACATATCATAATACACATGATATAATGTTGAGTCAGTTGGGGTAATATACCAACTGCGGCCCTTCACTCAGCATATCTGGGAAATACCTTGCTTTCTTTCAAGGATCTTCACCTTTACCATATGCTTAGTCTTGAGGCCATTATAAAATTATTATATTTTGAGGTGAAATTTATTATGATGCAAAAAGCTGAAAAACAGGCTATTATGCAGGAGTATGCGGTTCATGAAGGCGATACAGGTTCTCCTGAGGTTCAAATCGCTGTTCTTACTAAAAGAATCAATGATTTAACTGAACATCTTAAAATTCATAAGAAAGATCATCACTCTCGACGCGGCCTGCTTAAAATGGTTGGTAAAAGACGCGGTCTTCTTAATTACTTAATTAAGAAAGATATTAATCGTTACCGTGCAATTATCGAAAAACTCGGCATACGTAAATAATCAATGGATATTGGGGTTAGAGGTCGGTTTGTTCTTAAAATCTAGCTTTAATGCATCCGTTAGGATAGCTAAAAAAGTTAAGGATTTAACAATCGGTTCTCTAACCTTTTCCGTTTTTTATGGTTTACGTATTAACAATTTTAATTATACCGGTAATTTTTAAAGGAAAACTATTTTAGCGCGTGGTTTTAGCAGTGAAACGAACAATCAGATTTTGATATAATAAAATTTTGAATAATATATCAGTTTGTTTATTCTGACTGTTGGTTTTATTGCTAAACCTGCGTATTTCCTTAAAAAAATTAATATTACCGGTCTATTTAATAAAAACAAAAATTTAATTAGGAGGAAATAGTAAGGTTATGTTTGAAAATTTTAAAGTTTTTAAAACCGAACTTCTAGGCCGTCCATTGGTTGTAGAAACCGGTAAAATGGCGCAATTAGCTAATGGTTCCTGCCTTATTCGATATGGTGAAACCGTTGTTCATGTAGCTGTAACAGCATCAGCCAAACCAAGAGAAGGTATTGATTTTTTCCCATTATCTGTTGATTTTGAAGAAAAATTATATGCAGTAGGTAAAATACCAGGATCTTTCTTAAAAAGAGAAGGTAGGCCGTCTGAAAAGGCTATTCTTGCTTCACGTGTAATTGACCGTCCTATTCGTCCATTATTTCCTAAAGATATGCGCAATGATGTATCTGTTGTTGCAACCGTTATGTCGGTTGATCCAGATTGTTCGCCTGAAATTACCGCTATGTTAGGCGTATCAGTTGCTTTATCAATTTCTGATATTCCATGGAACGGCCCTATATCCGGTCTTTCCGTAGGTTATGTTGACGGTCAATTAGTATTAAATCCAACAGCTGAACAAAAAGCAAAATCCAAAATGGCTGTAACAGTCGCTTCTACATGCGACCGTGTTGCTATGATTGAAGCAGGCGCTGATGAAATACCAGAAAAGATTATGTACGACGGTATTATGTTAGCACATGAAGAGAATAAAAAGGTCGTTGAATGGATAAATTCTATAAAAGCAGAAATAGGCAAGCCTAAATTTGAATTCCCATCATTAGAACCTGATCATGATATGTTTGAAGCTATTAAAGAGTTTTGTATAGATGATATTAAAATAGCTATGGATACTGATGATAAAAAGGTTCGCGATGAGAGATTAAAACCGATTTATGAAGCTGTTCATGAAAAATTTGATGAAATTTATCCTGAACAGGAAGCTATTATAGAAGAATGCTTATACAAGGTACAAAAATTCGTTGTACGCCGTTGGTTATTAGATGAACAAAAACGTGTTGACGGCCGCGGTATGGATCAAATCCGCCCATTGGCAGCAGAAGTTGGTATTCTTCCAAGGGTACATGGTTCCGGTATGTTTACCAGAGGCCAGACTCAAGTCCTTACTGTCGCTACATTAGGTCCTGTCAGCGACCAGCAGGTTCTTGACGGCATAGATTCAGAAGAAACTAAACGATATATGCATCATTATAATTTCCCATCTTATTCTGTTGGTGAAACTAAGCCAAGCCGTGGACCTGGCAGGCGTGAAATTGGTCATGGCGCTCTTGCTGAACGTGCTCTTGAACCAGTTATTCCATCAGTTGAAGAATTTCCATATGCGTTAAGGCTTGTTTCTGAAGTATTATCCTCCAATGGTTCTACTTCGCAGGGTTCTATTTGTGGTTCTACACTTGCTCTTATGGATGCAGGCGTACCAATTAAAGCTCCTGTTGCTGGTATTTCCTGTGGTCTTATTACTGAAGGCGACCGCTGGATGACTATGGTAGATATCCAAGGTGTAGAAGATTTCTTTGGCGATATGGACTTTAAAGTTGCCGGTACTCATAAAGGTATTACGGCAATCCAGATGGATTTAAAAATAAATGGTTTAACCCCGGAAATTATCGCAGAAGCTTTAGAAAAAACCCGTAAAGCAAGAATTTATATTTTAGATGAAGTTATGCTTAAAGCTATACCTGAGCCGCGTAAAGAATTATCAAAATATGCTCCAAAGATGTTATCTACTGTTATAAATGTTGATAAAATCCGTGATATCATTGGCCCTGGCGGTAAAGTTATTCAAAAGATGTGCGCTGAATGCAATTGTAAAATCGACGTTGAAGAAGATGGACATGTATTTGTTTCCGCTATTGATATCGAAGATGCACGCCGCGCTATGCTTATGATTGAAACTATTGCCAAAGATCCTGAAGTAGGCGCTATATATAAAGGTAAAGTTACCCGTCTTATGAACTTTGGCGCATTTGTTGAAATCGCCCCTGGTAAAGAAGGTTTAGTTCATATCAGCCGTCTTGATGTTAAACGTGTGGAAAAGGTTGAAGATGTTGTTAATGTCGGTGACGAAGTAATCGTTAAGGTTATCGAAATAGATGACCAGGGTAGGCTTAATCTCAGCCGCCGCGATGCTTTAATCGAAGTGGAAGGTTTAGTTCCTGAAAATGATCCTGCTCCACCACGCAGGCCATCCGCTCCGCGTCCTAACGGACCTCGTCCAAATAACGGCCCACACAAACATCAGGATAAATAATTTATAGTTAGTGTTTTACAATTAGTTATAATATCAAAAAGCTTTACTTTGTGTAATTCAAAGTAAAGCTTTTTTAATTAATATTCACTATCTGCGTCTTCATATATAGAAAACTAAAATACAAATACACAGCAGTTATGTTGTTACTGACCTACTTCAACCCACATACTCATATTAGAGGACGGCCAACTGGATTTTGTTCATTAGCGGCTTTCAGAAGTATTCCAATCCGCGTCATTGTGGTAGATAACGACGTTTTTATCTGGTTCCTGTGCGCCATCGCGTTTTTATTTCAATCCACATCATCGCGGTATATGACGACAAATATCATCAGGCATAAGCTATGCACGGATATTCCAACCAACATCATCACATGAATGACGACAGCTTACTCCTAAACGTGACGTTTCTGACCCTATCATTTCAAAACGACAACATATTATGTCTCTTATAGGGGCTAATATTCGCAATTCAACCTATGTCCTCTGTATGAGAGAACCCGCGCGCACCTTAAAAATCTCCTCGACCTCTGGATTATTTCAACCTATGTCCTCTGTATGAGAGAACGACCTTTAGTTGGAGCAAGGCAGCAGTAAAACTCTTGCCGATTTCAATCCATGTTCTCTGTATAAGAGCACAACAGTAAGTATGGGAGCAACACTTCTAACCGACTAGGTATTTCAACCCATGTTCTCTATATAAAAGAACGGCGCCTTTTTAGAGAGCCGTACGGAAACCTGCACGCAATTTCAACCCGCGTTCTCTGTATAAGAGAACGACGCTGTAATTATCAGGATCGCGCCGCCTGTGGTCCGATTTCAATCCATGTTCTCTGCACAAGAGAACGACTAACGGTATGGCTGGATCATGGACTATCGGCAATATTTCAATCCATGTTCTCTGCACAAGAGAACGACAGCAAAAATCAATAAAACCAATTAATAATTTTATGTAAAATCCACACAATTATTAACAATTGTACAAATATATATCCTAAATATATTTTATATCTTATATAAATCTTATATATTTAACTAATTTCTGGAGCGAAGCTTATTATTATTTTATGACCGCTTATATATCGCACTTAAAATAAAATGATCTATAAAATTAATATATTATCCTTATAATATGTTATTTTTCAAAATAATCATACCCAGATATCTTTTATTAATTACATAAACAGTATAATGATATTCTTTCTGATAAGATAATTAAAATTACTTAAAATAAAAAAACGAATCATAAAACAAAAGATAAAGGGAAAGCTTCGTTATGGGGGCGCCTGCGAAGCGCATCCAAAGGATGCGCTGGGACGCAAAATAATATAAGAATATACATGCCTGGGGCAAAAAAAGGGAACACAGGTATGCCTAAAATATTAAGTATATTTATTTGAAGTATTATTTTGCGTAAAGCAGCCATATTTTATATGGCTGCTGCGCAGGCGCCCCCCCTCTTTAAGGTAACGTAACTTGATATGGTTTTTATATGTAAATACCTGCATACTTTTGCTTTTATTTTTGATTATTGTATACTTTAGGACAATATATGTAATATAAAAAAACAAGAATTTATACACTTAATCTGCGTTTATTAAATACTGGCAAAGGTTCTATTCCTGATTCTTTTTCTATTAAAAGCGCTCTGCATGGAGCAGCTTCAGTATTGCCAATATTAATAGGAGGCGCAAATAGCATATAATTACCATCTCTGATACCTTTTAAATTTAATCCTTCCAAAATATATATTTCATTTTGTAATAGCTTTATATGTGTAACAGCTTCATCAAAATCTGCTGCAATTGACATTGCGTCTATACCTACAAGTTGTATTTTTGTATCAACTAAAGCATATGCACCCGTTCTATCAAGATAAAATTCGCCTTCTGTACGAAATAATACTCTATCCATACGCGGAGTGATATGTTCTTCAATAAATTTACCTGTTATATTTTCTTTTACAGAAATAACAGTACATTCTCCTATAAATGGAGCAAGACCAATGTCAATAATTCCTTTTCCATTTTTTATAAAATGAAGAGGAGCATCAATATGTGTTCCGGCATGAAGGCACATATTTACAGCTGATAAATTACAGCTATCCCCTTTTTCAATAGATTGCAAACTGATTATTTTTGTTTGAGGGTCACCTGGATATAATTTACAATCAGCTGCATTTATTGAAATATCATGCGCGATCATTTAAATTCAACCCCTAACTGTTTATAATATCTATAACACAATTATATATTTCATCTGATATAATATCGCAAGGCCTATTTGCATCAATAATTTTTATATTTTGTGTATTTTTTAATATCTTAAATACTTTATAAAAATTATTTCTGATTTGTTCGGATTTTTTTACATCCTTTTCATATAATTCTAAATTACGGTTGGCATTATTCATACGTTTTTTACTGATATCAGCAGGCAAATCTAAAAATATACATAAATCCGGTTTCATTATATCCGGACATTTTAAATTGATATCCATAACCCATTGCATATCGCAGTCAAGCCCCTGATATGCAAAAGAAGAATAATAATACCTGTCGCATATTATATTAAAACCATCTTCAAGTGTCATTTTTATACCATCAAAACTGTTTATATTATGAGTTACCCTATCAGCCATAAATAATGCGGCCAATTCAGGTATAGTAAGCTCTAGCCTTCCGCTTAATGCATCTCTTATAATACCGCCTACAGTTGTATTAGTAGGCTCTGCTGTTTGTTTTACAGGTATACCACTTTTTATAAGCTTATTATATAAAAGTGAAATCTGCGTACCTTTTCCGCATCCGTCTATACCTTCTATAACAATAAGTTTGCCCTTATTTTTTTCAGTATAAGATATATTCATAAGCTTTTCATCCCAAATATTTCATATAAAATTTTTAAAAGCTGATTTTAGAAATATTCTATCCAAAATTATACAATTATTAATATATTATACTTTAATATATACATCTTTTCAAGTGTTATGCATATCATAATATTTGTGGAAAACTACTAAAAACCTTTAATAGAAATATGAGGAATAATATAAAGATAAAAATAGCTAAAACTGGAATTATTTTGCTTGCAATACAGAACATTTTAGTATAAAATGTATATGGTATTTATGTTGTTTATGTTTTATCAAACATTTATAAATAACGTTAAACAGATAAACAAATGATGAAAGGAAGTTTTTTGAAATGTCAGCTCTTAATAAAAAGACCATTGAAGACATCGATGTAGCCGGCAAAAAAGTTTTAGTACGCTGTGATTTTAACGTACCATTTAATGCAGATGGATCTATTTCCGATCCAAAACGTATTAAAGAAGCTTTGCCAACTATAAAATACCTTCTCTCCAAAGGCGCTAAGGTTATTCTTTGTTCACATCTTGGCCGTCCAAAGGGCGAATTTAATATGAAATATTCTTTGGCTCCTGTAGCTGAATATCTTTCAAAAGCTTTAGGCCAGGAAGTAAAAATGGCTAAAGACGTTATAGGCGATTCTGCTAAATCTCTTGCAGCTTCTCTTAAAGACGGCGAAGTTATGCTTATTGAAAATGTACGTTTCCATAAAGAAGAAGAAAAGAATGATCCTGAATTTGCTAAACAATTAGCTTCCCTTGCTGATATTTATGTAAATGATGCTTTTGGCACAGCTCATAGAGCTCATGCTTCTACAGCAGGCGTTGCTAAATATCTTCCAGCTGTATGCGGATATCTTATTCAAAAAGAAATCAGCATAATGGGCGGCGCTCTTGAAAATCCAAAACGTCCGTTTGTCGCTATCCTCGGCGGTGCTAAAGTATCCGATAAGATCGGTGTTATAAATAACCTTATTGATAAAGTTGATACTCTTATTATTGGCGGCGGTATGGCTTATACTTTCTATAAAGCTAAAGGTCATACAATCGGTAATTCTATTTGTGAAGATGATAAAGTTGAATTAGCTAAAGAAATTCTTGCAAAAGCAGAGGCTAAAGGCGTTAATTTCCTTCTTCCAGTAGATAACAGAGTAGCTGATAAATATGCAGCTGATGCTAATTATAAAGATGTTCCATCTGATGATATTCCAGACGGCTGGATGGGTCTTGATATTGGTCCGGAAACTGCAAAAATTTATGCAGACGCTATAAAAGGCGCTGGTACTGTTGTATGGAACGGCCCAATGGGTGTATCCGAATGGGATAATTTTGCTAAAGGTACTATCGCTGTTGCAACTGCTGTTGCTGATTCCGGTGCAATCTCTATCATCGGCGGCGGCGATTCTGCAGCTGCTATTGAAAAATTAGGCTTTGCTGATAAAATGACCCATATTTCTACAGGCGGCGGCGCTTCTCTTGAATTCCTCGAAGGCCTTGAACTTCCTGGTATTGCTGCTCTTAATGATAAATAATAAATTTTTATCAAATTATAGAGAAATCTATATTATCCTAAATTAAACAATATATAAAAAATATGCATTATAATACTAAATATTAAAGAAAATATCTTTGGTTGTGTTACTGTAAAAAAGGGGGGCGCCTGCGTGCAACCATATGAAATATGGTTGCCAAATGCAAAATAATTTGCTAAATAAAGATGATGAGTATTTAAGTTAATACTTGCTTCTCTTATTAGCTCATCCTGAATATTTAAGAAATTATTTTGCGTAAAGCGCATCCAAAG
>JABLTR010079320.1_pt1 | contig 10952 bp, 8 predicted proteins | sample 7160071 | NCBI WGS metagenome assembly JABLTR01 (sample SAMN14651230, study PRJNA627086) | human gut metagenome | isolation source: feces | host: Homo sapiens
CCGCTCGGGCAGGGCGGCCACGGCAAATCGGCAGCCGGAACGGATCAGCTCCTCCAGCAGCGCTTCCACCCCGCCGTCAAAGCCGGGGGACAGCGCCGCCAGTCCCGTCCGCCCCCGCCCGGCCAGAATCTGGCTGAGCAGGCAGGCGGTCACCGGCGCGTCCTCGCCCAGCACGGCACACAGCCGCGGGCTAGCCAATGACGTCGGTTTCGTTCTCTGTCTCTGACGAATCCCGGAAGGTGACGGTGATGACGCTGCCCGGTTCCACGCTCTCCCCCTCTGCCACGCTCTGGTCAAAGGCGCGGGTTGCAGAGGTATAGTACTGGGAGGCGCCGGTCGCCTCCATGTACAGGCCGGCCTGGTTCAGCGCCTGTTCGGCCTCCTCCGGGGTCAGGCCGGACAGGTTGGGCACGGTGACGCTCTCCGGCGGGGTGGCGTCCCCGATGTAGAGCACCAGCTCATTGCCCTTGGGAATGTAGGTGCCGCCCTGGGCGGTCTGGTAGTTGACGATGCTGCTGTCGTCCCCTTCCCCCTCCACCCGGCAGGTGAAGCCCCGCTCCTGGCAGATCTGCCGGGCGGTGGCCACATCGTAGCCGGTCAGGTAGGGGACGATGGTATCCGCCCCCGCCAGCTCCTCGGCGGTGTACTGCTTGCCGTAGTCCAGGTAGTCCAGGATCTCCACAATCAGATCGCCGGCCGACGGGGCGGCCATATTGCCGCCGGAGATGTACTCTCCGTCCGCAGTGACGGGATAGCTCTTGCTGCCCACATTCTGGGGGCTGTCAAAGGCCACCAGGACAATGATCTCCGGGTCATCCGCCGGGGCAAAGCCCAGGAAGGAGACGATGTACTCGTTGACGCCGTTGCCGTCCACGTCCTTCAGGGTCTCAGAGGTGCCGGTCTTGCCGCCGATGCGGTAGCCCGCCCGGTAGGCGTTTTTGCCGGTCAGGCCGTTGGCCACCACGCCCTCCAGCATCTCCCGGCACAGGGCAGAGGTGGAATCGCTGATGACCTGGCGCAGGGCGGTGGTGTCGGCGGAATAGGTCACATTGCCGTCGCCGTCCTCCACATAGTCCACCACATAGGGCTGGTAGTAGTAGCCGCCGTTGACCACGGCGTTGGCCGCAGAGATCAGCTGGATGGGGGTGACCTGAAAACGCTGGCCGAAGGAGGCGGTGGCCAGCTCCACGGTGCCGAAGTTCTCCAGGGACCAGACGATGCTGGTGCTCTCGCCGGGCAGATCGATGCCGGTGGAGGTGGCGCCGCCGTCCCGGCTTACAATGCCGAAGGCCTCAAGATAGTTGTAGAAGGTCTCCTGGCCCAGCCGCTGCCCCATGGTGATGAAGGCGGGGTTGCAGGAGTGGCCCACGGCGGTGGCCAGATCCTGGGTGCCGTGGCCGCTGCGGTTGGAGCAGTTGATCTCCCGGTCCGCCACCTGGATGGAGCCGGTGCAGGTGAAGGTGTCGTTGGGGTTGGTGACCCCCTCCTCCAGGGCGGCGGCCAGCACCAGGGTCTTGAAGGTGGAGCCGGGCTCATAGGTGTCGTTGATGGCCTTGTTGCGCCACTGGGTATACACCGCGTCGGTCATGGCCTGCTGCTGAGCTGTCTCAGCATCCATGCCCTCAGCCACATACGCCTGGGCCGCCTCATCCACCCCGGCCAGCAGCGTGGTGTCGATGACGGTAGAGTAGTTGTTCAAATCGTAGTTGGGGGAGCTGGCCATGCCCAGCACCGCCCCGGTATCGCAGTCCAGCGCGATGGCAAAGCCGCCCTCCAGCACGTTATAGCGCTCGATGCCCTCGGCCAGGATGCTCTCGCACATGGTCTGGATATTGGTATCAATGGTCAGGTGGACGTCGCTGCCCGCCTGGGCGTCATAGTAATCCTGGAAGAAGTTCAGCAGGTCGGTGCCGTCGCCGTCCTGTGCGGTGACCACCAAGCCGTTTTCCCCGGTCAGATCCTCGTCCAGGGTCAGCTCCACGCCGGAGGCGCCGCCGTTGTCATTGGCAAAGCCGATGATCTGGCTGGCCAGGGTGGAGTAGGGATAGTAGCGCTTGGTGTTGGGCTGCAGATAAATACAGCCGGCCAGATCGTGCTCCTCGATGTAATTGCGCACCTGCTCCTCGGTGTCCGCGTCCACCTTCTGGGCCAGGCGCTTGTACTGGCTGTTGGTGTCCTGGCACCGCTCCCGCACGTCCGCCTCATCCAGCCCCAGGATGGAGGCCATGCCGGTGACCACCAGGTCCTCCACATTGACGTCATACTGGCTGGCGGGATTATCGGGGTTGTTCGTCTCCTCCGCCGCGGCCTTCTGCTGGTCCAGCTCCTGCTGTTTCTGCACGATGGCCCGGGGGGAGATGATAATGTCATAGGCTGTGGAGCTGATGGCCAGCACATTTTCATTGCTGTCATAAATGGTGCCCCGGGGGGCGGAGATGGTCAGGGTGCTGGTCTGCTGCTCCACCGCCTGCTGCTCCAGCTCGTCATGGCGGGTGATCTGCAGGTTCCACAGCTTGCCCAGCAGCGCCCCAAAGGTCGCCACGCCGAACACCACCATCAGCACCAGGGTGCGCCGGAACAGGCGGCGCTTGGCGATCTGTTCTGATCTGCGTTTTTTCTGATTGTCTTCCACGGTGTCTCGCCTTTCTTGGATCTGTGCGGAACAGGCGCAGCCTCTTCCGGCAGTGCGTTTCCGGGACCGGGGCGTTCCATGCCCCAAAGAACCAGGAGGGCGTAAGAAAAAACGGCTTTTTTCTTACGCCCTCTCTATCTCTTCATTATGGCATTGTCAGTCTATTCCGTTTCAACGGAAGTATTCCACCGCCGCGGCGATCAGCTCGCCCACGGCCTGAAAGAAACCGGTGATGCCGCCCGTTCCCTCCGTATTGTCGTAGACCACGGCGTTGTCCGGCTCGGACAGGTCGATGTAGACCGACTGCTCACTGGTGGGGTAGCTCAGCGTTCCGTCGGCCGCCACCGCCTGCTCCAGGGTCTGGATGTCAAAGGTCTCCTCGTACCGGGCCTCCAAATTGACCCCGGCATTTTCCAACTCGGTCAGCTGGCTGCGCAGCTGGACCGTCTCGGCATACACGCTGTTGAGCTGGATATAGCCCATCAGCAGCACCACCGCGATGGCGGCGGCGGCCAGGAAGCCCAGAATCGCAAAGGGGGCCACCGCCTGCTGCTCCCGGACCCGAACCCGGACCCGGCTGCGCTCGTGGACCCGGGGCTTGACCTGGGGGGCGCGCTTGGGCACTTCCCGGGGTTCCGTGCGGGGCTGGGGCGGGGCGTACCGGGGGGCGGGGGCGGCCGCCACATCGCCGTAATAGTCCAAACTGTATGCTACGTTGCCAAAGGTGCTCCCGGTGGGGCCGGCAGTGCGCCGGCGCTTGGAATCTGCCATGTTAGGGTCAGCTCCTTGTCAAAGTCAGAATTTCAAATCAAAGCTTTTCAGCCACCCGCAGCTTGGCGCTGCGGGCTCTGGGGTTGACTGCCAGCTCCTGAGGGGAGGGCAGGATGGGTTTTCTGGGTGTAAGCCGGATCTGGGGCTTTTTTCCGCACACACAGACCGGAAAGTCCGGGGGGCAGGTGCAGCCCTTGGCAAAACCGGCGAAAGCGGTCTTGACAATCCGGTCCTCCAGGGAGTGGAAGCTGATGACGCAGAGCCGCCCGCCCGGGTTGAGCCGGGGAATTGCGGCCTGGAGCAGCTCGTCAACGGCGGAGAGCTCGTCGTTGACCGCAATGCGGATGGCCTGGAAGGTGCGCTTGGCCGGGTGCTGCTTCTCCCGCAGTGCCGCGGGGGGCATGGCGCTCCGGATAATCTCCACCAGCTCCAGGGTGGTCTCAATGGGCTTTTCCTGACGCCGGCGCTCGATGGCGGCGGCAATCTGGGGCGCATAACGCTCTTCCCCGTACCGGTAGAGGATTCGCTTCAGCTCCTCCCTCGGCCAGGCGTTCACCACGTCGTAGCCGGTGAGCGGAGCGGATTGGTCCATTCTCATGTCAAGCGGGGCGTCCTGCATATAGGAGAAGCCCCGGGTCCCGTCGTCCAACTGGGGGGAGGACACGCCCAGATCGAAGAGCATGCCGTCGGCTCCGGCCAGGTTCAGGGAATCCATAACGGCGGCCAGATCCCGGAAGTTTCCGTGGACCAGTGTGACCCGATCCATCCACTCCCCCAGCCGCTCCGGGGCGGCATCCAGGGCCGCCTGGTCCCGGTCGATGCAGATCAGCCGCCCTGTGGTGAGGCGCCGGGCAATCTCCCGGGAGTGACCCGCCCGGCCCAGGGTGCCGTCAATATAGACGCCGTCGGGACGGATGTTCAGATGTTCTATACACTCGTCCAGCAGTACCGGACGATGGGTGAATTCCGTCATGGTTTACAGCCCCAGCATGTCAAACATATCGGCCACCTTGCCCGGGTCCAGCTGCGGCGCGCTGCGGCGCTCCCAGGTATCCCGGTCCCAGATCTTGGCCTTGTTGCTGCTGCCGGTGATGACCACATCCCGCTGCAGCCCCGCATACTCCCGCAGGGTCTGGGGGATCAGGATGCGGCTCTGGGAGTCCGGCTCACAGGGGGCGGCGTAGGCCAGGAGCACATCGGCCAGGGCTGCCTGGCCCGAGGGGAGGGCGTTGATCTTCTCCTCCAGCTGCCGCCAGACCTCCTTGGGGTAGAGCACCAGGTACTTGCTGGCCTCACCGCCTTCATCCCGGTTGGCGCCGATGGCCACTTGAAAACTGGTCCCCAGCTCCTCCCGCAGTTTGGCGGGGATGAACAGCCGGCCTTTGGCATCAATGGTGTGCTCAAATTTGCCGGTCATTACGCTCCCCTCCTCCCCAGGTGATGGCTCAGCGGTGGTTAAGCGTGCCCTTTCGCTCCACTTTCCTCCACTTCACTGATGACAACCTAAGTATAAAGGTTACATAATGAAATTGCAATAGTTTTTTCTAAATTTTTCAGGGGATTTCAGCTGTAGATTTTGTTCAAATTTTATTAATAAAACATTTAAATTCGAGCAAATTCCATCGGAATAATTTGTTACAAAAGGTTACAATCATGGTTTACAAAAATTGCACCGCAACATTTTGCGGTGCCTCTCAAGCGCGCCACAATATCTGGTTCCCCTTTTATATATAGTAGTATAGCGCAGAAACCAGCATACTGCAACAGGGAAATGAAAAAAACTCTGTTTTTCGGCGACTTGCCAAAAAGTATGGCGCTCACCTCTGAAAATCCGGCCACAATAGACCGCTGCGGGGCGGAAAACGCCGGTTTTCCGCCCCGCAAGCCAAAATGACGCTGTCATAATTGTAACTTTTGTTACCAGTTAAATGTTGAGCTGACGGCGGCGGCTCAGGTTGATGGTGCCGTCCTGCATGTTGGCCAGATTGTCCAGGCTGCTGCCGGTGCCATAGGCCACGCAGGAAATGGCGTCCTCGGCCACATGGGTTTCGATGCCGGTGTGGGACTCGATCAGCTTGTCAAAGCCCCAGATCAGGCTGCCGCCGCCGGTCATGACGATGCCGTTGCTGGAGATGTCCGCCACCAGCTCCGGGGGCGTGCGCTCCAGCACCCCGTGGATGGCCTCCAGAATCTGCTGCACCGGCTCCTCAAAGGCCTCAATCATCTCATTGGAGGACACCTGGAACACCCGGGGCAGGCCGGTCATCAGGCAGCGCCCCTTGATCTCCACCACCTCCTCCTCGGGCTTGGGAAAGACGCAGCCGATGCTCATCTTCAGCTCCTCGGCGGTGCGCTCGCCGATGAGCACGTTGTGCTTGCGGCGGATATATTTGATGATGGCCTCGTCAAACTTGTCTCCGGCCACCTTGATGGAGGCGGACTCCACCACGCCGGCCAGGGAGATCACCGCAATGTCGGAGGTGCCGCCGCCGATGTCCACCACCAGGTGGCCGTCGGGGCGGTTGATGTCAATGCCGGCGCCGATGGCGGCGGCCACCGGCTCCTCGATCAGATAGACCTTCCGGGCCCCGGCCTGGATGCCCGCGTCGATGACGCTGCGCTCCTCCACCTCGGTGATCCCCGAGGGGACGCAGATGATCATCCGGGGCTTGATGAGCCGGAAGGGCACCACCTTGCGGATGAACTCCCGGAGCATCCGCTCGGTCATGTCATAGTCGGAGATCACGCCCTCCCGCAGGGGGCGGATGGCCACAATGTTGCCCGGGGTACGGCCCAGCATCTTCTGGGCCTCAGTCCCCACCTTGAGCAGCTTGCCCGTATTCTTGTCCATCGCCACCACACTGGGCTCCCGGAGCACAATGCCCTTGCCCCGGACATAGACCAGCACCGAGGCGGTGCCCAGGTCGATGCCGATGTCCCGTGTCATACCAAACATAGTGAAATAATCCCCCATTCTGCCGCCGGCGCGGCTCAGATCGTTCCCAGCATTCCCCCGGCAGGACGGGGGATTCCGCCCCCGGCACCGCCCCCAGGGCGGGGGATGGCCGGGGCGCGTCTATTCGCTCCAGGGCAAAAAGGCCCTGGTCTTCCAGTCTACATAACATAATTATAGCGGCGGCGCGGTCCATTTTCAACCACAAGATGTAGGGAAGTTTCGACCTTTTGCCGCAAAAAGCGGCCCTTCCCGGCCCAAAACTCCGCCGTTCTCCCGGTTGCGCCAGGGCTTTCCCCCGTGCGGCGCTTCCCTCCGCGGCCGGGGAAGAAGATCCTGAGCCGCCCCTGTCATCCTGAGCCCCTCTTTTCCCTGTCATCCTGAGCCCCTCTTTTCCCTGTCATCCTGAGGAGCGCAGCGACGAAGGATCTTTTCCCGGCATCCAGCGGAAGAGAAGAAAAGATTCTTCGCTGCGCTCAGAATGACAGAGGGGGCAACCCTCAGGATGACAAAAGGGGGCGCCGCGTTTTCCTCCAACGCGGCGCCCCCATATTGAAAAGGTACCTTTAAAATCCGCCTCAGTGCTGCATCACCCGAATGCGGATGATGCCGTCAATCGCCCGGAGTTTCTCCACCATGGCATCGGTCACCTTGCCGTCAATGTCCAGAATGGTATAAGCGTACTCCTTCCTGGACTTGTTGGCCAGATTTTCCACGTTGATCCCCTCGCCGGAGACAATGGAGGTGACCTGGGCCAGGATGTTGGGGATGTTCCGGTGGATCACGCAGATCCGGGCGTCCCCGGAGCGCTCCATGCTCACATCCGGCAGGTTGACCGAGTTGGTGATATTGCCGTTTTCCAGATAATCCTGCAGCTGGTGAGCGGCCATGACGGCGCAGTTCTCCTCGCTCTCCGGGGTGGAGGCCCCCAGATGGGGCAGGGCGATGACCCCCGGGGCGTTGGCAATCTGGGCGTCCGGGAAGTCGGTGACATAGGCGGCCACCCGTCCGGAGGACAGGGCGGGCAGCAGGGCCTGCTCATCCACCAGGCCGTTGCGGGCCAGGTTGATGATGCGCACGCTGCCCTTCATCTTGGAGATGGCCTCGGCGTCGATGGTGTTCCGGGTGGAGTCGTTCAGCGGAACGTGGATGGTGATATAGTCGCTGACCTTGAGCAACTCATCCAGCTTGTTGACCACGTTGACCCGGCGGTCCAGCGCCAGGGCGGCATGGACGCTGAGATAGGGGTCATAGCCCACGATATTCATGCCCAGGCCCAGCGCGGCGTCGGCCACCCGGGCGCCGATGGCCCCCAGGCCGATGATGCCCAGGGTCTTGCCCAGAATCTCCGGACCGGCGAACTGGCTCTTGACCTTCTCCATGGTGGTGAGCACATCGCCTCCGGCGGCGGCCTCCTTCCGGGCCCACTCGTTGGCCGCAAACATGTGGCGGGAGGCCGCCAGCATGGCAAAGATGACCTCCTCCTTCACCGCGTTGGCGTTGGCCCCGGGGGTGTTGAACACCACAATGCCCGCCTCGCTGCACCGGTCCACCGGAATGTTGTTGGTTCCAGCCCCGGCCCGGGCAATGGCCCGCAGGGCCTCGGGGAACTCATAGTCGTGCATCTTGGCCGAGCGGACCAGGATGCCGTCGGGGTTGGCGCAGTCCTCCTCCACCGAAAAGCGGCTCTTGTCCAGCTGATCCAGCCCCACTCTGGCGATCTTATTCAGTGTCTTAATCCGAAACATATCGGTGTCTCCTTTCCGTCATGTCCCGCTCCGGCCGCCCCAGCGGCGCCGGAGGGCGGGATCACCAGATCTCCGTCAGATACCAACTGCCGTCGATCTCCACCATCTCAAAGTCCATGCAGCTGTAGCGGCCGTTCTCGTAGTACACGTCCACCGTCACATCCCGGTAGTCAGAGGCGTTCAGCCCATAGATGATGTTGAACATCTCCAGGGCGTCCTCCTCCTCCTCGTCATCGGTGATCTCGTACCGCTCCACCGCCTGGCCATAGTTGTCCGTCCAGGCATCGGCATAGAAGAGCGCCTCTTCCCTGCCGAAGGCCAGCACATAGGAATCCTCGTAATACTCGCTCTGGAACAGGCTCTCCACCCGCTGGGCATCCCCCTGTTCGGCATAGGAGAGGTAGCTCTCGATCACCGGCTCATAGGCCGCCGTGGCGGTGCTGCCCAGAATGTACAGCCCAATCACCGCCAGCACCAGCACCCCCAGCACGATCAGAATGACGTTGCGCAGGGTGTGCTTTTTCTTCTTGGGGGGCTGGCCCGGCGCCCCGGCGGCAGCGCCTCCCCGGCTCCCCCAGGGGTCATCCTGAGGGGCTGGCCCCTTCCTGTTCTGGCCGCCGCCCATAGCCCAGGGGTCGAAGCCTCCGGCATTTCCCCCGGGGGCGCCGGCGCCCGGCTGCTGATAGGCATTCTGGCCGGACTGCTGCCAGCCTCCAGCGCTGTCCTGCCCGGGCTGCTGCCAGCCCCCAGCGCTGTCCTGGCCGGGCTGCTGCCAGCTGTTCTGGCTGGGCTGCTGGTAGGCGTTGGCGTTTTCACTCTGACCGGCCCCCTGGCCGGCCTGCTGCCAGGCGTCACCGCTCTGACCCGCAAAGGGATCTGTTGGGGCGGCAGGCTGGGTATAATCCCCCGCTCCAGGCACTTTTGCGCCGCAGTAAGGGCAGAAACGGCTGCCCTCTTCCAGCTGCTTGCCGCAGTTGATACAGAACACAGTAGTTCCCTCTCTTTCTCTCCCACCCGGCAGATCCGGGCGGACCAATCAATTATGCTGGTCGAAATAGCGGATAAATTCGCAGAGCTTCTCCACGCCCTCCACGGGCATGGCGTTGTAGATGGAGGCCCGCATGCCGCCCACCTTCCGGTGGCCCTTCAGGTTGGAGAAGCCCCACTCGGCGCTCTCAGCGACGAACTTGGCGTCCAGCTCGGGGGTGGGGGTGCGGAAGGTGACGTTCATATCGCTGCGGGAACCGCTCTGGGCTGCGCAGGTGAACAGCCGGGAGTCATCAATCGTGTCATAGAGCATCTGCGCCTTGCCGTGCTTGATCTTCTCCATGCCGGCCACGCCGCCCTGGCTCTCCAGCCAGTCGCAGACCAGGCCCAGCATATAGATGCACCAGCAGGGGGGCGTGTTATACATGGAGTCCTTCTTGATCTCGGTCTGCCAGTTCAGCATCAGCGGGGTGATGGGCAGCTCATGGCCGGCCAGGGACTTCTTGACAATGACAATGGTGACGCCGGCGGGGGCCAGGTTCTTCTGGGCCCCGGCATAGATGACGCCGTAGCGGCTCACGTCCACCTGGCGGGAGCAGATGTCCGAGGACATGTCGCACACGATGGGCACGTCGCCGGTGTCGGGAATATACTGCCACTCGGTGCCGTAGACGGTGTTATTGGAGCAGTAGTAGAAATAGGAGGCGTCGCTGCGCAGGTGGATCTGGTCCTGGGTGGGGATATAGGTGTGGTTCTGATCCTCAGAGGAGCAGGCCACGGCGATGTCGCCGTACCGCTTGGCCTCCTTGTAGGCCAGGGTGGAGAAGTTGCCGGTCAGGGCATAGTCCGCCTTGCCGGTCTTTCCGATCAGGTTCAGGGGAATTGCGGAAAACTGGGTGGAGGCGCCCCCCTGGAGGAACAGGATCTCGTAATCATCGGGGACGGCCATCAGTTTGCGGAACTTGGCCTTGGTGTCATCAAAGATCTTCTGGAACACCTTGGAGCGGTGGCTCATCTCCATGACAGACATGCCGCTGCCCTGGTAGTTGGTGATTTCCTTTCCCGCCCGCTCCAGCACTTCCAGGGGCAGCATGGAGGGTCCGGCAGAAAAGTTGTAAATGCGTCCGTTGGCCATGGTTGATTCATTCTCCCTTCATATCCGCGGCTGAGCCGCGCAGTTTAAAATATAAACTGAATAGAACCGAATCCTGCGGAGACAGCCGATTCAATAAGTATGATTATAGCAGTCAACCGCCCCAAATACAAGGAGGGCCCGGCGCAAAAATGGCCAATCTTTGCACATTATATCACCTTGTTTTTAATATTTTAATGCGTTAGATGGAAAAAGCGGCAGAGGCAGTCTGTACTGCCTCCGCCGCCCCACGGCCCAATGCCGGTTCAAGTCAGAGTGTCCGGCGCGGGAAAGATCTCTCCCACGGACACAGATGTTCAGGTTTTCAGCAGGGCCGCCCAGGTGCTGCGGCCCACGATGCCGTCGGCGCTGAGGCCGCGGGCAGTCTGGAAGGCTCGAACCACGGCGGCACAGCCGCTCCCGAAGATGCCGTCAAAGCCCTGGGGATTGTACCCCAGGCAGTAGAGGGTACCCTGGATGATCCGGGTCAGGTTGCCCCGGGCGCCCTGGCGGACGTTGACGCAGGCCGCCTTGGTCCTCGGCCCCCAGATACCGTCCACACTGAGCCCCGCGCCAAACTGGGCATTGAGTTCAGTTTGGAGGGCCCGGACAGCCCCGGCCTTGGTCTTGGGCCCCCAGAGGCCGTCCACAGTCAGGCCTGCGGCATAATTGGCGTTGAGCCAGGTCTGGAACTGGGCCGGGTAGCCGGAGGGCTGCTCCGGCCGGCCG
>JABLTR010026315.1_pt1 | contig 10950 bp, 8 predicted proteins | sample 7160071 | NCBI WGS metagenome assembly JABLTR01 (sample SAMN14651230, study PRJNA627086) | human gut metagenome | isolation source: feces | host: Homo sapiens
CCTTCTTCGCCGTCTTGCCGATGGCCTGTTCCAGTACCTCGATGAAGTGCATGAGCTTCTCCGGCTTGTTGTTGCCGATGTTGTAGACCTTGTAGCGGTCGCCGAGCTCATTCGCCTTCGGCGGATTGCAGAGCATGTGCTCGATGCCCGTGACGATGTCGTCGACATAGGTGAAGTCGCGGTACATATCGCCGTTATTGTAGATCTGGATGGCCTCGCCTTTGCGGATCTTGTTGGTGAACTTGAAGTACGCCATATCCGGACGGCCGAACGGTCCGTAGACCGTGAAAAAACGCAGCCCCGTCGCCGGAATGCCGTAGAGATGGCTGTAAGTGTACGCCATGAGCTCATCCGACTTCTTCGTCGCCGCATAGAGGCTGATCGGATGGTCGACATTGTCCGTCGTCGAGAACGGCGTCTTCTGCTGGTTGCCGTAGACCGACGAGCTCGAAGCAAAGAGCAGATGCTCCACCTCATGATGGCGGCACGCCTCGAGGATGTTGAAGAAGCCGATGATGTTCGAGTCGATATACGAGCGCGGATGGTCGATGCTGTACCGCACGCCAGCCTGCGCCGCAAGATTGACGACAATGTCCGGCTGATACTGCTCGAACAGCGCCGTGACCGCCGCCTCATCCGCCAAGTCGCCCTTGATAAACGTGAACGCCGGATACTGGCGCAGGATCTCCAACCGGCTCTCCTTCAAGCGGACATCGTAGTAATCATTGACATTATCAAAGCCGATAACCGTCGCCCCGAGTCCCAGCAGCCGCTTCGCGAGATGAAAACCGATGAATCCCGCAGCGCCAGTGATCAGGACCTTTTTCGCTGGATCAAATGGTAAATAAGACATAGACGCCCATCCTTTCTGCATTCCAGATTCAGTCGCGGTCAAAGAGATCGCGCGTGTAGACCTTATCCTTGACATCCGCCAGAGCGTCGTCCCAGCGATTCGTGATGATGACATCGCTGACGCGCTTGAACTCGTCCAGATCGCGGATGACGCGCGACCGGTAGAAGTCCGGCTGTTCCAACGTCGGCTCATAGACCACAACCGGGATGCCCTTCGCCTTGATGCGCTTCATGATGCCCTGGATAGCCGATGCGCGGAAATTATCCGAGTTGCTCTTCATCGTCAGTCGGTAGACGCCGACAATCTTCGGATTCTTCTCGATGATCATGTCCGAGATGTGGTCCTTGCGCGTGCGGTTCGCCTCGACAATCGCCGAGATCAGGTTCTGCGGTACATCATGGTAGTTTGCCAACAGCTGCTTCGTATCCTTCGGCAGGCAGTAGCCACCATAACCAAAAGAAGGATTGTTGTAGAAATCGCCAATGCGCGGATCCAAGCAGACACCTTTGATGATATCACCCGTATTGAGTCCGCGGATTTCCGCATACGAGTCCAGCTCATTGAAGTACGCCACGCGCAGCGCCAGATACGTATTCGCAAAGAGCTTGATGGCCTCTGCTTCAGTCGAACCCGTGAAAATCATCGGGATATCCTTCTTGACCGCACCTTCTGCCAACAGATTAGCAAAGACATGCGCCCGCTCCGACTTCTCGCCGACCACGATGCGCGACGGATGCAGGTTGTCGTACAGCGCCTTGCCCTCGCGCAGGAATTCCGGTGAGAACATAATCTGCTCCGTATGATACTTCGCCTTCACATGCTCCGTATACCCGACCGGCACTGTCGACTTGATGACCATCACCGCCTGCGGATTGATGGCCAGCACCTCCTCGATGACTGTCTCTACCGACGATGTATCAAAGAAATTCTTCTTCGGATCATAGTTCGTCGGCGTCGAGATGATGACAAAGTCAGCATCCGAGAAGGCTTCCTTGACATCCAGCGTCGCCTTGAAGTGGATATCATCACGCATCAGGAAAGAAGAGATGTCTGCATCAATAATGGGCGAGATCCCCTGATTCAACTTTTGGACCTTTTCCTCATTGATATCAAAAGCAACGACATCCTGATGTTGTGCGAGCAATATACCATTCGACAATCCAACATATCCTATACCGGCAATTGCAATTTTCATTTAAAATTCACTACTTCCATTTTATTATATTCCCAATTTATATCGTGTACGGAGCCATGCATACCAAAATATGCCTTTTAAATATCCATAAAAATTTCCCTGTTCCTTTTGATATCTCCCCCACTGTTGGAAATCGTGATAGTTTTCTGGTTTTTTCACTGGTAAAATATTTGTTATTGTATCCCAAGGAGATATTGCATTATATTCTCGCCATTTTTGATCAAACTTCGTCAGAACCATTTGCCAAGGTTTTCGTCTTCCAGTCCAATGTATAAATACACTGTCATCCTGATCCCTATAGCCACCACCATATACATTATATTGTGCAGGCAAAAAATAATTCTTACCGTCAAAAACCAAATTCAAAATATCTTGGCTTTGTCCTAGGAAACGATCTTTAGGTTCCAACTGATATGCAAAGCATTTCTCTGTTATATTTTGCTTTTCCCACTCATCAACATCCACTAACATAATCCCGTCATTAAAGTACCTACCACTTTTTAACTTTAGATATCCTGCTCGATATGCTACTGCATCTGGTGCTTCCAATACGGCCCCCATGGCCTTTCCCTCCAAATTTAAACTCCACAAAGTATCAAGAGGACGGATACATATAGCGTCTGCATCAATATAAATAAATCTATGCACCTCACCTAGTAAAACTTTTGGCATGTAAATTCGGCCATAAGTAATACGTGAAAAACGTGCCACTTTAATATGAAAATCCTCAAATGGTTTCATATTAAGATGGTATAGGATACAATCGCAATGATACCGTTCAGCAAGCATAATAATTTTTTCTTTATTATTATTTGAATAACCATCTGTGAAAATATGAAAGACTATTTCTCGTTCTGGGTTATTTTCTAAAACGGATATCATAGATGCTCCCATAATATGAATATATGGGTCATTTACATTATAACAAATATGATATGGATTTGCTTCCTTATCTTTCTTTTTTCTACAAAGGAAGCACTCCTTTTTTATTATAAAATTTTCTAAATTAAAAAAGTCCTTATTAAATGTTTTCATGAAATTTATCTTCCTTTCTTATTCTCAGTAACCAACTTATTCAGCAATTGACTCCATTTTCCCCATACTATATTCGGAGAATATTCATCCATGGCTCGATGAGCAGCTTTTCCCATCTGGATCCTCAATGCTTTATTCTCCATTAATATTGCCAATTTTTCTGTGAATTCTTTCTCGTCTTCTACGAGAAATCCTGTAATATTATTTTTTATAATTTCATTTACAGCTGGAGCCGTAGCAAATCCGACAGCAGGAACGCCCATTGAATTAGCTTCTGTCAAAGACAAGCCAAAACCTTCATATGCAGAAGGAAATGCAAATATATCAGTATTATGTAAAATATTCATAGGGTTACTGGTAATCCCCTTGTATATAACTTGATGATGTATATCGTATATTTGAATATATTCGTCAATCTCTTTTTTATATTGCTGATCTGTTATTGGTCCATAAAGATGCAATTCCCAATTGCGAAAACGTGATGCTATCTTCAAAAATGATTTTATCGCAATAAGTGGCCGTTTCTGATTCTTATCTATACGACCAATCATTGTTATCTTATATATTTTTTTATCAGCAGCTAAATCAGCAGTTTCATTATCAGGGACAGGTTTTACTACATTGGGAATGTAACATATTTTAGTATCTATTAATTTTCTTGCCTTATTAACAAAACTAGGCATCAGTACCTGATATATTGTTACTTTACTAGCTTCTTTTCTCTGCAAAGGTGTTAATGTAGCAATTTGGGATTCTATTGAATTATGGCACATTGCAACGATAGGTATTTCCCCATCAAATAATTTATTTGCCACCATCACACTGTTAAATTCATAACAAACTACTATATCAATGTCAGATATATCTATTTTATTCCGGATTGATTGACATAATCTTTCAGTTTTATATCTATCCACATAATTTGTAATATTAAGATGTAACCCCTTGGCCACTTCACGAAGAATCTTATATCTCATAGGAGCTTTTATTTTCCCCAACCCAAGATTAATTTGCCTTACCTGTGGTAAAAACGAATAATATGGAGCTATTCCTGGCTCATCATTCCAAACAGAATATACTGTATCACCTTTTTGAGCGAATTGATTTGCCATATCTACAAAAACTTTTTCTATCCCAGACACACTAGAAATCGATGCAATTCCGAAACAAAGAATGGCTATATTCACTTATCTCGCCTCTTTCAATATCTGACAATTAATCCTTTAATTATCGACGTAATATATCATTTTTTATATGAGCAATCCCTATAAAGCATTCTATCCATAGAAAAAGCCACTTCCATACAAAATACTTCTCAAAACAAAATACTTTCAAAAATATATCTACCATCTTAAGTCTTTGTGGACTTACAAATTTTAATAGGCGTCTATAATACAGCATGATAAAGACTTTTACCAACAGTATCAAATCTACCAAGAACGAAATAAGGAAGCTACTCCGTTTATTCGATTAAAATCCATCCTCTTACATTTCAATGCATTCTTGATTACGTCATCCATATCATAATATTTATATTCTGCCAATCTCCCACCGAAAATAGTTTTTGTTTCCTGGGTAGCTAAGGCTGCATATTTCTGAAAAAGCTTCTGATTACTTTCATTATTGACAGGATAATAGGCTTCTTCCCCCGGATGCCAATTGATAGGGTATTCGCGGGTAATGTAGGTGATGGGTTGTTTGCCGAACTCAAAGTGCTTGTGCTCGATAATGCGGGTGTAAGGAATCTCGCGCTCAGTATAGTTAACGACAGCGACGCCTTGATGATTTTCTTCCTCGAGACGCTCGGTATCGAAGCGCAGGCCACGGTATTCAAGCTGACCGAGCTTGTAGTCAAAGTACTCGTCGATCGAGCCAGTGTAGACGATTTTCTTGGCCATCGCCTGATAAGCGGCGCGATTTTTGAGAAAATCGACGCCAGTACGGACTTCAATGCCGTCAAGCAGTGCCTCGATTAGCCTGTTGTATCCACCAACAGGGATGCCCTGATAGCGATCGTTAAAATAGTTGTTGTCGAATGTATAACGCACAGGCAGACGCTTGATGATGAAAGCAGGTAGTTCCGTGCAACTATGTCCCCATTGCTTCTCGGTGTAGCCTTTGATAAGCTTCGTGTAAATATCCGTGCCGACGAGCGAGATGGCCTGCTCCTCAAGGTTCTGCGGTTCCCCCATGATAATCTGGCGTTGCTCATCGATAATGGCCTTCGCCTGTGCAGGTGTCACAATGTCCCATAGCTCACGGAACGTATTCATATTGAATGGCAGATTGTAGAGATGGCCCTGATAATTCGCCATCGGCGAATTGATAAAATTGTTGAACGCAACAAACTGATTGACATACGCCCAAACCTCCTCATCACTCGTATGGAAGATATGCGCACCATACTTATGGATGTTGATGCCTTCCCGCTCTTCGCAGTAAACATTGCCTCCGACATGATTTCGACGCTCCAACACTAGCGTCGACTTTCCTGCCCGCTTTGCTTCACATGCAAAGACAGCCCCAAACAAGCCACTACCGACGATTAAATAATCATACATCTGGAAGTCCTCTCTATATATGATGAGACAATAAGATTAAATATTAATGAATTTAGCTAAGTTATATATCCTCTTTTAGCTTTTTCCATTTTAAGCTAATATAAATCAATAAGAAATATTTACGATACAATAAGGCCAAATATTTTCTACATCCACGATCAAGGACTGAGATGTTATCATCAGTAAAAATATTTCTAAATAAGGGATGCATAGAAATCCTTTTTAATTCTTTTTTACAATCTATATACTTTTTCCCGCTGTTCATGACTTCTCGTTTGATACTATGCTCTATATTCTTCAAAAGAAACCATTTGTTCGTTTTCTGCATTATAGGAAGTCCATTTTTTTCTTTAATAAGATTATAAAAGTCATAATATAAACGTACCGCATTATCGAAAAATTCCGGTCTATATAGGGTTGTTACATTATTATCATGTTTTCGGTAATAGTATACAATTTTATCAATTACTCGCAATGATGAAACATCCATTATCACTGCTACAAATAATAAATGGTCCTCCGAAAACCATAAATCAGAATCTACATGACATAGATTATTGTATATAAATTTTCTTTTAAATAAAGCCTTCCAAAGTACTCCATCTAAACTCATACCACTATATCCATGCATCGAATAAATTATACGCTCTTTCAACTCATCCAGTGCATTTCCAGTATACAAATTAGGACTAGTTCTTGCTTCCCACTTTATCTTTTCTCCATTCCTTAATACAATATGTTGTCCTATACAAATATCAGCACCATTTATACCTTTCCATAAAGAATATAAAGCATCCTTTGCCAACATATCATCACCGTCAAGGAACATGATATACGGACTTTTTGCATGCATTAATCCAATAATTCGACTCTTTGCTGCTCCAACATTCACCTCATTATGGATTAAAACAATACGCCCATCTTTATTCGCTATTTTTTTAACGTTAGCTGATCCACAGTCAGTCGAAGCATCGTCAATAAAAATAGCTTGCCACGATGTAAAAGTCTGACTTAAAATAGAGCCTATACAATCATCTATATATTTTTTGTTATTATAAAAAGGAATAATAATCGAAATAGCAGCACTCATTTATTATGATAGACCTCCATAGATATACTACTATAACAAGTTATCAAAATAATCCAATACAGTTTCAAAACAAGGTATACAGAAAAAGAATAATCTACAAGATCATGAACTAATAATACAAGAAGGCAAAATAAGCCACAAATTGCAGTTGCACTTGATTTATATTTGATAAAAAATATGAAATATTCCCCTTCCATGAATAAAAACCCCAAAAGGCCTATGGCTCCAGTTGTTGAAAGAATTGCCAAAATAAAATTATGTGCATGAGGTAAGCCTTTTTCTACCGCTCCCTTTACCATATAATTGGCATCATATACCTTGTTGAAATTATCCAATCCCACACCAGTTATAGGATAATCTTTAATCAGATCTATTGTTCCTTCATAAAGGTAAATTCGTGCTTTTTCACTATATTTGTCTATCGGAGTAGTAGAAAATTGTACAGCTTTTCCTATATCAATTAGATGATTATCAGTCGGAGTAACGGCAATGCCACCTGCTAGTATAGCCATAGCAACAGAAACAGCAATTAATATCTTTTTCTTGTTCACTCTTTTATGGACACAATACCAAGCAAAAAAGCATCCACTTAAAGTTAAAAGTGCTAGAACTGCTCCTCGAGATTGCGAACAATATAAAGTAAAAAGATATAATACAAATAGGAAGGACCATACTATTTTTTCAAGTACATATTTTGAAAACCTCTGTATATAGAGGATAGTACATGGGATCATAAGAATAAATATATCTGCAACCATGTTACGATGCATATCATATTGATATTGGGCCTGATTATTTAGATACTGGAAAATCAAATTATCCGATCCTAGACAAATTCCGCATGTCCCAATGGCTAATCCATAGAAAACAAATCTATAAGATGATATATTATTATTCATCAGTATAAGTACATAAAATGCAGGCTTCATGTACTTAAAATAATTATAAGCAACATTGGTACTTCGATGTACATCAATAGAAAATTGAGATACGGCAATAAGAACCACTATATAAACTAACATCCCAATAATAGGCCACCAGTCTTTTATTTTAAAGCATTCCGGCCTTTCTTTAAACTTAAAATAACGTATAAATAATGCTAGAAAACCAATCACAAAACTAATATCGGTTATTTTTTCGGGCATAAAAGGGAAAATACCCAATACAATAAAGAATAAGCTGATATTAGGTATAATACGCGTTAATAAATCTATTGTTCTTATCATTTCACTTAGTCCTTTGCATTAAAGCAATATTAAGAATGCCATCCTGGCCTATATACTTCATGTATTCCTAATTTATCATTTTTTGCATCTAACAGCGCAGCAAGTCGAACTTGATATTTATCAATTTTTTTATGAGTTAGTAAATGTAGTTTTGTTTTTATATAGTCTAAATGCCAATGGATAAAATATTGTTTTTTGAAGTGATATTTTAACATTAAATATGAATTTCGAGCCGAGTAATAATAGTGCCAATCTATAAACTCTCTTTTATCTTTATCTTTTCTACCTATTGGCTTTTCATGAATGACCTTCATGTCTGTATAGCAAAGAATTTCACCACATTGCGCTACCCTCAATGCATGTTCTGCGTCATCATTGTAGATAAAAAAACCTTTTTTACATAAGCCTACTCGTCTCAAGACATCAGCTTGAATGGCTACACCCACATAGCTAAACAGCTGTAGTGCAAAGCATGAACATTTATACTCTTCTTCCGGAACTGGGAAGGGCTTCATATTATCCCATGCCAACTTGTAACGACGTCGATGTCCTGTCTGTATCCTGCCATGCTCCCAAACAGTTGTACAAATAGCCGCTGCCTCTTGTGCTCGTTTTTCATTCTGTACATGCCAGCGAAGTCGTTCAAAAACATTTAAATCTGGATAAGCATCATCATCGGCAAGCCATACATAATCAACATCTAAGTCAAGTGCTTTTTCACATCCTACATAGAAACCTCCACTTCCCCCTATATTTTCTGATAAGTTAATAATGACACACTGAAATCCATGCTTCTCTCTTTCCCATTCTTTCAAAAATTCTCTTGTCCCATCGGTACTATGATTATCAACAATTATTAAATAATCTGGCACTTCCGTCTGCTCATCATAATGAGATAAGGTACGTTTTAAAAAATCTATTCGGTTAAAAGTAACAATAACACAAGCAATACGTGGCTTCATAGATTTATCCCTCTTTATTATCAAAGTTCGCTAACCAGTTTTCAAAACTGTATTTACGAATAATTTTTTTTGGCCATTGAGCAGGTTTATTGAAAATAAAATTTTTTATAGATCGAGTATCATGTCCTAAAACATAAATATTTTGTGAGTTATAAAAATCCATATATAGGATATCATCATTATTCGTAATCAATTTTTTGTTAAAAAACATCGCTTCAACAATACGAAGCGTCATTCCCTTTTGCCCCTTCTGCACTATATCTAAAACACATTTCGTATTTTTTACATATTCCACGCATTCCGCATAACTAATAGAATTACTTAAGTAGTCCTTTTGTTCTGATGTATATCGTTCTTTTCGATCTCCGACAACAATAAATTTTGTTCGTACCCCTTCATTACGAAGTTGCTCATCAAGTTCTTTTAATTGGGCTAGCCGTTTCTTATCTTTTCCAACAAAAAATACATCAGATCTATAATCAAATTCTCGTATTTTATCACCTGTAAAATCTATTTTATAAAAATAAAACTGAGGATTATAGAAAAGATTGTATTTTTCACAATCTTTTCTATCAAATGACCATATCTCACAATCTATTTTTTTCAACTTCTGAAGTAGCTCAGTACGTTTGATTATATTGTAATAATATATAATCAAACGCGAATCTGGCACCTTAAAGCGAATGTACTTAACTATATCATCATCATCAAAAACATCAAATAAAATAATTTTATCATAACAAGATACAAGCTTACTCCACTCAGGATTATACCAACGACTTTTATCCCCAATATTAAACCTATAACTTAACTTAAAAATTAATTTAGTTAATCCATGGACTTTTCGATAAACAGGAAAGACATCCGCCTCGCCTGTTAACATCATAGATCGAGCCAACCAATCTTTTCTCCCTATTAATATTAGGATACGCTTACACGTCATTATATCCACCTACACTAGCATATCATATAAAAATTCACATGGCTTATCATACACTTGCTGTTGAGTTTTATCCAATACTCATTTTAGAACTACAGCTGTAGATGCTACAGTTTTTCCATCGCGGTCTATAAGGATTTTCTCGACAATATTCCCATAATTCTCTGAATCAGCTTATCCTGTCCGTATTTCTTGTTTGCTCCGATTAAACCTCGACGGTATTCCGCTGCCTTTTGTGGGAACGCGTTGACAAAGCACTCCAGTTGCTTGGAGAACACCTCCACTGAATCCAGCTTAACAGCTTCGCCAATCTTGAACTCGCTCAGGATTTCGGGATTCATCTCAGGCGACTGCAGGACTGGCTTGTAGTAGCCAATCGCGGTGAACAGCATCGCACTGGGCTGGTAGCGATAGCGCTCTGCACCATACGGCAGGAGCAAGACGTCGATGTCCATGAGTTCTTTCTGCCACTCGATGCCCAGCAGATTCTTGTGCAGGAAGTGGATGTTATCGTGCGCTGCGTACTCGCTCCGCAGCCTCTCAAAGTCATCGCTATCTGCCTGTGTCACTGTTGCACCCTGCACCGTGAGCTCGACGGGGTTCGTAAAACTCGCTTGGACAAATGCCTGCAAGAAGAAATCGAGGTTCTTCTCACGGCGATACTGGCCGAAGAAACCAAGACGCAGTGGATTGTGTACATGGAACTCCGGCGTGACTGGCAGGTCAAACGGGATGTAGACCGGTGCCATGACTGTATGGAAATTCGGGCAGTCTGCCAATTCAGGAAATGATGTTTGTAACCCCAATGCCCCAAGGTGGATATTCGAGTAAGCCCGCAGGCTCCTGACACCATCACAGAAGCGCTCCCTGTCCTTCGGCATGATGCCATGGAACAGGAACAGAACGGGAACAGGGCTGTTCTTGATGGCACTATTCCGTACGGAGCGCATGACGCGCCAGCTGTTCGTCGGCACGATGATTGCGTCGCATAGTCCCTGCTTTGCCTTCTGGCAGGCACTGTTGAACCACGCCAGTCGGCGGCGCTCCCGCTGAAATGAAAGCCAGAGCCGCTTGAGTCTGCCAACTCC
>JABLTR010080565.1_pt1 | contig 10945 bp, 9 predicted proteins | sample 7160071 | NCBI WGS metagenome assembly JABLTR01 (sample SAMN14651230, study PRJNA627086) | human gut metagenome | isolation source: feces | host: Homo sapiens
AATTTTATATTTAAATTTATATACTATTATAAATTATTGTATTTGACTTTAAAATGTCAGTAAAATGACCTTAATTAGACAAATATCACCTAATTTTTCTTAACTTCGATATATTATTTTATCTTTATCTATATTTAAATTATTGAAAATACTGTAATTTAAGATTTAGATTTTATTTTTTATATTATTTGTATAAACTTTACATTTGTATATAAAATTATAATTTCATTATACATTTGTAAAGATTTATAAATTAAATAAATACACGAAATTTTCATTTTTTTATAAATAATTTATAAACTTTATTTTTTAAATAAAAAAAGACATATTACAATGTTTAATCAACATATAATATATCTTTTTTTATTATGGCTTTAATTTTATTATTTAAGAGCCTATATATTAAATTTTATTATTCTTCTAGGTCTACCTGATCCATCTTCAAAATGTTTCCCAACGACTTCAATATATCCGTACTTTTCTAACTTATTAATCGTTCTATTTACTGTTCTATAAGACATATCACACTGCTTTGACAATTCCTCTGCTGTAAACCTATCTTTTTTACATGTATTTATTGCATTATAAAAACAAAGTATCTTCTTCACACTTACATTTGTTATTTGAGCTATTTTCATCAATCTATCGTCTATCTTAACTTCACTTCTCTCTTTATTTTTAGATTTTATAGGTCCTATAGCCTTTCCATCTTCATAAATTATATATGCAACATTCTCATTTTTACATCGTTTGGCCTTTATAATAGCTTCATTAGCCTTATATTTTGCCTCACTAGCTGTCTTTCCATATCCAATACCCATAGAAATTCTGTTTAATGAGTTGTCTTCAATAGATTTTAAAAGTTCTATATTTGTATAATTCTCTGTCTCTGTTTCTAATATTGTCTTTGTCGAAATCAATATATATGTATTATAACTAAATTCGATAACAGCAGCCTCTATCTTATTTGCAAACTCATAAATCAATTCTGTGACTTTATTTTTTTCTTTAATATAATAGTACTCATTTCGACTTATTATAGAGTAGTCATCAGGAAAATCTATATGAACAAATATAGCTACAACCCTACAATTAGTATTTATTTTAGCTATATATCTTAGATATATATTTTGGAAACTCTCTATTATAATACTCTTTGTCGGGATAGCCATATAATTATCTATTCTATCTGAGTCAAATTGTTTATTTACATCACTTAATGATGTCACAATACATACATTTTCGTCATTTTTTAAGTTATTCCTATGAAAATTAAGTGCATCTTCAGTCGTATTTTTATTATTGAATTTTACATTATAAAGCATAAGATTTACTTCATCCATATCTATACCGATACTATTATAAACTTCTTTAATCAACTCTTTAGAATATGTATCTATACTCAGATTTTTTATATTTTTGTTTTCATATAATCCTTTTAATAAAGCAGATGATAGGGAGCTTTCATGCAAAGGGAAATATCCCCATATACATTCTTCCTTTACGTATAATTTTACAAATTTATATACGACTACTCCTGCAAACATCAGAGCATCATACTTTTTTTGTGATTTTTTTACTATTTCAACCGCTTTTAAATAATTGCTATAAACTATAATATCTAAATCTATATCAACTATATTTTTGTTTACAATATCCTTTACAATATTTGCTGTATATAATGGAGCAATTAAAGCAACTTTCATTTTTTCACATCCTCAAATTATATTCCGTATTGCATATTACTTTTTTTAAGATAGATACATGCTGATTTATCTGTAGTTTTTAATTTATTTTTTATTTATTTGTTGTTCTAAAAACTGAGCAATAGTCTTTGCCACCAAAATTCGCTTGTCAGAATAAGAGTGGTCTGTATCAATAAACTTTTCAGTCAAATTATTATTATATTTTTTAATCTCACTTGCTAAAATATCGTGATGCAAATATCTTTTGCTTACAACATCTCTACTTGCTATAGTTATCAGTATTTCTTCATTAGCTAGAAATTTTGCCTTATCTGGAAGGTTCCACTTATCCCCATTATCAAGACATTCCTGCATCAGTATTTCTGCACTTGTATTGTTTAATGGTACTAGTGCTGTCTTATACATCTCAAATGCCTCGTCTTTTTCCTTTTGATTATAATTGCCTATTTTCCCAATAAGCCCAAAATCATACGGACTTATCGCCACAGATGCCTTTATCCTTTTATCACATGCGTAATTTAAAGTTAAGAAACCGCCCATACTATGCCCTATTAAAAATAAATTATTTGTATCTATGTCAAATTCTTTTACTAACTTTTCATCTGTCAAAAAATCAATAGCACTTTTTACATCTTCCATACAATTACTAAATGAAAAACTACCTTTTACACCCCAACTTCCCCTATAATGAAATCGCAGTATATTCATACCGCATCGTCTAAGAGCATGAGCTAAATCTATCGGGTCGTCATATCCTGGAAACCCATGCAATAGTATTGCTGTTGGGTGAGGTCCCTTTCCTTGCGGTGTCAACATAACCCCACATAAATCACTACCATGACTTGTAAAACCTAATTCAATTATATTAGGAAAATTTCTGTCATCTAGCTTCATTTGTTCAATATCTTTTGTAACATAAGCTTTATCAAACATATTAATCCACCTCTTTTTTATATAATCAATTATGTTTTCTTCATTTACAATATAAATTCCTTTTAGCGATATAATATAAAGTATTTTTCCATTTTTATAGTATGTATGTCTAATAGAATTAAGTTATATCTAATTATACATTATTTGTAAAATTTTAAAAGAGATATAAATTATCTTCCCATATAAAAAGAGCTCATTTACTAAAGCAAATTGAGCTCTTTTTATTGAAATTGTTGTTTGTTGATATTTTATTTTTAATTTTATAAATTATATCTATATATATCCCTTATTTTTTAAAAATATAATTTATTATTTCTACGCTTTATATATAGAGTTTCCTTCTTTGAAAGTTTCTAATACTTTTATGTTTCTTATATCGTCTACGTCGACTTTTAATGGATTTTTATCAAGTATTACTAAGTCGGCTAATTTATTTTGTTTTATTGTTCCTTTTATATCTTCTTCAAAATATTGATAAGCTGCATTTTTTGTAACTGCTTCTATAGCAGCAAGTACTGGTATTCTTTGATCTTCACCTAATACTGTATTGTCTTTCATTTTTCTGTTGCAAGCTATCCATATAGTTTCAAGCATATTTGGCTCGATAACTGGAGCGTCTTGGTGGAATGTAAATTTAATTCCTAAATCTAATGCTGCTTTTGCAGGCGATATTTGGCTCGCTCTTTGCAGTCCGAAGTTTTGAACGTGAATGTTGCCCCAATGGTAAACGTGAGCCACGAAGAATGATGGTATCATTCCTAGTTTTTTAACTTCTGGTAATTGGTCAAGCCCCATAAGTTGAGCATGTACTATCACTGGTCTTATATCATTATCTGTATTTAAGTTTTCTTTTGCTTTTTTATATTGTTCTAAATATTGGGCAACAGCTGCATCTCCATTACAGTGAGCTAATATTTGCATATTTTCTTTTAATGCTATTTCGATTAAGCTTTCTAATTCTTCTCCACTCATAACTGGATAAGCTCTGTATCCTTCTTCACCTTGATAATCAGTTCTCATATAAGCAGTTCTGGCTTGTGGTGAACCATCTAGGAAAGTTTTGAATCCTCCTATTTTAAGGTGGTTGTTGTATTTATTTATGCATCCTTGAAGTTTCGCAAAGATTTTTTCTCTTTCTCTTATATCTACATATGCTATGTAGTCTATTTTCATCATCTTCGCATGTGCCATATATGCTAGTAAATCTGCTAATAGAGGAACTACCATACCTTCTTGCATTGTTGTTATTCCGTAAGATGCATAGTCATCTTGTGACTTAAGCACTGCTTTCATAAGGTCTTCTGTTGATGCCATTGGAACTCTTTGAACGTTGTTTATAAATGCATTTTCTTCAAGGTATCCGTTAAGTTTGCCATTTTCTCTAAATATTACTCCACCTTCTGGGTCTGGAGTGTCTATTGTTATTCCTAATTCCTTCATCCCAAGAGAGTTGACAAGTCCGTTGTGTCCAGATTTATTTGATATTATAAGTGGATTGTTTGGCACAACTTCATCTAAAAAATCTATTCTCGGGTAAGTTTTCTCTGCTAATGTGTTGTAGTCAAAGTTATTCGCACTTATCCACACACCTTCTGGAACGTTGTTTTTTTCTATAAAAGTTTTTATTCTATTTGCTATATCTTCAAAATCAACTGCATCTTCTAGTGATACTTGTAATTTGCTGTTTGCATATCCGAAGAAGTGACTGTGTGCATCTATAAATGATGGCATTAAAGTCTTTCCTTCTAAGTCTATCATCTCAGCATCTTCATTTTGATTTGTAAGTTCTTCTTTTTTTCCTACTGCTTTAATTTTTCCGTATTCTACTAAAACAGCTTCTGCATATAATTCATCTTCAAGAGTTAATATATCTCCATTGTAAAAAAGTTTTTTTGTCATAATTAAACCCTTTCTGTTTTTTCATAATCCCATATGTTTTATTTTTAACATTTTTATTTATTAAAATGTATTTTATCAAAATTTTATGAACTACTTTTTAATCATTGTAGTTAAAAAAACTATTTATATTATACACCACAAGCAGTTTGTTCTAAACATTATAATTTCCTTAGAATTAAAAAAATGGATTTCGAAAATCGAAATCCATTTCATATATTAAACTTAAATTATTAAACTCTAACTACATATCCTTCTTTACGAGGTGCTGCTGGTTTTGGTTCGTCTTTTGCATATCCTAATATACAGTGGCCAACTCCTATGTAATCTCCTTCTACGCATGTTGGCATGTTTTTATCTGCTAGCACAACAACTACTGTTGGTGCTCCATAAAATGGATCCATGTCTTCTTTTCCAAATACTTTAGCGTTCATTTTTGATAATTGTGCTATAGTTTCTTTATCTTGAACTACTATCATTTTGGGAGACTGTCTTCCCATTCCTGTTGCAGCATATTCACCTGCTTCTAATATTTTATTTAGTTCTTCGTCTTTTATTTGTTCATCTTTATATGAACGAACACTTCTTCTTCCTTTTAATGCTTCAAATAAATCCATTTGAATTCCCCCTTGTAATATTTGTCATATATATTATAGCATATTTTATTTAGTCAAAGTAAAGAGTAGTATTTTTTCTAACTTTTATTATCTACGAAAATATATTTAGTTTAAACTTATTTATTTATGCTAAGAACTCCATAATCCTCTTGAATTATAGAACTGTTGTAGAAGTTTTCAATAACTTTAACTAAGTAATATGTATCTTTTATTCCACCTGTTTCATATGATGAATGCATAGCAAGTTGTGCTAGTCCAATATCTACACTATTTAGTGATACTTGTGAATTTGAAATATTTCCAAGTGTTGAACCTCCTGCCATATCTGATCTATTCGTAAATACTTGATAAGGTACATCAACTTCTTCACATAGACTTTTAAATATAGCTGCTGATACTGAATCAGTAGTGTATTTTTGGTTTGCATTGAATTTTATAACGATTCCTTCATTCATATACGGTCTATTTGTTGGGTCTGACTTTTGCGCATAATTAGGATGAACTGCATGTGCATTATCAGCAGATATCATAAAGCTGTTTGCTGTTGCTTTATAAAAATCTTGCTCATCTCTTCCCATAGTGTTGTTGATTCTTTTTAATGTGTCTGCTAAGAAAGTCGACTCTGCACCTTGTTTTGTAAGACTTCCAACTTCTTCATTATCAAATACAACACATACCTGTACTGTATCTTTGTTTTCTCCAGCTAAGAATCCTTTTAATGATGAAAAAGCACATTGAAGGTCGTCTAACTTTGGTGAAGATATAAACTCTTCATCAGCACCCCATATACTCCCGCTCATTCTGTTATAAAGGAATAAGTCACTACCTAAGATATCTTCTTCACATACGCCTGCATTTTGTGCAACTAATGACATTAGTCTTCCTTTTGCATTTATATCTCCAAACAACGGCAACATATCGTTTTGAGCATTGTATTTATATCCATCATTTATATTTCTATTAAAGTGTATTGCTAAATTAGGGATAATAACTAAATCTCTATCTATATTAACTAATTTAGATACAAACTTATTTTCCTCTCTTACGACGATTTTACCTGCTACTGAAAGTGGTCTATCAAACCAAGTTGAAAATATCATCCCACCGTATTTTTCAACATTAAGTTTAACCATTTTTTTATCAACTTCAATTTCATGGTTTTCTTTTATTTTGAAAGTAGGCGAATCACTGTGGCTCGATACTATATTAAATCCTTTAAAGTCTTTATTTGGAATTTTGAATGCTATTAATGACGAATTATTTCTAATTACATAGTATTTTCCGCCTTCTTTAATCGTCCAATTTTTGCCTTCTACAACTTCACAAAATCCATTTTCATCTAAGCTCTGTTTCATGTTATCTATTGCGTGGTAACAGCTTGGGCTGTTTTTTATAAAATTTAATAATTCATTAGATATTTGTTTAAACATTTTTGATGTCTCCTATACTGTACTAATTTTATATTTTTTAATGTATTTCTTTTTAAGATATATTATAATAAATAATATTATAATATTTGGAGGAATACATTATATATGCAAAGTAAAAATAAAAAACTTTTATTTAAAAAATCTATATATTACTTGGTTGGGTTTGCACCGCTGATTATAACTCTTTTTATATATACTTATATTCCAGAGCAAGTTCCCTCCCATTACACAACTGTAGGAGAAATTGCAAACTGGGACCATAAAGGAAAAGTACTAATAATTCCATTTTTACTAGCGGCTTTTACTTATTTTAAACCTAGGGTATTTGTTGAAAAATTTGAATCACAATCAGAAAAAAACGTAAGCGATGCTGCAACTATGTTATTCCTTATATCGATAAATCTTTTGAGCATGCTCGAATTATTTATTTCACTTAAAGGAGAAGATTTTTTATCTAAATTCAATTTTTATAATTTGCTGAGCTGTATAATATGTTTTATTTTTATATTTTTAGGATATATTTTCTCAAATTGTACTCGTAACTCAACATTTTCTATTAAAATACCTGTGTATTTTATGGATAATGAAATTTGGGCAAAAATCCACCAAAATTTAGGTTCATATTGGATGTCTAGTAGTATAGTTTTTCTTCCTCTAGGCATAATATGTGGCAATCATTATATATTGTGTTTATTAATTTTAGAAATAATTTTAATAATATTATTGCCTGTAACTATTACTTATTTTTATATTAAAAATCATAAAAAAGTAAAAAATAATTAATCTTTTATTATTATGCCTAAAAGTTTTGATATATCTATCGCTTGATATGTATTTAATTTACAACCTTTTAGGTTATCTAAATTAAAAGATACACCTTGTATATTTGAAGTTGAAAAATCTATACCTTTTAATTTAGTATTAAATATTTCGCTGTTTGACAAATTACAATTATCAAACTTTACTTTTTTTAATTTACATTCATTTAATACACTTGAAATAAGCTGGCTTTCTTCAAATGCCGCTTCTTCTAGTTTTGAAAAACTCAAATTTAAATAATCGCACTTTGAGTTTATTATTTGTATGTATTTTAGGCTGCAATCAACCATATTCACACCTGTCATCTTGCAGTCTTTAAATATTACTCTGTGTATTGACGAATCTGTAAAATCCACATTCGATAAATCACATTTTTCAAAAATCACATTTGTAAAATCTGATTTTATCATTTTTGATTCTGCAAATACCATTTTATTAAATCTACAATCTTTAAAATCAAGCGACTTTTCATCAAGAAATACTGCCTCATCTTCAAATAATCCACTTATAATATCGTCTATGTAAAAAACGTTTTTTTCGTCATAATTAACTTCTGGTTGTATCATATAAAACACCTTCTTTTATATATTTTATAGTATAGAAAAAGTGTAAATTTATATATATAAACCTACACTTTTGTATATAAATTAAACTATCTCTAAAAGATCAGTCATTTTATCTATTATATAAGTAGCCCCAGCTTCTTGTAATTCGTCTTTGTTTCCATATCCGAATAAAACACCTACTGAGTCCATTTCTAATTGTTTTGCTCCTAATATGTCGTACTCTCTGTCCCCAACCATAAGCACATTTGCTCCTGGATTTTCTCCTATATTTTCTAGTGAGAAAGATATAACTTCTACTTTTTTACAACGAGTTTCATCTAAGTTACTTCCACCTATAAAATCGAAGTATTTGTCTAAACCGTAGTGTTTTAGTATTTGTTCACAATATACCATTGGTTTTGAAGATGCTAATACTATTTTCTTTCCTCTATTTCTTATTTCTTGTAGAGTTTCTTCCACACCTTCATATACTTCGTTTTCTAGCATACCTCCAGCAACATAATATTCTCTATATTTTTTTATTGCTAGTTGTATTTGTTCTTCGTCATCACCTACATATTCTCTGAAAGTCTCTGTTAATGATGGACCTATATGTCTTTTTAATGACTCTGCATCTTTTTCTATCCCAAAATGTCTAAGGGCTGTCTTCATAGAGTTAGTTATACCTCTATCAGAAGCAGTTATTGTTCCGTCTAAATCGAATGCTATTATGTCGTAATTCTTCTTCATATCTATCTCCCAATTTTTTATTTTACCAAGCGGTAATTTTATATTATTTAATATAATTAATAAATAATTTTTATTTAGATATATTTTACACCAATAATATATTTATTCAAAGACTTATAATATAATTTTTCTCTAAAACTAATAGAAGGCTGTATCATAAAGATACAACCTTCCCCGCACAAAACATATTCACTTTCCCCAAAATGAAATTTTAAAACAATAACAAAATAAATAAAACTATTATAATATAACCAATTACAATTTGACTAATTTTTCTATTTTTTCTATACTTATATAGTAAACTATGGAGTTACTCCATAGTCAACCTGATTTTACAAATATTTTTAAATAATTAGTAGGAGACATTCAAATGAAAGATTTAACTTTTAATATAAGTGAGACTTCACAAATTACAGGTCTATCTATCGATACATTGAGATATTACGATAAAATAGGTTTGATACAATCTAAAAAAAATCCAAATAATCGCTATAGGTATTATACTATTGCAGATATCTCAATAATTAATCATATTAAAACTTTGCGTGATTTAGACTTATCTATAAACGATATTAAATCACTACTACATTCAGATATTGAGGTTCAACAGACAATTCTTAAACATCACCACAAAGTACTATTAGAAAAAATAGCCTCAATAAAAAAGATAGAAAAAGTTTTTAAAGATACTTTACAAGAAGTAAATTCTAGTAACTTAATGATCAATGTTCCCTTAGTAAAAACATATAAAACGAGATATTTCAAAAAAATAAAAAATTCAGTCAAAGAAAATCAATGCTGTATTTCAAAGAAAAACTTATTAGATACTTCTCATAATTTCTTAGAAGTTATAGATAAATTTGTATTTGCATTTTATGGAAAGGAATTTGATTCTGTGGGGCTGTTTGACTTTTTTGAGCTAGGCAAAATTTCAAACGACCAAGATTATTATACAGAAATTACACCTGAAGAATTTGAGTTAAATAAAGATTTACACGATATATTAATTATTCCTGAATCGAGTTATATAGAAACCATAACAAAATTATCTAAAGATACTTTTGATGAATATTTTGAAAACCTTATCGACTGGATAAACTTTAAAAATCTAAATCCTATCTATCCTGGATTCATAAAATATCTAGATACTTCACTTTATTTTGTAAATGAAGGCGAATGTCTAATAAAATTCCAAATTCCATTTATCCACAAAACATACGAATAAAACATGGTGAGTTTTCTTGCCATGTTTTTTACAAAAAAATAGCAACCATTTGGGCATGGTCGCTATAAAATCTGTCTTATACTTCCGTAGTATAAGACGGGGTCGTTATTGTTTTAAAAATTCTAACTTTGGGGAAAGTAGAATATGAATTAAGTTAGAAAAAATTTACAGAATAGTTAACTGTCATAAACTCACCACTAGTTTAATGACAATACTTAAGTTGTTCAAACATAAATTTTGTAACTTAATTTTCTATGTATTCATTATAGTATGTGATATAATATTTGTCAATTGTATTTTTACATTTTTTTACTTTATTTCATTATTTTGTTCTTTTATATCCAAACTATAGATTAACTCCATAGTTTTTATCGTTTGAAAACATCCTTTTACATATTTTAATTTAAATATATTAAAAGCGGTATAACAAAGTTTTGTTATACCGCTAATTCACTAAATTAAATTTATAAGTTAATCAATTATTTTTATCAATTATGTTTTTATAACGAAATTTCGTCTTATAAAACTCTTCTTCCGTTTACAAAAGTTCTTTTGAAATAGCTACTATTGAAGTTATCAATAACTATTTTCTTTTGGCTGTAAGATGCATGTATCATTTGTCCATTTCCTATGTATAATCCAACATGTGAAACTTGTCCATTATTTGCTCCATTAGTATCAAAGAATACTAAATCTCCAGCTCTTAAGTTGTTTCTACTTACATATGTTCCATATTTACTTTGTGCACTTGATGTTCTTGGAAGTATTATACCAGCTTTATTTTTAAATACATAGTATGTAAATCCTGAACAGTCGAAACTGTTTGGCCCTTGAGCACCCCATACATATGGTTTACCTAATAAAGTTTTTGCATATGCTATTACAGAACTAGCACTTGCTGATACAGAGTTGTTGCTTCCACTGTTGCTAGTTGAACCACTTGGAACTGTACTTTGTAAATATGAACTACTTACATATCCAGCTTGTCCTTTGTAGTTTATTTTTGCCCATCCATTAGATGTAG
>JABLTR010037168.1_pt1 | contig 10939 bp, 13 predicted proteins | sample 7160071 | NCBI WGS metagenome assembly JABLTR01 (sample SAMN14651230, study PRJNA627086) | human gut metagenome | isolation source: feces | host: Homo sapiens
GCGCGCGGTTCTCATCCATGATGTGAAAAACGCAACCCCTCAACCCGCTGGGACACTATCAGAAGCAGGATACTTCTCATTAGAAAAAGAGGTCAAAAACCGGCGCTGACCCCATATTTGACCACAGTTGGAAAACTTCATAACCGGGTGTAGCGCAGTTGGTAGCGCGCTTGCTTTGGGAGCAAGATGCCGGGAGTTCGAGTCTCCCCACTCGGACCAAAAATCCGTCAAAATCTTGTGATTTTGACGGATTTTTCTTAACTTTTACAATAAAACTATTTGATAAAATTCCACAATCCATTTTTACTTTTCTTGAGGTGCCGAAATATGGTGATCGAGACAAAACGGCTGATCCTGCGCCCCTTTTTAGAGGGTGACGCGGCGGATGCCTACGAATATCTGAAAGAACCCGCGGTCAACTGCTTTGCCTGCATGAAGCTGCACTCCCTGGACGAGGCTAAAGAGGAGATGAAAAAGCGGCTCGGTGAGACGGAGTACTACTTTGCCATCACCCTGAAGGAGGGCGGCAAGGTCATCGGAGAGATTGACGCCTACCCGGAGGCGGGCGAGCCCCACGCAGATGAGGGCGCCGAACGGGACACTTTCAGCCCCTGCTGGATGCTGAATGAGAACTACCAGGGCAAAGGGTACGCGCCCATGCCTTCTTCGACTATCTCTTCTCCCAAAAGGGCGCGCGGCGCATCTACGCCTACACCGAGGACTACAACCTCTCCAGCCAGCACCTGTGCGAAAAGCTGGGCATGCGCCGGGAGGGCCTGTTCCTGGAATTCATCTCCTTCGTGAACAATCCCGACGGCTCGCCCCGGTATGAAAACACCGTGCAGTATGCCATTTTGAAAAAAGAGTGGGACCGGCAGCAGTCCCAATAGGCAGTTGGAGGTATGATATGGGCGCAGCTTCTGTTTCGGAGTATGTGGCATCGCTGAACGAAGAGCAGCGGCAGCATGTCAGCGCATTCATTGACTTTATGAGTGCAGAATATCCGCAGTTGACTCCTAAAATCTCCTTTTCCATGCCCATGTGGCTGCTGGTGAAAAAGATGTACGAGGGATATGTGGCAGTTTCCGCCGCGAAAAGCCACTTCTCCATTCATTTTTCCGACGAAGCGTTTCTGAACCGCTTGTCTGAGAGTTTGCCCGCCTGCAAAAAGGGCAAGCGGTGCATCAACATCCCATACGGCGATGAATCGTCCCTCCGCACGGTGGAAAAGAGCATCAGCGATTTCTTGAAACTCTATCACTCGGAAGGGAGCGCGTCCCAATGAGCGGCACGGAGGAGATTGGCTGCTGCGGCGCCTACTGCGGCACCTGCCGTGAATATCAGAAGATCTGTAAGGGCTGCAAACCGGGATACCTGGACGGCTCCCGGAACCTGAGCCGGGCAAAGTGCAGGATGAAGAAATGCTGTCTGACCAAGGGCCACATTACCTGCGGGGACTGCGGGGAGTACGAGTCCTGCGAGATCATCCAGTCCTTTCTCAACCACCCCGGCTATAAATACGGCAAATACAAGCAGGCGCTGGAGTATATCCGCGCCCACGGCCACGCCGCCTTCCTGAGCGCGGCGGAGCACTGGACAAACGCCTATGGTAAATACCCCGAACAAGACAACTAAAAAGGCAGTAGGGCCCGCTGAAATCCACAGATTTCAGCGGGCCCTATTCTTTGTATATAGCATGTTAAAAACTGATACGTCCGATGTGTAGCAATTCGGTTCTCGCTAATTATTTTCCTCAGAACTCTTGAACGGCAACGGTTTCTTGGATTTACTAATGTACTATTGGAGTCCTGATCTGTTGTTTCGTTTCCACGCTTGTAGGGCGTTGCTTTAGGAAAGGTTTTGTTCCAAAATATCACTGTCCATAACCACTACATAGAGGGAATCTTAGGGGAATTTTTTGAACAGTGTCCGGATCATCCGTTATCAAGAAGAGACTGACCGCCTGCTAATTAATAGATGACCTAAAATTAGATATGGCACATAACCACGAGATAATAATGGACGAGGGAATCAAAGAATGTCTATAGCTTCTAGAAGTGCATGTGCATAACGTGTCGCTGCAGCATCAACAAAGGAAACATCGATGGCCCAGCGGAGATACAAAATAGTAATTAGGTGGATTATTAGGCAAAGGCAGTATAACCCATGTTCACCCCAGGTAAATGTGCTGCTAATTGAGCCGAGATAGATACAAAAAAAGGCAACAAACAGCCAATTAGCTCCGATGCCAATTGGCTTTAAGCGAAGCATGTTTCTTGCATATCCGTAATTGATGTTCTCTTCATATACCAGCCGGAACATCTCTGGATTACGTGTTTTAGCACGTAACCAAGAGATGACATCGATACATAGCTTGCCAATATCTGTGGAAGGGGCTTTATTCACTTGAGGTTCGGGATTAATGTAGTTAAGGAGTGGCTGGAACTCGGGTTCAAATGAAGCAAGCTTACGATAGTAACGGGCACGCACCCCGGCAGGCAAAGACGATGAAGGAGCAAGTAATTCAGCAGCTGTATTCTTGCGGGATTGCTTGTTGACGGGAGTACGATGTATACCAAGCAATGCCTGGCATATGACAACAAATATTACGGATAAGATGATGCTTTCGGTAACGGAAAAAGTTTTATGTGTGAAGCAGATAATATCGAAGATAAATGGGGCCACATAAAAAATACTGACACAAAAGCGAGCACGAAGATTATATGCGTCGAAGAGGTTCAAGTTCATGGTTACGCCACCTTTTTGTAAGCGAACTCAATTTGTTCCATAAAAGGAAGGTGTGCAGAGTTTAGGGCATCCAGTTCAGAATCGGTTATGTCAAAGGAAATGCCGAAACTGCTACCATCATAACAATAGGCTTCTCCTGTTGAACTCACTTTACTGTAGTAGATATGTTTTTGCTTGAGTATCGGAAGAATGCGGTCTGGATAACAAGAGTTTATGATTTTGGTTTTTTCTTTAAGCTCAGGACCATATATCGCGAAATAACTCAGGAGCCAAGGACAGTGACCGTACAACATTATAATGTCGTCGTCAATGAACGGAAAACTTTTTAGTTCGATAAAACTGGGAGTTCGGTTAACCTCAATAAAATAGAAGTGATACGTATGAAGAAGATATTCTTTTCGGGCCGCCAACTCAGACTCAAAGACTCGTTGCAGGATATAAGTCATCGATGGCATCACACTCCTTTCAATAACTGAAGCCTAAGGTTCGCCGGGGAGCAGATCCGATCCCGGAAGAACCAGTGTTTTGCGGGTAATGAACATCTCCGTTGGTTGTCTTACGGACATTCTTACCGAGAGTCTTGAGCTTGAGCGAGCCTCCATTAGTGTTCCCTGTGTTATCACTAACAAAATAGACCGTGCTGTTCTTTCCACGCTTTGCCTCGAAAATCTTCTCGGCGGTATCAGGTTTCCCGTGGTGCGGAAGTTGAATCAGCATGTAGTCATCGAGCTTATCCTTGATTGCTTCGAAAGAAGCGTCACCGCAGAGAAGACACTGAGTCTGGTTAAAATCGACGGATACCTGTATACTAGCGGCGTTAATCACAGTCTCTGCATCAATGCAGTCACTCTCATTAGAGTCCAGAGCTTTTCTGATTGTGTCAAGTGCGTAGTCTTCCGTAGGACCGACGATGGTTACACCGGGGACGATTTCACCGGCCGTAAGAGCATCAACAAGTGTTACTCGTTTGCTCAAACTGGCAATGTTGTCGTAGACTTTCTTGATACGTTCGCCTATGGAATGGTCAGTTGCCCTGCCGTCATCTAACAACTCAAGAATATCTTCTTTGTGTTTGAGGAAGAGCTGCGTGTAGACTTTCGACACTAGGCCTTTTTCGACTAAGTAGGGAATGCCTTCGAAATGGTCGGCATCATTGTGGGACAAGACGACGATGGATTTGGAATAACCGTTGGTAGACATGTAGGCCTCTACTCTCTGGGCATGCTCTTCGCAACCACAGTCATACACCACGAGAGCACTTCCTGTGTCGATGAGTATGCAGTCACCATAGTTAGGACCTTGGGGGGTATAGGATTTTGCGCTCAAGATGAGCATTTTCATAAAATTCCTCCTTAAATTTAGTAAATGGGTGCCATATCCAATTTTCAAGGTGCATGCGGGAAAATTGGACGGGCCTATTCCCAGCATGGCCATTATAACATAAATACGGAAGTATGTCAATATATTTTATCAAAAAATGTAATATAAAATTACAATATGAAGAAAAATATATATCTATAAAATGAAATTTTCTCTGGACAACACACGGTGAGATTGTTATAATACAACATGGAGGGGATTAAATGTTTACGTCAATCCATCTTGAGAATTACAAAACTTTTTCTAACTTGACGGTTAATCTGGCCCAAAAGAGTGATATCCCTAAAAATTTAATCCTTCTTTATGGAGAAAACGGTGCTGGAAAATCAAATTTTGCAGCGGCATTTTTTACGCTTGCAGAGACAATGAGAACAATGGACTTTAGAGACTTTCTGCAAGATTTTATGTCGAAGAACAAGGAAATTGCAGAAGACGAGAATTTTCTCAAAATGCTTCGATCACAGTTCAGAGATATGGAAGCAATAATACAGGATGTGCGTGCGATAGGAACAATAGGAAACCTTGTTCTGGATTTTTGTTTTCTTATTGATGGCAAAAAAGGACGCTACCTTATGGAAATGGGCGAAAAAGAAATTGTTCACGAAAGATTAGAGTATACTCTTGAGAAAAACAAGGGAATATACTTCGACATTACTCCACTTGAAAAAAAACTTAACGAAAAAGTATTTATTGATAAAACATTTCTAGCAGACATTAATACGAGTATAACTAAGTTCTGGGGAAAGCACTCTCTGTTAGCAATTTTGCAACATGAGACAGGTGATAAATCTCAAAGTTATCTGGACAGTGCAATATCTAAACATTTTAAAACTTGCTTAGAAGATCTCTTAAAATTGTCATGCAAAGTTAAATTTCCAAATGCTCCGGAGCGAGGTATAGTTGGTCTTGTTCATCCGATCCTTAGTGAATTGGAAGGAGGTGAAATGAAGTCTGATAGACTTCAAGAATTAGAACGAGCAGAAGCAATGTTAAATTGTTTCTTGCCAAAAATTAATACAGATATTGAAACTGTGTACTATAAGAAAAAGCCTACCGAGAATGGTGTACGTTATGAACTTTATACTAAGCAAATGATTTCAGGTAAATTGTGTGATATTCCATTTAGATTAGAATCAACAGGCACTCAATCGATACTGGAACTATTACCATTCTTTTTAATTGCGTCAACGGGGTCTACAGTTGTAATTGATGAATTAGATACAGGAATTCACGATATGCGCGTTCGGGATCTGTTGCTGTCTGTGCAATCAGAGATCTCAGGGCAATTGATTGTTACTACGCACAATACCTTGCTCATGGATTCTGAATTACCAGCCAGCACATTTTATATTATCAATAAGGACACCGATGGAAAAAGATATATTAGTTGTATTACTGAAACTGTTGATCGCGTGCATCCTAATCACAATATTCAAAATCGATATTTGCAGGGAGATTATCAAGGTGTTCCCAAAAGTGCGAAAATTTCATTGAAAGAATTACTTGATGTCCTTAACAAGAATGTTAAATAGCAAATGCTTTATATAAAAATGAGAAGGATGTCGGGCTAATGCTCCGACATCCTTTTCACATAGAAATATTATTTTTTAATTTAAGCATGCAGGCGGTATCATATGATTATTTCCAGTGAGTTTTATAAAATTATTGGTGACTTAATTGAAAGCAAACACGAGGGCGATTACTGGGACTTTAAGCAGGTGTACCACTCGAATAAGGTGGATCTCATTCACGATATTCTTTGCATGGCAAATAATCGTTCGGGCAAAGATGGTTACATAATTTGGGGCATTTCAGATGAGAATAAAGGAGAAGTCTGTGGCATTGAACAAGATGAGAATCGTCGAACCCAACAACAAATTATCGACTTACTCCAGTCTCAAAAATTAAAGTGGGCCTTTGGCGTGTACCCTTCTATTGAATTGCGCACTTTATATTTTATCAACCATGAAGTAGATGTGCTTATTATTAAAAGCACATCAGACGTCCCATATTATTTAACAGAGGATTATTCATACACTTTAGAGAAAGGAAAGCCTAGGATTATACGAGCAAACCATATATATACCAGAGTTTGTGATACAAATACTCCCATTGATAAAAGTGCTACACCACATCAGGTAGAAATGCTGTGGCGTCGAAGATTTGGCCTTGATCTTTCACCGCTGAATCAGGTCAAAGGAAAGCTGATGCGGCGCAAGGATTGGATGTCGTATGAGGATGATGATACCGGTGATGAGGTGTATTACAATAAGTTTTCTCCGGAATATACTGTAAAAATTCGGGTAATGGAGAGACCAGAGTATCCACCGTTTTACTCTTATGCTCAGTATAATGAATCGACAGGATTTTACATGCTGTATGTAATGTACCATTCAACTGTTTTGGCGAAGATGGAAATGGTTGCGTTAGATAGCGGTCGCTATGCCACGCCATCACCTGATATTTCCTTTATACATAGTAGGCAAGACCCTACAACAGTACAATATCAATATCGCTTTTTCGTGCGAAACAGCATAGAGTATTGCGTGCAACAATTTCTTTATAATTCAGATAATTCTGAGGAGGTATATGCCAAGCAGCGGTTTGATGATGTTGTATTATATTTTGATAACGCGCAACAAGAGGAACAATTCCGCATTGAACTTGAATACCATCCCGAGATCTTAACCCCCTATATAAAAAAAGAAGAAAAGCCGGAAGTTTATTCAGGAAATAAAGAACTTAATAAAGAATATGCGAATAGAATAAAAATTTCCAAAGCCCTCAAAGCTTTTCAAAAAGATTGGACTGTGCATAGAATGGAAGCTGGCAGTATTTAGAATGTTTTTATCAAAATACAGATGGATTTTAACTAAAAAACTTTATTAAGCCCTCCCATACTTTGCATTTTAGAAGAATCTTTGGACAAGCATAAAAGCGTGAAGGTGCTTTTTAATAAAAGTCGCTAAGTTCACATCGCATCTGCTGTAGTGGACATCCCTTCATTGATGAGTGTCCTATGATAGTGGAGCGGCCGTATGGTGGGCGAGATCGTCAACGTCAGCGCCGACGAGTCCGTGCCGGGCGAGGACAGGAAGATCGACCCGGACAAGCTACGGCCTATTATCTTTGATCCCATCCACAACACTTACCGGGTGCTGGGCGAGAAGGTGGGCAACGCCTTCCGGGACGGCGCCAAACTAAAATAACCCAGGAAGAAATGAGGGCGGAGGCACAGCCTCCGTCCCTCGCTTATTTGATGGCAGATCATTTTCAAAGCGCCTATGTGGGCAGCCCTCAGGAAGACATTCTCCTGTCCTGCTCTCAGATGGGTGAAAGGGACCTTCGACACATGCTGGTTTACCAAAGAGGAGCGGACGGTAAGCCGGAGATCGTACCGGAGGAGGCCGAGGTGGTGCGGCGAATCTACCGCCGGTACCTGGAGGGCTGCAGTGAGGGCCAGATCCAGAGAGAACTTACCCAAGATGGGATCGCCACCGCAAAGGGTGTCAAGGCATGGTCCCATCAGATCGTGCATAACATCCTCACCAACGAAAAGTATGTAGGGGACGCCCTGCTGCAAAAGACCTTCACCACAGACTGCATCAGCAAGAAGGTCAAGAAGAATACCGGCGAGTTGCCGCAGTATTACATCAAGGACAACCACCCTGCTATCATCCCGCGGGACATCTACCAGCGGGTACAGGAGGAGATGGCACGGCGGACCAGCAAGCGAAAGATTCTGCAGAAAAGCGGAAAAACAGAACAGGGCAAGTATTCCGCCAAGTATGCGCTCAGTGAGCGGCTGGTCTGTGGTGAGTGTGGTTCCCCCTATAAGCGGTGTACCTGGGCCAGGAACGGCGTCAAACGGATCGTCTGGCGGTGCGTCTCCCGGCTAGAATTCGGGAAAAAATACTGCCATAACTCGCCTTCCATGGCAGAGGACAAGCTGCATACCGCGATCCTCACGGTGCTTAACCGGGTAGTCGAAGCAAGCGATGGCCTGCAGGATGAACTTGCAGAGACGCTCCGAATGGTATGTACTCCGGAAGGGGACGGGAACAACTTGATGGAATTAGAACGCAACATGGAAGCACTTACCACACGGCAGAATACACTGTTGGATCAGGTATTGGCCCACATGGATGACCTGACACTAACAGAGCAGCTCAAGGCCCTGTTGGAAGAAAAGCAGCACCTGCAGACACGGATTGATGCAGCGAAGAAGGAGGCAGCCAACAGAATCAACGAGGACTCACGTATGGCAGAGTTAGCAGCTTACCTGGAGGAACACCTCAGTGGCTTCCAACAGTATGATGACGGGATCGTTCGGCAGTTGGTTGAGCGGATCACCGTAGTCGACGCGGAAACGATTCGAATCAAATTCCGATACAGTGATGTAGAGATCGAGCAGGCCATGTGCTAAAATGGAAACAAGGAGCAACTACTTATGGAAATATTCATTACAGGGGATACACACGGAGATTTCCGCCGCTTCCGCCCGGACATCTTCTACGAGCAGGAACACATGACCAAGGAGGATTTGGTTCTGGTCTGTGGAGATTTTGGCGGGATCTGGCACGGTGACCCACGGGATGATGCAGGACTGGACTATCTGGAGAAACGGCCATACACCACCGCGCTTGTGCTTGGGAATCAGGAAAACAACAATTAGTTATTAGTTAAAAGAGTAGGGAGAAATATGAAAGATAATTATTTGAGTCAGGAAAATCTGGAAAAAAAGATTATTAAAGATATGGAACAGCAGAATCCGGATGAAGTATTCAACAAATATTATAAGCAAGTTGAAAATCTCAACCTATGCAGCTATACAATTAAATCTGGAGAAACATTCTATCGTGGACGTAAAGGGTTCCTTGAGATACCGGCGGCAATTGATGATTTTAATACAGTAATCGCCTATCCATATTACGGAAGCCAAATTGAGGCACCACCACCTATCCAAACAAGGGGGGGACGTTTTAATCGCGACGGATATTCTTACCTATATTTGACATCAGATAGGGAAACATGTGTCGCTGAGATTCATCTTGAAGTGCAACAGGTTTGCAGTATTGCACAGTTCAAATGCATTAAAGACGGAAAGTATCTACAATTGATTCCTGATCTTAATTATCAAGATGAATATGAGTTAATGATGTATCATATTCTAACTCAACCGATTCACAGCGAAATTCAATATAAATATCGTTTGACGCAGTTATTCTCTGATATTATTAAGAGGTTAGGGTATCGTGGCATCTATTTTAAGAGCACACAGGCTAACGGTTATAATATTGTTTGTTTTTATCCTCAAGACTTTGACTATATAGAATATAGTGAGCGAATGATAACAGCAAAAAAGATTCAGTATACGATTGAAGAAGTCCAGGAGAGCTATAAACAATATCATGATTATCGAAGACTGCTTAACAGTTATAATAGTGAAATTGAAGAAATACGTGAAAATCAAATTGAACATATCACCAAACGGCAAGAATTTGATGACCAAATGAAATTCTTACAGTTGAAAACAGACGCATTGTCAGAGATGCGTCCAAAGATAAAGATGCAAAAATTTAACAAACTCATTGAGTTTGCTAAAGATATTCCGTCACTAAAAAAGGATGCATTTGTTTTAAGAGGAACCTTTCTCATGAAATCCGGAAAATCGCAGACCCGCGCAATCGAGGATTTAATAGAGGGATTCTCCTCTTTACATACCGTCAATGAAGATAGTGCAGTTAGCAAAACGACAGAATATATTTTAGAAAATGGCCTGATACCAGGAACATCAGATCATGATATTGAGCAACTGGTAAAGAATATCTTTGAGAAAAGGAAAAAACGTCTGGATAAAAAGCATCAATGTCTGGTAAAAAGTGTTGCAAAGTTGGTAGCACAGCAAGGTTCATAATGTGTGCAAATGTATAAATTCGCAAGTTCCTTCTGTTTTAAAAGCCGTTAGGTATAGTTCTTCTGATTTCCCTACTCTGTGAGTTTTACTCGATGATGCATCTGTGGGGGGAATCAGGACACGTCGATGCAAATTCAAGCCGCAGATTATCCTCTCCAAGTTGAACCTGCACAGGTGCTGGGCTTCGATTGTGGGTTGGGTGCAGGCTTACGTATCTGCATCTTTTTCGGCAACAAAACACAAAAACCGCCTCAAAACATCGGTTTTGAGGCGGTTTTTATAACTTTTCAGGCAATAATTTATCTGGCGTTTTATATAAATAGAGTCTCAAATGTGGGCAAAGCACTTCTGCTGATTTGTTTTGCATTTTCTCCGTAAAGGAATTTTTGGGCCATCAATCACCATTATTTATTCAAAAAAGAGGCAAAGGAAAACTGCACACTTTTTGAAATATGGGGTCATGACCACCTATTCACGATCAGTTCACGCGGCCGTAGTCTTATCTTTGTTTCTTGCGTCGCAAAATCTGATGGGCCAGTCTGCGCCTCCCGGCCTTGCTCCTCCTGACTGGGCCGTGTATAATGGCAGTGGAAAGTAGGGAAAGAAACGAGTAAGGAGCAGCGCCATGCGGATTCTCATGCTGGGCAACAGCTTTATCTTCACCAATAATATGCCTCAGATGCTCGCCGACCTGACCGGGGCGAAGGTGGTTCACCACACCCGGGGCGGGGCGCGGCTGTCGGAACAGCTGAACCCCAATACCAGGTTGGGCAGTCAGACCCAGGCGGCGCTCCAAAAGGAGAAGTGGGACTATGTGGTGCTCCAGGAGATGAGCCACGGCCCCATCACCGCCCCCAAGAGCTTCTTTTCCAGCGTGGAGCAGCTTTGCCGGCA
>JABLTR010008263.1_pt1 | contig 10934 bp, 11 predicted proteins | sample 7160071 | NCBI WGS metagenome assembly JABLTR01 (sample SAMN14651230, study PRJNA627086) | human gut metagenome | isolation source: feces | host: Homo sapiens
ACCAGCTTGAAGGCCACGCCCACGCCCGCCAGTTCCGCCGCCGGCTGGGGCTGGTCGGGCCGGTGCGGGTCGCCCACCGCGATGGCCTCCGGCAGCTCGGCTTTGCATTCATGATGGTCGGTGATCACCAGCTCCATCCCGAGCGCGCGGCAGAGCGCCGCCTCGTCGTTTGCCGTGATCCCGCAGTCGACCGTTACGATCAGCTGTACGTTCTGCTCCTTGAGGCTCCGCAGCGCCAGCTCGTTCAGGCCGTAGCCCTCTTCGAGGCGGGCCGGAATGTAGCTCACGACGCGCGCGCCCTGCCTGCGCAGAAAGTCCGTCAGCAGACACGTCGCCGTGATGCCGTCGACATCATAGTCGCCGAAGACGCAGATCTGCTCCCGCCGGTCGATCGCCCGGCGCACACGCTGCGCCGCCTTGTCCATATCGAGCAGCGCGAACGGGTCGGACAACGGCTCGTTTGCCGCCAGAAAATCCCGCGCCGTCTCCAGTTCCGTGTATCCTCTGCTGCACATGACCGCCGCCGTCAGCGGCGAAAATCCGGCCTCCGCCATCGCCCGCGCATCCGCAGGCCGATAGGACGAGACCGTCCAGGTTCCGTACTTCAATTCCAATGCACATCCATCTGGTCGGCAGCACTGCATCGATCCAGTGCTGCCGATCTCTTTTTTCTTTTCCGTTATTATAGCATCCTGACATGGATTTCACAATATAAAATGTTGTCTCGGGGCGCGTTTTGACGCAGTTCCGGCAAAAAATCCACATTTTCCGCCGCCGGCGTGCAGTTCTTTAGGAATTTTTCATGGTTCGTTTACAAACTGTTCACCATCAAACGCCGCATTTCCGGTATTCTAATGGCACAGAGGATGTTGGTGCTTCGGAGCACCGGAGCACAGGCAGCAACACCTTCTGGAAGCGATTCGTATTTTTCATCTTCTCCTCTTTCTCTCTCAGAAAACGCCCGCCGCAGGCTCTGCGGCGGGCATTTTCCTTTTTGGGGGAAGCACTGATCCAATCGTCTTCGGCCTTCGCCGGATCTTTTGCCCCAATGCCGCGGTTTGAAGAATTTGAAATCCACAAAGGATGTCTGCATTCTTCAAATCTTGCTTTGGTCCAAAATCTCTCGCCGAATGCACTTGCCGATCGAACCAGAGCTTCCCCGAGAAAATCAGTTTTCTTCCACTGCGATTTATGATAGAATGGTCAAAAAAGGAGGAATCGCCATGCAGCACCGTTTTTTCGCCCTCATCTCCCGGATGCGCTACATCGGCCGCTGGGGCCTGATGCGCAACACGTTCGAAGAAAATATCCAGGAACACAGCCACATGGTCGCCGTGCTGGCGCACGGTCTCGCGCTCATCCAGCGCGACATCCTGCACGAGCCGGCAGATCCCGACCGCTGCGCTTCGGCGGCGCTGTTCCACGACGCGTCGGAGATCCTGACCGGCGACCTGCCTACACCCATCAAATACTACAATCCCGACATCAAACACGCCTACAAGCAGATCGAGGCCGTGAGCTGCGAAAAGCTCCTCGGCCTGCTGCCCGAGGAGCTGCGCGAGAGCTATCGTCCGCTGCTGCACGAGTCCGATCCGGATGTCGCGCGCATCGTCAAGGCGGCGGACAAGCTGTCCGCCTATATCAAGTGCGTGGAGGAGCTGAAGGCGGGCAACCGCGAATTTGAATCCGCCGCGCGGCAGACGCGCGAGGCCCTCGTCGGGATGCACCTGCCGTGCCTCGACTATTTCATGGCACACTTCCTCGACGCGTTCCAGCTCACGCTGGACGAACTGGAATGACCGGAACGAACCAGGGGCGGGCCGCACAGGCCCGCCCCTGATCCCGCCGCAGCGGACAACGCCTCCCTTGTGTAAAGGGAGGTGTCAAAAATCGGAGATTTTTGACGGAGAGATCGTTGCACTTCTCTGGCCTTACTCCCCTCCGTCTGCGCTATGCGCAGACAAACGCCTGCGGGCGTTCCGGGGCACAGCTCTGACATGCCACCGGCATGTCATTCACTCCTGCGCCCCCGCTTCGCGGCCCCTTGATACGATCAAGGGGAGCCTTTATCCGCTGCGATGGGTTCAACTTTGGTGATGCTCGTCGCAGCAGTCGATGGCGAGCACGGTACAGAGCGCGGCCATTGCGTCCGCCGGATCGGCGATCTCGAGGCGATAGCGGTCGTGGAACGCGGGCCACGCCTTTTCAATGCGGGCGACGGTCTGGCTGCCCTTCGTGATGGCGTAGTCGACGCCGAAGAAATCACCCTCGACCTCCCAGCCGAGTGAATCGATGGAATAGCTGCGGGAAAAGAGTGAAAAATAGCGGTCGAGTTCCAGCGTACCCCCTGCCGTCTCCAGCTCGAAGGAGCAGGGGATCGAGAATGGGACGTGATGTACCGTGGCGCAGAGGCGGCCCTGCGCGTCCCGGACGCGGAGCGTTTTGCCCCACGTCAGGAACTCGCGGTCGACCTGAAAGCAGACGTTGTCCTGCTCGTCCCATATATCGAAATGGTCGAAGGAGAAAAGCTCCTCCTGCAAATAATAGATCATTCCGCCTGCCCCCACTGGCCGGAGAAGATCTTGGCGATCGGCGAATCGGAGGACACGACGAGCGTCTTGTTCCCGCCGACGAGCGCCTTCTGCGCCATGTCGAGCGCGCGCATGAATTCGTAGAAATCGGCCTCCTCCGGCGTGTCATAGACCTCGGAGAGGATGCGCATATACTCGGCCTCGCCCGAGGCCTTCAGCTTTTCAGACTGCGAATTGGCCTCGGAGATCGTGATGTCGACGGTCTTGTCGGCCTCGTTGCGGATGCGCTTGGCCTCGGCGTTGCCCTGCGCCTCGTAGGAGGCGGCGATGTTGCCGCGCTCGGAGATCATGCGCTCGTAGACGGCGGCCTTGTTCTCGTCCGGCAGGTCGATGCGCTTGGTCTCGATGGCGAGGACTTCGATGCCGTAATCGCGGAACTCGGTCGTGTCGTTGACGTGCTCGGTGATGCGCGCGGCCAGCTCGCCGTCGCGCCCGGAGATGACGTCCTCCTGGCGCATCGAGCTGATGACCGTTTTCAGACTGTTGTAGACGGCCTGATCGAGCCGTGCCTCCGCGCCGGAGACGCTCCCGGAGAGGGTCTGGATGAATTTCAGCGGATCAACGATGCGCCAGAGGACAAAGCTGTCGGCGACCATCGATTTCTTGTCCGACGTGATGACGTCGCTGGCCGCGAGGTCATAGAGCATCTCGGTCTTGGGCAGCGTGCTCGTCGACTGGACGAACGGCGTCTTGAGCGAGAGGCCCGGCTGGTCGATCACGCGGACGACCTTGCCGAACTGCTTGACGATGGTATATTCGTTGGGCCGCGTGGTCACGAGCGAACCGAGCAGCACGACGGCGATGAGGACGCCCAGCAGAATGGGCAGGACAACTTTTACGGTCTTTTTCACTGTGCGTCACCTCCCATGTTGACGGTGGCATACGATTCGAGCGGCAGCGAGGTCTGCACGCCCGTCGCGTCGTCCACGATATAGAGCTTCATGTCGGGCAGGATGTCCTCCATAGCCTCGTAGAACAGGCGCTGCTTGGTGATGAGCGGATATTTCTGATACTCGTTGAACAGCTCCGTGAAGCGCGCGGCCTGACCGGTGGCTTCATTGATCTTGCTCTCCTGATAGGCTTCCGCCTGCTTGACGATCTCGTCGGCGTCGGCCTCCGCCGCGGGGATGACCTCGTTGGCGTATTTTTTCGCATTATTCACGGCGGTATCGGCGGCCTGCTTGGCCGTCTCGACGGCGGTGAACGCCTGCTGCACTTCCGCCGTGGGCGGCTCCGCGTCCTGAATTGTGATGTTCGTGATCTGCAAACCGAGATCCTCAGTCTCGAGCCGGGCCGTGACCTTCTGCTTGATCTCAGACTGGATCTCGCTCTTGCCGGTGGTGATGACGCTGTCGACGTTGTAGAGGCCGATCGTGTCGCGGATATAGCTCTGGCAGAGCATCTTCAGGATGCCGACGGGGTCGGACGAGTTATAGAGATATTTGATGGGGTCGGTGATGCGGTATTCGACGTAGAAGTCGACATTGACGAAGTTATAGTCGTAGGTGATCATCAGGGACTCTTCCTCGATCGACTCGTTGCTCCCCACGCGGTAGCCGAGCGGGAAGGACTGGATCGACTTGGAGACCTTATGCACCTTCTGAATGAGTGGGATCTTCGGCTGTAAGCCCGAGGCCGAAACTGTCGTCGGCTTGCCGAACGTGGTGAGGACAGCGTACTGATCCTCTTTCAGCGTGTAGAACGAGTCCATCGCGAGGATGGCCGCGAGGATGAGCACCGGAATGATCCAGAGCCATCTTGCGTTCATGCGCTTTTTGGGCCGCCGGGGCGGCGGGGGATTCTGATCGTAGCCGTTTTGATAGTTGTTGTATTCGTCCATCATTTGCTCCTTTCGCATTTGCAGCTGTGTTTTGTTCTTCAGACGTCCGGCCGGGCAAAAAAGTTCCATGATCCTATTATAGCAAATTCCCGCCGGATGTGCTATACTGGTGTCCACATGAATTTTATGAGGGGGTATTCCCATGACCGATAAGGAAACCGGCGAGCTTCGCCGCCGTTATAAGCCCGACCGCACGAACATTACCGCCGTATATGGCTGCTATGTGTCCGGCAGCGGGGATATCTTGTCCGAGTTCCGCCAGCCCGTGGCCCTGATGAGCGAGGAGGACAAGGAAAAATATCTCGCGCTGCTGAAAAAGGTCCTCTCCGGTGCGGCAGATAAAAACCGGCTCGATCTCGCGTTCCGCACAGCGCAGGTCGCCGATTCCGACGAGCACCGGCTGCTGATGAAGCTCCGCGATTCGGAGCTTCAGGACGAGGAAGCGCGGGCACAGCTGTTCCGGGCGATCATCGGTGCGGTGCATTTCGAGGAAAATTATCTGATCCTGCTCGCACACGAGAAATACGATGTGCCGTTCAAGGCGAAGGACGGCGCGATGCTGGACGACAGCGACCATGTCTATTCCTACTTTGTCTGCGCCATCTGCCCGGTCAAGGCCGGGAAGGAGACGCTCAGCTACGAATCCGAGGACAAAGCCTTCCACATCCGCACGTCGGGCTATGCCGCAGCGATGCCGGAGCTGGGATTCCTGTTTCCGGCGTTCGACGGGCGGCAGACCAATCTCTATAACTGCCTCTATTATACCCGCAGCGCGGGCGACAATCACCCGGAACTCATTGAAGCGCTGTTCCACATCACGCCGCCCCTGCCGGCGGATGAGCAGAAGGGCAGCTTTGACGCGCTGCTGAGCCAGACGCTGGGCGAGGAGTGCAGCATGGAGGTCGTGCAGGCCGTGCAGACCGACCTGCGCGAGCGCATCGAGGTCCACAAGGAGACGAAGTCGGACGAGCCGCTGGTCGTCTCCGGGCCGGAGGTGCGCGCGGTGCTGGAAAACGCGGGCGTCTCTGAGGAGAAGCTCGCGGGATTCCAGGTGAAGTTTGAGGAGACGTTCGGCGATGACGCGGCGCTCTCGCCGCGCAATCTGGTCGACAGCAAGCGCATGCAGCTCAAGACGCCCGACGTCATCATCCACGTCGCGCCCGACCGGGGCGATCTCGTCGAGACGCGGACGCTCGGCGGCGTGAAGTACATCATGGTCCGCGCCGAGGACGGCGTGGAACTCAACGGCGTCGACATCCAGATCGACGGGAATTGACACCAATATATCAAAGCCCCCCTCTACCAAGAGGGGGGCTTTGCCCGCTGCGGCGTGGACAGGCCGATGAGGGCATCGGCCCCTACAAGGCGCAGTACAAACCAGAGGTACAGATATGAAAAAACAAGGCGCGGAGCATCAGCTCCGCGCCCTGTCTTTTTTGCGGTCACTTCTGGTGTTCGTGGCACTGGCCGTGCATGGCGCAGTGCGCGCAGTTCGCGCCGCAGGAGGACTTTCCGGCCTTCTTCTGCCGCAGCAGATACACGACAATGAGGGTCACAATGACAGCTAATACGAGAGAGATCAAAATGGTTCCGAGATTCGCTGCAAACCAGTCCAGCATGAAAATCGCTCCTTTCAAGAAAGATGGAGGAAGATTATCTGGTCTTGAGCTTGGTGGCTTCCTTATACGGCTTGAAGAGCATGTAGACGATGCCGACAAGCAGGGCGATGGCCACGATGAGGCCGAGAATGTTCAGACTGCCGGTGAACGCGCCGCCGAACTGGTTGATCATCAGGGCGATCACGTATGCGAAGCCGCACTGATAGCCGATGGCGAACCAGGTCCACTTGGCGTTGTTCATCTCGCGCTTGATGGCGCCGATGGCCGCAAAGCACGGAGCGCAGAGCAGGTTGAAGACGAGGAAGGAATAACCGCTGATACCGTTGAACGCCTGGCCAAGGGCCTGGTAAACGGTCAGCTCGCCGCCGCCATAGAGGATGCCGAGCGTGCCAACGATGTTCTCCTTGGCGACAAGGCCGGTGATGGAGGCGACAGCCGCCTGCCAGTTGCCCCAGCCGAGCGGCTGGAAGATCCAGGCGATCACGCCGCCGATCTTGGCGAGGATGGAGTAGTCGATCTCGCTCTCATCGAGCATCCGGAAGCCGTCCTCGGCCCAGCCGAAGTAGGTGGTGAACCAGACGAAGATCGTGGAGAGCAGGATGATCGTGCCGGCCTTCTTGATGAAGGACCAGCCGCGCTCCCACATGCTGCGCAGGACGTTGCCGAGGGTCGGCCAGTGGTAGGCCGGGAGCTCCATGACGAACGGAGCCGGGTCGCCGGAGAACATCTTGGTCTTCTTCAGGATGATGCCGGAGATGATGATGGCAGCCATGCCGATGAAGTACGCGGACGTGGAGACCCAGGCGCTGCCGCCGAAGAGGGCGCCCGCGATCATCGCGATGAACGGGACCTTCGCGCCGCAGGGGATGAAGGTGGTGGTCATGATCGTCATACGGCGGTCACGTTCGTTTTCAATGGTACGCGAGGCCATGATACCGGGCACGCCGCAGCCGACACCGATGAGCATCGGGATGAAGGATTTGCCGGACAGGCCGAACTTGCGGAAGATACGGTCCAGAACGAAGGCAATACGGGCCATGTAACCGCACGCTTCGAGGAAGGCCAGCATCAGGAACAGGACGAGCATCTGCGGGACGAAGCCGAGCACTGCGCCGACACCGGCAACGATGCCGTCGAGGATCAGTCCGTGCAGCCAGCCGTCTTCAGGGACGCCAGCGGCGTCCAGACCATTTTCGATGAGAACCGGAACACCCGGGACCCACACGCCGTAGTCGGCAGGATCTGGCTCGTCAAAGCCGTTTTCTTCGAAGTAGCTGACCGCGTCGACATAGGTCATGGCGACCGTGGACTCTTCGTCCGCGCCGTCGGGAATGGCGTCGTAGTAGACGGTCATGTCGTTCAGGGCGAGGGTCTCTTCGTCCTCGACCTCGATGGTTGCGGAATCAGAGGTCTTGGTGACAGCCTTCATCTCGGCCAGAGCCGCGTCGGCGTCGAAGTCTTCCGCTTCGGTATCGAGCTCATAGTAGCCGCTGACGGCCTCGCTGGCTGCGGTATATTCGTCAGCCGCGTCGTTATAGGCGGTAGAGCCAATGCCGAACAGGTGCCAGCCATCGCCAAACAGGCCATCGTTGGCCCAGTCGGTCGCAGGTGCGCCGACGGCGACCATCGCGATCCAGTAGACGAGGAACATCACGACCGCGAAGATCGGCAGGCCCAGCCAGCGGTTGGTGACGATCTTATCGATCTTATCGGAGGTGGACAGGCCGCCGGCCTGCTGCTGCTTCTTATAGCAGCCCTTGATGATCTGGGCGATGTAGACATAGCGCTCGTTGGTGATGATGGACTCGGCATCGTCGTCCAGCTCTTTTTCGGCGGCCTTGATGTCAGCCTCGATGTGCTGCATGGTGGCTTCTGGGATCTGGAGCTGTTCGAGGACCTTGTCGTCGCGTTCGAAGATCTTGATGGCGTACCAGCGCTGCTGTTCGGCGGGCTTGTCGTGCAGGACAGCCTCTTCGATGTGGGCGATCGCATGCTCGACCGGGCCGGAGAACGTGTGCATCGGGACGGTCTTTGCGCCCTTCGCGGCGGCCACGGCGGCCTCTGCCGCTTCCATGACGCCGTCGCCCTTGAGCGCGGAGATCTCGATGATCTTGCAGCCGAGCTCGCGGCTCAGCTCCGCGATGTTGATCTTGTCGCCGTTCTTGCGGACGATATCCATCATGTTGATGGCGATGACCACGGGGATGCCAAGCTCGGTCAGCTGGGTGGTCAGGTAGAGGTTGCGCTCGAGGTTGGTGCCGTCGATGATGTTCAGGATGGCGTCCGGGCGCTCCGTGATCAGGTAGTTCCGGGAGACGACCTCTTCCATCGTGTACGGGGACAGCGAGTAGATACCGGGAAGGTCCATGATGACGACGTCGTCATGCTTCTTCAGCTTGCCTTCCTTCTTTTCCACGGTGACGCCCGGCCAGTTGCCGACGAACTGGTTGGAGCCGGTCAGCGCGTTGAACAGCGTGGTTTTGCCGCTGTTCGGGTTGCCCGCAAGGGCAATTTTGATTTGTTTCTCCATATTCTCACTCCTTCGGTCAAATTACTTTAACCAAACTCATTCCATTATTTCGAATTTACAAAATATTGATCACTCAACTTCGATCATTTCCGTATCGGCCTTCCGCAGCGACAGCTCGTAGCCGCGGACGGTAACTTCCATCGGGTCACCCAGGGGCGCGACCTTGCGGACATAGACCTCAACACCCTTCGTGATGCCCATGTCCATGATGCGGCGCTTGACGGGGCCTTCGCCGTGCAGCTTCACGACCTTGACCGTATCGCCGATCTTTGCCTCACGCAATGTCTTCATTTTGATCTTTCCTCCTCGTTCTCTTAAATCATGATCTTGCGCGCCATCTCTTCGCTGATGGCGACTCTTGATTCCTTGACCTTGACGATGACGTTCCCGCCCAGCGAGGACACCAGCGTCACAGGCCCTCCGGCAACGAAGCCCAGATCTTCGAGATGGCGTTTGGTCTCTGCGTCTCCGCCAACCTTCAGGATCATGTTCTCCTCGCCGATGTTTGCCAGTGCAAGCGGCATCATAAGCAGCTCCTCCATATCTTGGTTAGCGCTTGCTAACCGCCCGATGCACCGAGCCGTTAGCTCCTGCTAACCCACAGGATCAAAAAACGGTTGAATGGCTTGCGGCCTTCGCGGAACGTCCGGAAGGGTTAAGCCCCTTTAACCACACCACAGTTTAGCATCTTGAACTATTGCTGTCAAGCCCCTTTTTTCAAAAAAAATCCGACGAACGATTTTTCTTGCAATTTTGGTTAGAGTGTGTTAACCTATACCATAAGAAATTGTAAAACTTGCTGGAAAGGATGGCCATACGCCATGAAAATATTAAGAGCCTCAGAAGATTATTTGGAAGCCATGCTCATGATGCAGGAAAAGCACGGCTACATCCGCTCCATCGACGTGGCCGAGCATCTGGGCGTCACGAAGCCCAGCGTCACCTACACCACCAAGCGCCTGCGCGAGAGCGGGCACATCACGATGGACCGCGACGGTCTCATCACCCTGACGCCCAGCGGGATGGAGATTGCCAGCAAAATGCTCGACCGGCACCGCACGCTTACGCAGTTTCTCATCGCCATCGGCGTCGACCAGAAAACCGCCGAGCAGGACGCCTGCAAGATCGAGCACGATATCAGCCAGCAAACCTATGACGCCATGTGCGCCCACGCCCAGCGCGAGGCCGATCAGGGCGTCGCCGGCTTCGGCCCCGTGACCGAAAAATGATCCGACCGATCAAAAGGGGGACAAAGTTTTCACTTTGTCCCCTTTAATTTTTCAGAAGAATCCGGTATAATACGAAAAAATATGAAATTGAGGAGCGATCTCATGCAGCCCGCATTCATTCTCTCGTGTGAATCCACCATCGATCTGCCCTATTCCTACGTGCAGGAGCGCGAACTGCCTGTCCTGTTCTATTCCTACAGCGTCGACGGCGAGGCGCACGCCGACGACATGGGCCGCGATCCGCAGTCGCTGCCCCGGTTCTATCAGTACATCGCAGACGGCAAGCTGCCGTCGACCTCGCAGCTCAACGAGGCGCAGTATGAGGACTTCTTCGCGCCGCTGCTCGAGCGGGGCGACGTGCTGCACATCGCATTCGGCAGCGGCATGACCGCCTCGGTGCAGAACGCGAATCTCGCCGCCGAGGTGCTGCGCGAAAAATATCCTGAGCGCAAGCTCGTGGTCATCGACTCGCTCTGCAGCTCCTCGGGCTACGGCCTGCTCGTCGACGCGGCGGCAGACATGCGCGACGCGGGAAAGTCGCTCGAAGAGACGGCGGACTGGGTCACGGCCAACTGCAATAAGGTCCACCACCAGTTCTATTCCACCGAGCTGAAATTCTACCGCCGCAGCGGCCGCATGTCCGGCGCAACGGCCACCATCGCCACCATTTTGGACATCTGCCCCATCATGCGTCTCGACGACAAGGGCAAGATCATCGCCTACGGCAAGGTCCGCGGCAAGAAAAACGCCGTGAAAGAGACCATCCGCACCATGGAGCAGCATGCACAGGGCGGCGTGAACTACAGCGGCAAGTGCTTTATATGCCATTCCAACTGCCCGGCCGAGGCTGAGGTCACGCGGCAGGCCGTCGCGGAGCATTTCCCGCATATTCAGGGCGACATCCGCGTCAACGAGATCGGCACGATCATCGCCTCGCACTGCGGACCCGGCACGGTCGCCGTCTTCTTCTTCGGCGACGAGCGCCAGCCCGATACCTCCGGCAAATAACGACACGGATCTCTTTGGATATTGTAGGGTGTATCTGAAAACTCCCAATGTGACCGGCAGCGAGGAATTTTCGCGCTGCGCAAGACATTTTTTCGCAGGAATACTGACGTATTTCAA
>JABLTR010061206.1_pt1 | contig 10907 bp, 12 predicted proteins | sample 7160071 | NCBI WGS metagenome assembly JABLTR01 (sample SAMN14651230, study PRJNA627086) | human gut metagenome | isolation source: feces | host: Homo sapiens
AATCGTATCAAAGGCTGTCCTCTCCCTCTTCCCTCGCTTCCCTGTGACCGGCTTTTTCCGTACGCTTCCACAAGATCGTCCTCCCCGCATCCCGTCTCCCTCTTCCTGCTTCCGCACAACTTTTACCAACTCTTAACAGGCGTCCCTGCCCCTGTTCTTATATAATAGAAGCAGAAGATATGAGAGCTGCCCGCAACCGGGGCAGCGAGGAGGCCTATGAACGCAATGATCATCTATGGCGGCAAATACCGAAGTGCCCGCTGTTACGCCGAAATACTTTCCGAACAAACCGGCATCCCCTGTTGTCCCTACACCCAGTGGACCGCTGATGCCTCCCTGGAGCTGATCGTCTATATCGGCTCGCTGTATGCCGGCGGGATCCCCGGTCTGCGAAAGACCTTTGCCCGGCAGATACCAACGCAGGCATCGATCCTGATCGCCACGGTCGGGCTCTCCGACCCAAAGGAACCGGAAACCGTCACCAACATCACCGCAGCGCTGAAACAGCAGCTGCCGGAGGACATCTTCCAGCGCGCTTCCTTCTATCATCTGCGCGGGGCGATCGATCATGCGCACCTCAGCCGCAGTCACAAGGTGATGATGTCGCTGATGTACCGGCAGCTTCGCAAAAAACCGGTCGAACAACGATCGGCGGAAGATCGGGCCTTTCTGGAAACGTATGGCAAGCAGATCAGCTTCATCGATCCCAAAAGCCTGGAGCCGCTGATCGCTCACATTCAGACGATCCAGGAACAGAGAGGAGGAAGCACCGCATGATCCGTTGCATCGCTCTTCCGTACACGCCGAGCGCCGAGAAGACGGCACAGGCGATCGAAACATACGCCAACCAGAAAGAAAAAGAAGGCTGGGAGCTGATTACTTGCTCGATCACACCTTCCGCCAGAGCCATCCTGATCTTTCGCACACAATGAGCGATTTCCCGCTCATTTTTTATTGCTCGTTGCGTTCATAGGCGATCACTCCGTCGACGATCGCCTTTGCCAGCGTCTTCTGATAAGACTCACTTTGCAGTTGTTCTCGTTCCGCCGCGTGGGAAAGAAAACCGCACTCCACCAATACACCGGGCACAGAGGGCTTTTCAAGGATATAATAGTCGCCCGGCTTGGCGCTCATCTTCGTATCGGTCGATGCGGAAAGCTGCTGCTGGATCTGCTGGGCCATCTGTTTGCTGGCAGCGTTCTCTTCCTGATAAAACACCTGCGCTCCATGCACGTTCGCCGACGTATACGCATTGAGGTGGATGCTGATAAACGCATCGGCCCAGCCGCAGTTGATGATCGCCACCCGCTGCTGCATATCTTCCCGTTTGCGGTTTTCGGCATCCTCGCCCGCAAGATCATGATCACCATCTCTGGTCATGATCACACTGGCGCCCTGTTCGATCAGCAATGTACGGACCTCCCGTGCGATCGCCAGGTTGATCGCATCCTCCCGGACATCTCCGCGCTGGGCCCCGTCATCTTTGCCTCCATGTCCGCTGTCGATCACATAGACCCGATTTGCCATCGGCAGAGTCTGTGGCACGGCCAGCACCTGCATGCTCATGACCAGGGCAGCCGCAAACAGCAGAAAAGGCAGGATCCATCGTTTGTATCTCATCACGCTCACCACTATCACCATATGAAAAAAAGAAGCGATCCATGCCTGGACCACTTCCTCACTGAAACAGGGAAAGCAGCTCTTCCTTGCTCATCGAACGCAGCAGATTCTCGTTCTGTGTGCGCACGAACAGATCTGCCAGATCTTTCTTCTTCTCCTGCAGGTGCCGGATGCGCTCTTCGATCGTTCCTTTCATGATCAGCTGATAGACCTGTACGTTGTTGTGCTGACCGATGCGATGCGCACGATCGGTCGCCTGATTCTGTGCAGACAGGTTCCACCATGGATCGAAATGGATGACGACCTCGGCCGCTGTCAGGTTGAGGCCGGTACCGCCCGCTTTCAGCGAGATCATGAAGAGCGGCGTATCGTCCTTCTGAAACCGTTCGACATCCGCATGGCGCTTTTCCTTCGCGGTGGCACCGGTGAGCAGATAATAGCGGATGCTTTCTTTTTCCAGCTCCTGCGCCAGCAGATCCAGCATGGAAGTAAACGAGGAAAACAGCAGCACCTTCTTCTGTGCGCGGATGCAGCTGCGGATGAGTTCCATACAGCCGCGCAGCTTGCTGGAGATCCAGTCGATATCTTCATAGACCAGGCGGGCATCCTGGCACAGCTGCCGCAGACGGGTGATGAGCGCCAGGATCGCAATGGTATCCTGCGTCGGTGTCTGCTGCTGTTCGATCTTCGCACGCACGTTCGCCGCATTGGCCAGATAAAGCTCCTTTTCCTTTTTCTCCAGTTCAAAATACAGAATGTGTTCTTCCTTGTCCGGCAATTCGCTGAGAACCTCCTGTTTGGTGCGCCGCAGCAGGAACGGGCGGACCAGGCGCTGCAGGCGAGCCGTCATCTTCGCATCCTGTTCCTTGACGATCGGCCGTTCAAACGTGGCAGAAAAATAAGAATAGGTGTACAGATAGCCCGGCAGCAGAAAATCATAGATCGACCAGAGCTCGGTCAGGGTGTTTTCGATCGGTGTGCCGCTGAGCGCAAAGCGCTGACGGCAGCGCAGCTGTTTGACCGTCTGTGCATTTTTGGTGCGCGGATTGGAGATGTACTGCGCCTCATCCAGGATCACCGTATCGAAGAAGCGCTCTGCATACAGTTCCTGATCCCGTTTCAGATAATCATAGGAAGTGACGAGCAGATCGGCATCCTGCGCATCTTCCAGACGTTTTTTCCGTTCCGGCTTGCTGCCGTAGATGGGCGCACAGTTCAACTGCGGCGCAAAGCGTCCTGCTTCGTCCTGCCAGTTCAGAAGCAGGGATGCCGGACAGACGACCAGGCTCTGCTTCCCCTGCGCCTGTTCGCTGCGCAGATAGGCCAGCACCTGAACGGTCTTTCCCAGTCCCATGTCATCCGCCAGCAGACCGCCGAACCCATAAGCGGACAGGGTCTTGAGCCACTGAAACCCTTCTTTCTGATAATCCCGCAGGCAGGTGACAAACTCATCCGGAAGCGCAAACGATGTTTCCTGCTTCATCAGCTGCGCCTGCTGCTGAACGATCGCTTCCTGATCGTATCGGATGTGTGTCTGCGCTTCGCTCAGCGTTTCCAGATTATACAGACGATAGGCCGGCAATGTGAGCGAGGTCTCCGTCAGGGCATCCTGTGGCAACTGCAGCTGTTCAAACAGCTCGCTGGCCTCCTTCAGCTCTTCACTTTCCAGGCTCAGCAGATCCCCGTTGCGCAGACGATGATATTTTTTCTTGCGGCGATAGCTCTTCAGGATGTCGCTCAGTTCACCTGCATCGATATCCCCCAGATCCAGCTGCAGATCCAGCAGATCATTTTCCAGACGTACCCCGACGCTGAGCGAAAGCTGACGGGGGCGGCGGATGGCACGCACCTGTTCGCTGGCAAAGATCTGACAGTGTTCCCCGAGCACGCGGGTCAGTTCTTCCACCTGAGCAGACCAGTGCACATCGTTTTTGAGATATGCGGTATGCTGTTCATCCATGTGATCCACCAGCTGAGAAAAATAGCTGCGCACGGCCTGTGCCTTCAGCGATTCGCCCCGTTCCCCTGCCGCAAACGCGGAAACGTGTTCCCCGTCATAAACATATTCCAACCGGGCGACCAGCCACATGGCATCCTCGCTGATGTCCAGATAAAGCGCGATGGCATCCTCCACCTGTGTCAGCTGTTCCATCGCCAGCTCGCCCTTCCATTCGATGAATGCGCCAAACGGCCGCAGATACGCATGATAGAACCGGGAAAGATCAGCGGCATCCAGCAGCAGTTCTCCCTGCGCCAGCAACTGATGGTACAGACGGATCACCTGCTGATGCGGATCCGCCGTGTAGCTGTAAAATACGCCGGCTTCCTCATCGATCTCATACAGACCGTCGAGCGCAGACAGCCGTCGGGTGATCACATGTCCGTCTGCCCCGGATGCATACAGCAAAGAGACATTCGTCAGTTCTTCTTCTGTTTTCATCTGCAGATGCAGCCGTAGCGCTTCCTCCTTCCATCGACAGCTGCAATAACCTGCAGGCAACTGCCGGATGCATGCGGCCAGGCGATCGACGGCTTCCCCTTCCACAACGAGCGATCGGGCCGAGGCACGCTCCTCCGTCTGCGCATGCAGCTGCTGCAACAGCACGATCAGCGCCTGGCTCTCTTCGTCAAAGGCAGACATGCGATGCACGAAGCACAGCCCCTTGCCATAGCTGTGCGGCTCTCCGCGACGCACCAGATCAAAAAAACGAGGAAGATCCCGGATCACATAAAGGCGCTCCTGTCCCCGTCGAATGCGCAGGGAGATCCGACACAGCTCCTTTGTCCCCAAAGCGGACACTGACAGATCCAGAAACAGTGAGACGCTGCCGTCTTCCATGTCCGACCGTTCGACGGAAAGAGAACGCATCGCCTCTTCCTGCAGCCATGTATGCGATTCCCGCTGACGGCGGCGCTGTTCCAGCTTGCGGATCTGTGCCTGATATTCCTTCATCCGTCGACGCTGCTCACTGACGACATCCAGATGATACGGCAGCTTGAACTCCCGCTGTGCCAGATATTCACACAGCGCGATGATATGTCCGCAGGCATCCTCTTCCTCATGGAACGGACAGCTGCAGAAATGCTCGAAGATCTCCCCGTAAGGTGAGATCTCCAGCTCAAATTCACTGATATGGCCGGCATGATTCAGGCTTCCGCTCACGAAGATGTGCCCGAATTTCTCTTCGATGGACAATGTGCGCAGCATCTCCTGGATCCGCATATGAGAGGCAGCGGCGATATTGGAAGAGCGATGCGAAAGTTCTTCGATCGCTGTGCTCAGAATACGCATAGACGCGCCCTCCTTTCCCGTCCTTCTTCACGAACCGTTACTATTTATTATACCATATCCCGCTCGCTTCAAAAAGAATGACACCCTGTAAGCAGAAACAGAAAAGGCCTCTGCGATGAGAGGCCTGCCATAGCGTTTGTTCTGATTTCACACGAACGTACACCGCGCAATGAAGAAAGAAGGCGCAGGTGCGTTCACATCATCGTCCGTGACCCTAAGCGGATTCCTCCAGGCCTTCAAACTGCAGACGATAATAGCGCGCATACACGTTGTCAAGCTGCAGCAGCTCCTCGTGCGTACCGCGTTCTTCGATTCCTTTTTCTCCGATGACGATGATCTCATCCGCCCCGCGGATGGTCGACAGCCGATGTGCGATCGTGATGGACGTACGATTCTTTGCCAGCTCCTCCAGGCTCTTCTGGATGTGACGCTCGCTCTCATTGTCCAGCGCGCTGGTCGCCTCATCGAGGATGAGGATCTTGGGATCCTTCAAAAAGACACGGGCGATGCTGATCCGCTGTTTCTGACCACCGCTGAGACGGGCGCCTCGTTCACCGACATAGGTATCATATCCCTGCGGAAGGCTCAGGATAAACTCGTGGATGTTCGCTTTCTTCGCCGCATCGATGATCTCCTCCATCGTTGCGCCCGGTTTGCCGTAAGCGATGTTTTCTCCGATGCTGCCGGCAAACAGATAGACGTCCTGCTGAACGATGCCGATGTTCTGACGAAGGGATTCCAGTGTCAGCGAGCGGATGTCCTTGCCATCGATGGTGATGCTGCCGCTGTCCACATCATAAAAGCGCGGAAGCAGGGAACAGATCGTCGTCTTGCCGCCCCCGCTGGGACCGACCAGCGCGATCGAACGTCCGGCATCGATGTGGATGTTGATGTGATCCAGCACGCTCTCCTCCGCATTGTAGCTAAAGCAGACATCCTTGTAATCGATGACTCCCTTGACATCCCTCAGTTCCTGCGCATCCGGTGCATCCTGGATATCGACCGTCGTCTCCATGACTTCATTGAAGCGCTTGAAGCCGGAATACCCTTTCTGCAGCATCTCCGTAAATTCGACGAGCACTTCGATCGGCGTCACGAAGATGTTGATATAAAGCGCATAGGTGGCCAGAGCGACCGGCTCCAGCGTTCCCTGGGCGATGAAATACGCACCGCCGACCAGGATGGTCACATAGAGCAGGCCCTGAAAGAAATTGTTGCCGCTCTGGAACCAGCCCATGCAGTGATAATTATCGATCTTGCTCGTCAGATAACGTTCGTTGCTCTCTGCGAATTTTTCCCGTTCGATCTTCTCATTCGCAAAGGATTTTACGACCCGGATGCCGCCCAGCGTATCCTGCAGCGATGCGTTGACACCCGCGATCTTGCGGCGATTCTCCATGAAGGTCGCCTGCATGCGCTTGTTCTGCCGCAGCGAAAACAGCAGCATCGCCACCGTCACCACCACCAGCAGCAGCGTCAGCGGCACATGGATCCAGCAAAGCAGAACAAAGGAGCCGATGATCTTCAGCAGGGAAATGAACACATTTTCCGGTCCATGATGTGCAAATTCGCAGATGTCGAACAGGTCGCTCACCAGCCGGCTCATCATCTCTCCGGTGTTGTTCTTATCATAATAGGAAAAGGACAGACGCTCGTACTGATCAAAAAGCTCTTTGCGCATGTCCCGTTCCATCCGCGCGCCCATGATGTGCCCCTGTGCAGACACATAGTATTTACAGGCCGCACGCACCAGATACATCACCAGCAGCCCCGCTGCCAGCACCAGGATCGCACGGCGGATCGTCTGCGGATCCTCCAGATACAGCGTTGCATTCAGATAGTTCAGGATCTGCGGAAATGCCAGATCGATGATGCTGATGCCAAACGCACAGATCATATCAAACAGAAATACCTTCCTGTACGGACGGTAATACCGGATAAATTTTCTCATTATTTTCATTCCATCTCTCCCCTTTCACGATGTCCCATTATAACACGTTTTTCGTCAAAACTGTATGTGTGCGCCCGAAAACTGCCGGTACGGCTTTTTACCATATGTTAGCAATAGGCAACGATCAGACGATCCTTCCCGTTGACAGCTTCCCGCATCCATGGTAAGGTAAACACATAAGTTAGCAATAACTAACCAAGGAGGAATCTAATATGAAAATCGTATATGCTTCAAGGACCGGAAACGTAGAGTCCATCGTTTCCCAGCTGGATCAGGAGGCGCTGCGCATCGACACCGGCAGCGAGACCATCACGGACGACTACATACTGTTTACCTATACAGACGGATACGGTGATGTTCCGGCCGAAGTGGAGAGCTTTCTGGCCGCCAATTCCATGTTTCTGAAAGGTGTGGTCGTTTCCGGAGACACCGGCTATGGAGATGCTTACTGTCTGGCGGGTGACAAGATCGCGGAAGAATATGGGGTCGATTGCCTGTATAAAGTGGAAAATGCCGGGACCGCACAGGATATCGAGGCCATCCGAGCTGCGCTTGCCGCACGGTAAATAATGACGAAAGATGAGCGGCAGTTTGAGCAGCTGCTGGCTGCCCACTGCGCACCGGTGCTGAAAAACCGCAAGACCGCCAACATGTTCCACATCGAGCGCGACCGATTCCATGACCTGGCCGCCCTGTTGCGGACATACCAGCAAAAGCTGTCCCAAAAAGGAATCTACTTTGCGCTGTTTCAGGCGGAATGTCCCCGTGTGACCGTCTTCGTCTACCAGCAGCGCCGTTTATCCCTGCTGCTGCAGCGAAGCGACATTCAGGCCTTTCTGTCGGATTACGGCTATCCAAGCGGAGCGCTTACTGCTATCCTGCAGCACCTCGATCACCGGCTGTCGCTCTGTGAGAGCTATCCCCATGAGATCGGCATCTTTCTGGGGTTTCCGTTATATGATGTCATCGGCTTCATCGAACATCGCCGCTGTCTTCTGCAGGGCTACTGGAACGTCTATCGGTATCCACAGGCGGCCAGACGCCTGTTCGCCCTTTATGACCGCTGCATCCGGGAACTGCAGGCCGGACTGTATGGCGGTTCCTGCCTCGAACAGCTCATCTGAGCATATAAAAACCAACGATCCATTGATGCGGTCGTTGGTTTTTTTCATCTCATACGTTGTTCTTCACAGGAGCGCAGACCCATCCTTCCTTCCACCGACGATGAGATGCCCAGTTCTGTACAGATCTGCTCTTCCAGCGCCTGAAGCGAACATCGATACTGACAGTAAGAAGGGCTCAGGCGCTCCATCGCCGGCAGAAAGACATCATAATAGCCGCAGCGCTTCAGTTCTCGGTTCACCCGCCGTTTCAGATGAAACGAAAAGGAAAACCGTTTTGACCGCGCTGTGTTTTGCTGCACCTGTGTCCTGATCCTCTCATACGTCTGCGCATCCGCCTTCAGCGCCTTCTTTACAGCAGTATCACCCGCCTGTGCCAACCGTTGGATCTGGTCGCCCCACAGGCGTGCCGCCACATGAAAGTAACCGCGCACCCAGAACGGAAGATGCAGCTCACAATGATCCCAGAAAGAGATGATCTGTGCATATGCCTCCTGCTGTTCCTCATCGACCGCCTCCATCTGCAGATACGGTGCAAAATGTGCCGACAGCAGTTCGCCCAGCGCGCCCGGGAGCATTTCCCGCAGACCTTCACAGACGCTCGGGTAGACCAGGAGCTGGTCCAGCGTTCCATAATCCCCTGCCTGTGCCAGCAGATCCCGGATCGCACAGAGCTGCTGTTCACACAGCGCCCGCTCGCTTTGTTTTTGCTCATACAATCGTTCCAGTGCCGCACGTTCTTTTTTCGGATCGTTCAGGACCTCCCGGATGACCGTGATCTCCATGCCCAGCTTGCGATAGACGCTGATCTGCCGCAGTCGCTCCAGATCCTGTTCGCGGAAGACCCGATACCCGCTTTCATCCTTTTCCGGCTGCAGCAGCCCCTTCTCTTCATAATGTTTGATTGCCCGAACGCTCATCTCCGTCTGTCGGGCCGCCTCTTTGATGTGCATCCACATCCCACCTTCCGCTTTCAGCATACGCCCATCCCCTGCGTACAGGTCAAGGACCGATGTGCTTTTTCGATCGGTCTTCCTTATCGCACCGGCGTATAGTCCATCTTCGATGGCTCCTGGGTCGCCTCCAGCTTAAAGATGACCGGACGCAGACCGTCGTTGCAGCTGCAGATGGCTACGCCCGGCTTGCGGATCCAGTCTCCATAATAAAACAGTTCATTGCCGGCACCGTGTGCCAGAGCAAATACATACTGATACAGCGCCTTCCACGCCTCATCGCAAAATCCTTCCGGCTTTGCGTAATCCGCATGGAACACCTGTCCCTCTTTCAGCATCGGGCAGGCGCCCAGTCCGCTCACGCCATACTCTTTTGCCAGTTCTTCATCCAACGTCTCCTTCCATACGGTGATCTTTCCCTTATTCATGGGATCCTCCTTGTCTGCATGCACATTCCGCATGCGTTTTTTCTTTCATCTTACGTTCTGTGCTTCTCTCTGTCAATATCCGTTCCTTCCTGGCGCAGCGACGAGCTTCGCAGCAGAAAACACTTACGAAAGCAGACAGTAAGTGATAAAATAAGAGTGCAACGTGCAGTGTGGAAACAACGTAAGTCCTGTTGTTTCCACACTGCTTTTTTTCAATCGATGCAGGAAAGGAGAACTCTATGTTTCAAACAGGCGAAATCGTTTTATACCGACTGATCCTGGCACGTGTCAGCGAGATCCAAAAGGAAAACGGCAGTGTGCGTTATCTGCTGACGTCTCTGGAATCCGATGACTGTCCCTATGAGGTCCCTGCTGAAAACCGACTGGGGCATCTGCAGGCATTACCGGATGAAGCAAAGATCCGCACGCTGTTTCAGGATCTGGCATCCGATCCCGGTGTCCGCATCGCCTGCAAGGCCGTACTGGATACGTATGCGCTGAAGCAGTGACTCTCGCTGCTCAAGACGCTGTACATCGACAAGACGGCCGCAGAGATGGCCGGACGCAAGTTCGTGGAAAGTGAAAAGCGTTATTATGGAATCATCACGGAACGGCTCATCACCATTCTCTCTGCCGCCCTGGATCAGTCTCCAAAACAAAGCGAAGCGATGCTGAACGCTGCGCTGGAGGCCGGCACACAGGAGGGCTGAACGCAGTGAAAAGGGTCTGCCTTTTGTTTCGCGCTGTGCGCAAGGCAGACCCATTTTGGCCCTTACCGCCGGCGTGCCGAGACGATCAACATCATCGGGCGGCGCAGTTCCTCTTTCATCTGTTCATCCGCCGCCAGCATCGCTGCGGTCGGCTTTGGCTCCTGCACATCCTCGATCACAAACCCGTTCTCGACCAGACCATGCAGCAGTGTCGTCAGCGTGCGATGATATTTCACGACATGCTCGCCCAGAAAACACGCATCCCGCGTTCCTTCCGCAAAGTAATGATCGACCGGAAAATGACGGATGTTGCCCTGGGCATCCCGCTCCCACTCCTGCGGTCCCTGTGCGGTGAAGATCGGGTGTTCGCAGCTGAACAGCAGCTGTCCCTGCGGCCGCAGAACGGCATGCAGCCGCTTCAGCAGACCCGGATAGTCCGCAACATAATGAAAGGCCAGCGAACTCAGGATCAGATCAAAGCTCGCTTTTGGAAAGTCGATCGTTTCCATCGCAGCGTGCACGTAGGTGATCCGCGCATCTTCTCCCATGGAGCGCGCCCGCTCCAGCATCCGCTCGGACAGATCCACCCCGACGACCGCGCTTGCGCCATGCTGGATGGCATATCGACAGTGCCATCCATAGCCACAGCCCAGATCCAGCATGCGCAGACCGTTGAGATCCGGCAGCATCCCTTCCAGGGTCGGCCATTCGCCCGCACCTTCCAGGCCTTTGCACGAACGTTCCATCTGCGCATATTTCTCGAAAAACACACGGTCATCGTATCGACTTTTCATCCTCGTTCTTCCTCCATTCCATCACATATTCCATCTCC
>JABLTR010088104.1_pt1 | contig 10902 bp, 7 predicted proteins | sample 7160071 | NCBI WGS metagenome assembly JABLTR01 (sample SAMN14651230, study PRJNA627086) | human gut metagenome | isolation source: feces | host: Homo sapiens
AATTTACTGAATTGACAGAAAAAGATAAAGCTTCCATCCGTGAGCTTATTGATGACTGTATCCGCTATGAGCAGCTTGAACTTGCCGTACCAGATTTGGATGAAGAAGACGGCATTGCATATTTATATTATCAGTCTTCAAAAAATCCAAAGCTCATCAGTGTACTTTTTTGCTATGATCTTGAGGATTATCTCGAGGTTAGTGCCTTCACAAGTCCTGCTCATCGCTGCCAAGGTGCTTTCACAAGTCTGTTCCAGAAGCTTATGGAAGGATACGAAGAAACACCCGTATGCTTCTATCCAGATGGAAACAGCTATGATGCGCTGATGACAATGGAAGTATTAGATTGTGAATATAGTGGAACAGAGCATCTGATGAGACTAGAGAAAAGACCTGAAGTGGCTGGGGATGCTTCAATTGCAGAAAATAATGCCACCGTTACTCTTTATCCGGCAACAAAGGATGACTTACTTGCACTTGTCGCAGTTCACAGTGCCGCCTTCGATATGGAAAAAGAAGATTCCATCGCATTCTTAGAGCAGTCATTTGATACTGGAGAAACCATCTGGTGCATTGCTGCAGGCGGTACAATTGTCGGCCTTGTATTAACCTCAATTCAGCCAGACCAGACAAATCTCTATGGACTTGCAATCCATCCAGAGTATCAGGGAAAAGGCTATGGCCGCGATGCAGTAAACGTGCTTTTGCAAAAGCCAGAGATCACCTTCCCAGTTACACTACATGTGACAGAGGAAAATGAAGCTGCGTTTAAGATTTATAAAGGGATGGGATTTGTTACTACACAAGAATTGATGGAGTATTGGTATTAAAACCATATTATTCTTTTCAATTCACATATGCCATACGTATTTATACAGAAAGAACATGCTCCAGCCATATAGGCCAGAGCATGTTCTATTTACCTAATCGTCCCAATCATCATACGATTTTTCTCCTTGTTTTTCTTTCCATTTGTTAAAGCTTTTTACGGCATTATATTCTTTTTCGTCCATTTTCTCGCCACTATAATACTTTTCAAGTCCACTTTTTAATGTATCTCGGTATGTATCGTCGTCTGAACAGCCTGTAAAAATTCCAATTAATCCGATGCACACTGATACAAGAAATAAACCTTTCAATCCTTTTTTTCTCATTTTGTTTCCTCCAATTACTTTCCAGACTTACTTTTAACAACAATTACTACCGCATCAACAACCGCATGACCCAAAAGACTTAATAACTCGCCTGCCATAATTACCCCCCTTCCAGTATTAATTTCCTTGCTTATGTCTATATAATATCATCCTTCATCCTACTATTCAGCTCTCTATCAGGAAAAAACGGTATTTTCTGTAACTGCCACATCATTTTATGCTATCTCCTCTCGTTTAATATACGCAATATACACCGGGATCTTTTCAACTGTCTTATCTACTCTTCGATTCCGATTCCACTTATGATAACGTATAAGTTCCTCCGCTGTCTTTCCCAGCTTAAATTCTCTTGCTACAGCAATACGATATCTCTGTGTAAACAAATAGGTTCTCTTTCCTCTTTCCTCAAGATAAAAATTCAGTTTGTCTCCTGGAACCATCCTCCAACTTATTACTCCATCATCTCTTACAATCACCTTTCGCTCTATATTTCTCTCAGCAATTACCTTTCCAGCAAAGTTAAACTCTTTCTTCATTGTGATTTTCCTCCTACCTTTTCCCTTACTCATTAGTAATACTCGTCGTTATCATCATCGTCCTGACCATTGTTTCGTATTTCAGAAATGGTCAATTCAACTGCAGTTGTCGCGGCTACTACAAATCCTGCCCATGCTGCTTCCTTTGCAATTTCTACTGCGCATTCTTTAAAATTCTTTGACATATGTTTGTCTCCCTTCTCTTTATTTGATGTTTTATCCTTAACTGTGAGTTCATTATATTGGATTTCCAGTTTTTTCTCATTTCGATATCAGGAAAAAACGGTATTCAATTTTTACATAGTAAAGGCAGCTGCATTTTTCTTTTGCAACTGCCTTCAACTATTTTTTACTTGTATTCATTTTCTGCTATACACTTCAATTGACATTCAAGCCTTCTTTTAATTTCAATATATATTGGATCGTTTTTCTTTTTAAATTGAATTGTCGATCCATATCCCATAAGGCGAATCAATAAATCCAACTGATCTGATTTTTGGTAATCAATCTTAAGCTGATAAATTCCACTGTTCTTATCATATGTACATTTCTTCTTCCATGGTGCAAGCTCTGTCAAAATTCGATCCGCAGTATTCTTTTCTTCACTAAACTGAATTTCTGTAGAAAGACCTTGCCAATTCAAATAATTTTGTAAGTTCATCTTAGCCTTATCAATATCGAATTTTTCTTCCGTATTCTCAGCGCTCTGTATGTTTGACAGATTAAAAATTACTATTTTGTTTGTTTTTGAAATTTCAAAGTATCCTTGAAAACGATTATGATCCTTTGAGAATTCTAATAAAATTGGGTTATAGTTTCCTTCCTTTATTTTTCCTGTCAATGTATGATATCGAAGAAAGACAGTTTTTCTATCTATAATCGCCTTTGCCAACATCATCACATACTCTTTTTCCTGACGATTATCCTGTATATGATATCGATCAAAACATTTAATATATTGCATTGAAAGTGCTTCTATACGATTGATTTTAGCTTCATTATGAATTTTTTTGTCATCAAAAACCGTTTCCTGTATACTATTTTTAACTGTAATTATTTCTTCCTGACTTAGGAAGTATTTAGCCTTTGAATCATCTAATACCGATAGCATCCATCGTTTTTCTATTTCTGACATTGGAATAATATCCCTATAAAAAGTTGGCTCTTCCACATCCAGAATTTTCCCTATCAATTCATAAAAATTATATTTGGGACATTCTTCACTGTGCCTTCTATCATTAACTGACTCTTTGCTGTCTTCCTTCTTAATCACAAACCCATACTGTGGATCTTCCAGCAAGGATTTCACATCCCTATTGATATTACGTCCGGTATTCTCCCCAATTTGCTTTTCACATTTTTTCACTGCCGATCTTATAATTTGTTTGTTTTTCTTTTCCTCTGCGAAACTGTCACCGCTCGCATGATATTTATATTTTTGCATTAACGACTCTGCGATAATATAATATCGAGCACTGAATATTTCATGAAAAATCTTACTATGTGTCTGAGCAGAAACCCCTTTTGGCAATTCTATTTGAATTTCATTTGGAATCTGCCATCTATCCTTTTGCAACTTCAATTGTGGTATCATACTGCTAGACAAGTCTTTTCTTTTTTCCTCATAGTCCGGTTTTATCTTTTGAAGCATCATCTCTACATCTTTTTTCATTTCGAAACGATCCTCTGGAATACCTTCACAAGAAATAATTCGACAGTAAAAGCTTCTCACCCATGGAATCAATTCTCCTGCATCCGTCACCTCAACTTCAAAATCAATATAGCCCTCCGTTTCATTTACTATTACCTGTCCCAAACGGCACTCCCTTTGCAAACGTCTTTGAATAAAACCTTCCGTCTTCGAATCAAATGCAATTCGCATCTTTACCTTGTGCAAAATGACTGGCATTATTGCATTTTTCTGCTGACCAACTGTAGTTGATATCCCCCATGAATTTTTGATCAAGCTTTTTGCATTTTCTATTTCCATATCAATAAATTGATTCGTATAACGCCCATCGTATTTTTGCAATGCTTGCCTTATGTCCTGATCTTCGCAATAACAAATTGATTCAATGAATTCTAAACGTAATGTCGTATAGCATTCCTGAAACGGTTCATAATAAACCAGTGATTCTCTTCCATTGCGAAATCCAATTCTGATCTCGATCGGATAACAAAGAAGCTCTGTTTTTTCTCCATTCATTCCATGCTTATACTGGATTCTGCACCACTTGCCTTGCTCAATCGCATAAAGCAGATCAATACAATTATAATCATTTAATGCCTGCATATAATGTTCATGCTTCAAGCGAAACGGACTCATGCTGCTATTTTCCATTCTGTCTAGCAAAAACACACCAACCTCACCAAACATGTAATACTTTGAATAAAAATCAAGCAGACACTGCACATGGAATTCAAAATCTTTGTTTGCCTTTTTTCCTTCATCTAATAATCTTCTCATTGTTAGCAAGCCATCTACACTCCATTTGCGGTCTCCCTTTTTCCCTTTTAGACCGATGCGCTGTGTCTGTCTGATGATGCCAAGTGAACTTAATTCCTGTAATTTCAAATTATATTTTTTATTGATATTGTTGTCATTTGATGTTTTTCCTTTTACTTCCAATATCTTTGGATAAAAATTGATCAAATCAGACGTTTTGTACTCTTTCTTTTTCAGATCTTTTTTTCTCATATACTCGTATTCTGATAAGAAATCTTCTCCAGATTTCGTGGTCTTACCTTCACATTCTCTATTTCTAGCGAGTATCTCATATGCATCATCTCCCACACATAACTGATCGCTTAAAGCCGCCATTGTATGAAAGAAAAATGCAGAATCTTCTGATTTATATTTGCAAAAATGATATACCTTATGGAACGGATTTACGTCCATTTCCTGCGAATATCTTGACGTAGTAAGACTAATCTTATCTCCAGAATTTTCCCATTTCATATCATCTCGAAATATATTGCTCAAGCGTTCTCGATCTATATCCTGAGTTGCTTCCTTCACCCCGTTTTCATTACTCAAACGGCCAAAACCGTAACTATAATAGTCACGTAAAAGATTTTTAAATTTTTCATCAAAAAAAGTGACCTTAATTGATTCCTTATCTGCCGGCATAATTTTTCCTCCAATACCAATATAAGAATGCAACTTTTACATAAAATTTTGCCCTCGTAAATTTACGAGGGCAAGCACCTATTTTTTACTTTTTCAATACTTCAATTAAAAGTCCTGTCTGACCATTGCGTAATGCATTTTCCAAACGTTCAAAACCATTTCTTCTAATACCTTTTGCATTCGTCTTTGTTTTCATATAATTAAGTAAATCAGCTTCAGACACTTTTCGATTTGTTTTTGATGCTTGAAAATCTGACTCGACCCATAATTGAATTAGCCTTTTTACCATTGATACAGATTTTAAATCTATCAAACTCAAATCCGATCCTGCATTACATTTTCTTTGAATAAACAGTAACTGTTTTCGAAGTTCCTGTATCTTCTCCAACGAAATATTGGCATTTTTCAAAGCCGTCTGTATTGCTTTCTCATGTTCTGGACAAGTTTCATCCAATAGATTCCATTCACCTTTTTCTTTGCCCTTAAAAAAGTCAGACACAGCCTTTTCATCAGTTGCCTTCTTGTCCACAGTAAAATCAGAAAATAATTCTGCAAATCCAAGACTTCCATTTCCTATTGCTAAACACTTCATATCTTCTCTCAATAGTCTCTGGGATTCTGTTAACCACTTTTTAATATCAGCCAACTTTGGAATTTTTTCTCTGCGAATCATGTGTGATTCCACATTGCGAATATTATCCTTTATCTTCAAATAATATTCCATAAAAATTTCCATTCTACTTTGATTTGAGCTTTCCTTAGTTGCATTTACTTTGCGATCCCAGTGATCCTTAACGGGCTTACGGTTATTGTATTCCTGCAGATACTTACCATAGGCATCCTCAGATAAATCAAGTGTATCCATCAAGTACCCTTTTACATAGCGTTCCATAAGATATGTGATAATAGCCTCTTGAAATGCCACCGCTGCCACACCATATCTTCCCTGTTCAGTAAACAACTCTGACAATTTTACTAAAAGCCATGTGTTACTATAAATTTCCTCTTTTTCAAAACGATGCGAAAACTCATCCCTTAAGCTACCCAACATAAGTTTCGCAGGAGCCGAAATTGGAAGGGATTCTACATCAAGTGCTATTATGTACTGAATACCATTTTCCAAATAATATGGATTATTCACATTCCATGCATAGTCAAACTGCTCGAACTGACGAATCACATATTTTATTTGTTTTTGCATTTCCTGGTCGCTTTGCTTACCAACCTCTCTATTCAAACATTCACAAAGTCCTTTTACACTACCAAGACTTTGAAATTCGCTGATTGCATTGACCCAATCTGTTAATTCAGATACAGCTGAAAGATCAACCAACGGTGTTCCTTGATTTGTACTTGCCTCATACATTCCATAATACATAGAATATTCTATTTCACTTCTATTGATGAGTCCTGCATATCGTACAAACATAGTTATGTACAACGGCATTGATCGAAAACCATTTGAAATATCAAATATAATTTTTGTATTTCGTTTTTCGTCAACAATATCCTTGAAAGCATTCAACAAGATCTCTGGATACTCCTCTAGCTGTTCCTTTGTACTACCAGGTTCAACAATTGCAATTTTTACAATTTCGAAATTGCCCGCTTCCTTAATAAATCTTTCAATACTCTGCCAGTCGGAAAAGTGGTCATTTTGTTCTGATAGTTTTTTTCTAATTTCATCAGCCTGTATTCTTCTTTCATTAGATAAGCCCAAACTATACCAGTCAAGCACCCCGCTCCATCCAGAACCACTTGTTCCAATAAGCAATAATTTATTGGGGTTTTCTTTGTCTACTACTGCATCAAATGCATAACCAGTCTTCTTACTTCCATTGTTGTCTGGGTATACATAAATAGTATCCTTATATCCACCTTTTCCCAACTGAGTAATTAATATCTTATCTTTCATTATATTACTACTAATTTTTCTTTGAAAAGTAGCTGGCTTCATTTCAATATTATTATCCATAATATTTTCCCTACCTTGTATATTTTTTTATCCTTCAAAGCAAATTTCTGATTTTCTCTAAGCCATGCACAAAATGTTTATTTACAATTGCTCTTGTCCTCCACAATAAAATCAGTAAATAAATTTGCAAATCCAAGACTTCCTCTTCCTTTTACAACGCAAGACATATCTTCTTTAAGAAGTCGTTGAGACTCTGTCAGCCAAGTCTTAATTCTTGATAATGTTGGAGCATTCTCATTTCGAATCATATGGGATTCCACATTGCGAATATTATCCTTTATTTCCAAATAATACTCCATAAAATTATCCATTCTTCCACTATATGCATCTTTTTTACTTGCTCTTACCTTTCTCTCCCAATGGCTTTTTACCAAATCGCGATTATCAAATACCTGCATATAGTTTTCGAAAGCATTCTCCGACAAATTAAGTGTTTCCATTATCTTTCCCTTTAGATAACGTTCCATTAGATATGTTATAAAGCCCTCCTGAAATGCTACCGCTGCTACGCCATATCTTCCCTGTTCAGTAAATAATTCCGACAACCTTATCAACAACCATGCATTATTGTAATCATTCTCTTGTTTAAAGCGTACTGAAAACTCATCTCTAAGGCTTCCAAGCATTAATTTTGCCGGATCGGAAAGTGAAGTATTTTCTACATTGAGATTAATGATATACTGAATTCCACTTTCCATATAATAAGAATTATTTACATTCCATGCATAATCAAACTGTTCAAATTTGCGAATCACTGTTTTAATTTGATTTCGCTCATTCTGATCTTTTTGTCTTTCTGCTTCTCTATTTAGACACTCACAAAGTCTTTTTACGCTACCAAGACTTTGAAACTCACTAATAGCATTTACCCAATCAGTTAATTCAGACACAGCTGAAAGATCAACAAGCGGTGTATTTGATCCTTTTCTTGCCTCAAACATTCCATAATACATCGAATATTTAATCTCACTTCTATTAATCATTCCTGCATATCGTACAAACATCGTGATGTACAATGGCATAGAGCGAAAACCATTTGAAATATCAAAAATAATCTCCGTGTTTTTCTTTTTATCAACAACATCTTTAAAAGCATTCAATAAACGCTTTGGATATTCCTCCAATTGCTCTTGTGTGCTTCCTGGCTCAACAATCGCAATTCGAACCTGCTGAAAGTTTGCTTCCTGTCGAATAAACTCTTCGACCTGCTTCCAATCAATGTTTTCACCACTCTGATCTACAATTTGCTTTCCAAGTCTATCTGCCTCTGCCTTTTTTTCTTCTGACAAGTGCAGACTATACCATTCAAGCACTTCTGACCATCCTGACGTTTTTGTTCCAATTAGCAATAGTTTATTGGGATTTGTTTCCTTTACAACTGCGTCAAATGCGTAACCCGTAGATGCAATCGGCTTTCCATCTTTATTTACATAATTTGTATTCAGATATCCTCCCTTTCCCAACTGAGTAATTAGTATTTTATCGCCATTTTCTGCTTTTGAGTTCAGAATTTTTTTCTCATAAAGAGACGGTTGCAAATTCGTGGTGTCCACCACATTTCGTCCATTGGTATATTCGCGAAAACCTTCAAAGAAAAATTCTGATTTTTTCTGCATAACATCGCCGTCTACTATCTCAACAACCTTTCTCTCTGAAACAGCACTCAGTACCTTTAGGTTACGTAAACCATTCTGCCAACGATGCGCACCAAGCTTTTTACTCAGCAAACTATTTACCAGCATATAAGTAAAGACTGATTCTCCCTGGCATAGCACAGCACTATCCTTCTCAGATTCAACAGCAGCTACTACTTTATCACTTTCTGTTTTCGCAAGCTTAGTTAGTTCCTGAACCGTCATCTGCGGAGAAATGTTAGGAAATGGCATATCCACAATTTCTCCGTATTTTTTTGCCTCATTTGTTTGTTTTTCACCCCAAGAGGCTGAAGGGTGATTGGTATAATTTATAAACATGAAGTTTCTCCTTTAATTCCACATTTCATCTTCTTGGTCTATATTATCTGTTACTATGTTCTGTAATATCATAAGCTGTTAAATCCTGCTGTGGACTTAATACACCTGGCAATAACTGTATTGGATGATCATGCCCCTGCATTCCCGCACTCTTATTTTCTCCAAACCATTTATGATTTGCAAGGTCATTAACATTTCGCCCAACATTAATATTTTCAGGATTTGCAATGTAAGGATACCTTGTTTTCATCGCATTGTCAAAATTGCAAATTTTCTTTAGTGCTGCAATTGTTCTACATCCATCATTTGAATCATCTTTAATTGGCTCCTCACTTGAATAATCAATTAAGTTTTTGTTCTCTTTTATTTCATATCCATTTTTCTCTGAAAAACTTCTGCATACAATTTGATCCACCACTATCTTGACACTTCCAAGACCAATTGGTTTTCCGTGGCCAATTTTATGGCACATCTTTCCGTCTGCTTTATTTTCCCAGAAGTTAAGACTCCATACCAATTCACGCAATTCCTGCAACGTAATACGATCAAAATACACATCAAACGTAAATTTACTTCCAATACCTGCAAGTTGCATACTTGCATTGCGTTTTGCATCAGGTCCTATTGATGGAGCATTTTGATTAATCTCCTTAAAATCCTTTGAATGCCAATAATATTTTCTTCCACGGATCGTAACTCCTCGATCATCATACCCTGGCACCACAAGTCTTTTTCTATCGTCATATGTCGCTTTCATAGTTGAATAAAACGGCATATAGGACGGTCTCGGCGTACCAAGTTCTGCTAACGGCACCATTTTTTCACCCATCTTTTCTGGATTTTGCATAATTGCATCCGTAAAGCGAATCCGCCCACCCACAGCGGCATCTTTCTGAGCCATTCCAAATAAACGACATGCTTTGCACATCTTTTCTCTACTTTGACACGGCTGCTTCTGATTGATATGTTGATTTAAAGTTTTCTGAAAAGAAATTCTTCCCATTGCAGCCAAACTAAAAATCACATCTTGCCCCTTTTCCAGATACCATACCGGAATACAACCACGCTTCTTCATACGTTCATATTCAGGATAACCATAATGTGTATCACCATACATTCTATTAATATTAGAGCGATACACCTTTACAGTTTCATCTAACCCCTTCATTGCACTTTCTATCACCGCATTAGAAAATTTTTTTAATTCTTTCTTTTCAAATATACTCTCGTGGTGTTTATTGGAAATCAACTCTCCCAATACAAGGTAACCCTCACTTCCACCTTGTATTACAAATCCTTTCGCCACTGGTGCACATTCTATACTGCCATTATTTCTTCTTTTCTTATATGTAATCTCTCTGTTTGCACTATCTTTCAATGGCAAAAAATGAACTTTTTCTCCTGAATAGACATCTTTTTGTGCAAAGCGCGTATAAGTACCTAACGTGTCACGTCTTATCTTATATGCCGGACAGCTACTTGACCAAACTTCTGGATTAAGTGTTGGACTTTCTGTTTCTCTATTCCTAGCACTTGCCCCATTTTTGTCCTCCCTAGCTATTTTTAACATATACCGCTTGGCTTTATATAATTTCCACTCCCCATTTTCATTCATCAGTAGTCCGGCTTGTAATGCATTTCCACTTCTCGTATTTAACAGTGTATTTTCTTTTAATGTAGAAAAGCAAGAATTTGTCGCAGTCTCATAAACACTACGGATCATTCCTCGCAATGAAGAAGCCGGAATCATATATTGTCCATCTGGTGTTGACTCAAAGCGATAATTTGGATGCTCATTTTCTATATTTTCCGATGAAATATCAGGAATAGCCAATGGTGTCTTGGCATAAATTGTGCATTTCATCGTACCAGTTAAAAGTTCTGATACTTCGCCAACTGCTACATTTATATCCTTCACTTCTTTTTTTCCAAAATCCACAGGGATAAATGTATAAGGATTCACAAACTTTTCTCTTGATGGATTATAATATCTTGGCATCTTTTATCCCTCCTTTAGCTCTACTGCTCTCCAGTCCTCTATTCGTGCCTGTCCAGAGTCCTCGTATTTTCCAAAATGATAACGAACCACTATCTTTGCATCCTTCATACTTGTCAGTGGTAAATGGTATCGTCC
>JABLTR010079249.1_pt1 | contig 10896 bp, 9 predicted proteins | sample 7160071 | NCBI WGS metagenome assembly JABLTR01 (sample SAMN14651230, study PRJNA627086) | human gut metagenome | isolation source: feces | host: Homo sapiens
CGGACAGTTTTTACCCAGGAATATAGAGCCCGCATTTTTTATCTTATCCAGATAATCAAAGGGATTGTCAACACATACTTCCAGATGCTCCGGAGCTATTTCGTTGGCTATTTCTATTGCCTGTAATATGGATTCGGCAACTATTATTTTTCCGTTATTCTCAATTGAAGGTTCAGCTATTTCACGCCTGGGAAGGAGTTTCAGCTGTCTGTCTATCTCAAGGGCTGTTTTTTCAGCAAGTTCTCTGCTGTCTGTAACAAGGACCGCACTGGCAAGCTTATCATGTTCTGCCTGTGAGAGCATATCAGCAGCCACAGTCTTAGGATCACATGTTCCATCGGCTATAACGAGTATCTCACTGGGTCCTGCTATCATATCTATATCCACAAGTCCGAATACCTGTTTCTTTGCCTCAGCAACAAAGGCGTTGCCCGGTCCAACTATCTTGTCCACCCTGGGGATGGATTCCGTTCCATAGGCCAAAGCAGCAATTCCCTGGGCTCCTCCAGCCTTGAATATCCTGTCAGCTCCAGCGATCTTTGCTGCCGCAAGTATTACGGGATTTATTTTTCCTTCCTTAGCCGGTGATGTCATTATTATTTCCTTTACACCAGCTATTTTAGCGGGAACTATATTCATAAGCACCGTTGAAGGATATGCAGCTGTACCTCCGGGAACATATATGCCAGCTCTCTCAAGGGGCGTTACCTTCTGTCCAAGGACAACACCTTCCTTTTCAGCTATGATAAAGCTGTTCCTTACCTGATGTTTATGATAATCATAAATATTTTCCCTTGCCTTTTTCATTACTTCGATAAGGTCTTTATCAACTAACTCAAAGGCTTCATCTATTTCTTCCTTTGTAACTTCCAGGTTGTCAGTTACAGTATTATCAAATTTTTCACAGTATTTAAAAAGAGCCTTATCTCCGTTTTCCTTAATATCAGCAATGATTTCGGCAACGGTCTCCTCCACACCTGTGGCATTAATACCTCTTGCGAATATTTCATCACTGCTGGTGCTTGAATAGTCCATTATCTTAATCATCATTCATCACCTCTGCTGCATATATCATTTATCCTGTCACAAAGTTCCATTATCTCGTTGTTTTTAAATTTATAGCTTACTTTATTGGCAATGAGCCTTGCACTTATGGGAAGTATCTCCTCAAGGACTTCCAGATTATTTTCCCTGAGTGTCGTTCCTGTCTCAACTATATCAACTATAACATCACTCATTCTGAGTATGGGTGCCAGCTCTATGGAGCCATTGAGTTTTATTATATCTATCTGCCTGCTTTTCTTAGCGTAATATTCCCTGGCTATATTGGGGAATTTTGTCGCTACCCTCAGTGTCCTTGCTGTGTTGTCCCTGAATCCCTTATGGCCTGCAACACACATCCTGCATTTGCCCATATTAAGGTCAGCAAGCTCAAATACATCAGGCTCATACTCAAGTATTATATCCTTTCCCGCTACTCCCACATCTGCGGCTCCTCTTTCAACATAAATAGCCACATCTGAAGGTTTTACCCAGAAATATCTTACTTTATTTTCTTCATTTTCAAATATAAGCTTTCTATTCGTTTCCAGTATGGATGGGCAGCTGTATCCTGCCTCATCAAATATTTTATAAACATTCTCTCCAAGACGGCCCTTGGGAAGCGCAACATCAATCCACTGTTTCAACGTCTTCAAGCCCCCTCTCTGTCACACGCACGATCCTTTTATATTTTCCGTTTACGGGCATCTCATTGAGAACACTTACACTCTCTCCACCCTGGGTTATCTCCTCAGCGGCAGCCGCTGTTTTTTCAGGAGAAACGGATTTATCATATAAAAGCAGTACATCTGCGTCATATTCGTCATCTTCGATATTGAGCATATCCAGCATGTCCAGATAAAGGGCAAAGCCTATGGCTCCTGCGTTCTTTCCAAGCTTATGGAGAAGTTTATCATATCTTCCTCCTGAAAGTATATTGGTCGGTATGCCTGCCACATAGCCTTTAAATACTATTCCGTTATAGTAGCTCATATTGTTTATTATGGAAAAGTCTATGTTTATATTTTTGCCGCAGCCATATATTTTTAACATCCTGTATATGCCTTCCAGCTCATCTATGACCTCATCAGTCTTATTATTTATGCTGAGTTTCCTAAGCTCGCCGATGACATCTTCAAATGAACCATAAAGAGAAGCCAGCTTAACGGCTTTATCAGTGAGGCTTACGCCTAAGCCAAATTTCGCGCAGGCCCTTTTGATGCCCACGGGATTTTTTGCGTTTACAAAACTCAGAAGTATCTCTCTCTTATCCTCTGATATATCCTTGAAAAGTTCAGATACAAAACCTGTATGGGATATGTCGATTATATAATTATCCGATATTTCCTCAAGGCTCTTGGCAGCAAGCATGAGCACCTCACCCACTGAGTACTGGTCTATATCTCCCATGCACTCAAGGCCGGTCTGCATTATTTCCTTGAACTCATTTCCACCCTTTCTGGCTCTGTATACATTTTCACTGTAATACAGTTTCTGTATGCCCTCGGTGTCCTTTACGTTTTTTGCTATGGACAGGGTAACGTCAGGCTTTAAAGCCATAAGTTTTCCGTTCAGGTCCGTAAAGGTTATTATATTGCTGTTCATAAGGAAATTCTTGTTTTCAGCATATAGGTCGTATTCCTCGAATTTGCTCATCTTATACTGCTTATAGCCGTATTGTTTATAAAGGTTTTTGAAACGGAGCACCGCTTCTTCATCATTTCTGATATTTTTTATTTTTTCCATAGTCATATCTCCCATTATTTAATGGAATTAATTATAATACACTTTAGTGTGGTAGTCAAGTAAAGTGTATATAATTATATTTTTTATGATCTGCCTAGTCAGGCACCTTAATTATATCAAACAATGCCTGTTTTGTTAATCAAATAAATATTTTAAATGCTTATGTACAAATTATTGATAATTAAGGATTTTAACATTATAATGTTACTTATTCTATGGGGATTTTTAATGGAAAGGATGAGATAAATGGAAACTATAAAAAGAGCTCTTGTCGTCTATGTAGCCTTTGCTTTTATATTCGTTGTGCTTGGAATATGTTTTATCGCCTGGCCCCAGACATCTCTGCGCATTGTCTGCTATGCCTTCGGAGCCGCTGTACTCATTCTTGGCATCGTCCGTCTGAGTCAGTTTATGAAGAATAAAGAAAACAACAAAACCATAAGGTTTCAGTTCAACCTGGTGCTTGGAGTGCTTTTTATAATAGGCGGAGGACTGCTGCTGATATTTCCGAATATAATCATGCCGGTATTTCCTGTGGTTATCGGAATAGCCATAACTGCTGACGGTATACACAAAATAAAAGTGTCCTTTGACGCCAAAGCCATGGGGCTTAACAAGTGGGGACTTATTCTTCTTTTTGCTCTGCTTACAATTGTATTTGGCGTTTCTCTTATGTTAAATTCAGCAAATATCACAACGGTAATAATACTCCTTCTGGGAGTTTCTCTTCTCATAGACGGTATACAAAATATAGTTACCATTATTACAACATTCAAGCTTATGAGCACCCTCGTTCTAAAGGAAGACGCAGCCAATGCTGAATTTAAAGACGAAGACATTCCAACAGCTCCCGATACCGATGTCAAAACGGAGTCCATTAGACCTGAAGATATGATAATAGAAGATAAGGAAGATAAAGAAGATAATTAAACTCAACATAAAAAGCAGTCCAGAGGGCTGCTTTTTTTATACTCATATAAATGTTTATTCCACATTATTTTCAGTCAGTGTATATATATCCGATCTTCTCTGTTTCAGTACAGGTATCTGGTCCCTTACCTCAAGTATGTAGTCGAGATCTATATCAGTGCTGAACATACCTTCCTTTTCATCAGCCTGATGCACAACCCTTCCCCAGGGGTCCGTTACGATGCTGTGTCCCCATGACTGATATGATGCTGAAGGGTCCCTTGAAGGAGCCGTTCCAACGGCGTATACCTGATTATTCAATGCCTGGGATCTGAAAAGCAGTTCCCAGTGCGCCGGACCAGTGGTCATATTAAAGGCAGCCGGCACAAGTATTACCTGAGCCCCCTTTAAAGCCATCAGTCTGGACAGTTCAGGAAATCTGAAATCATAGCAGACACAGATTCCAAAAATACCAAACTCCGTTTCAAATGTGGTAACGGTATTTCCAGCAGTAAGGGTGTCAGATTCCATAAAATACTGGCCGTCTTTTACATTTATATCGAAAAGATGCATTTTTCTGTGTTTAGCTATGCATTTGCCCTGTCTGTCAAAAACATAGGCTGTGTTATATATTTTTCCATCTTCGTTCCTTTCAGGCATGGTCCCAGCTGAAAGATATATATTATATTTCCTGGCAAGGTCTGAACATACCTGCCACATTTCTCCGCCTTCTTTTTCAGCGTAGACAGGGAAATTGTCAACATGATAGGGACAGCAGAACATTTCCGGAAGAGTTACAATATCAGAATTTTCAGAAGCCTTTTTAACGGCTTCACTTATATACTTTACAGTGTCTTTTTTGTCGTTGAATACAGGCATTTGTATCTGTGTTATTCTTACTTTTCTCATTGTAGTCCTCCTTTTTCATCGTTCATTAAATATCATAGAGCTGTGTTGTTTTCCTTTGCTGCTCTCATATTTTTCAGTGTTTTTCTGAAATATCTTGTAAACAGCGTGGCCGTTGTTATTACCGCTATGGTATCAGCCACCGGCTCAGCAAGATATACCGCCATAGCCTTATCAGCAAAAATATTAGGAAGGATATATATAAACGGTATAAGAAGTATTATCTTTCTGAATACAGCAAGGAAAAGTGACGTTTTTGCGTTTCCTATGGCAATGAATGTCTGCTGGCAGGCTATCTGTATGCCAAATATTCCGGAAACAGCAAAATATATCCTCATGGCCCATGAGCCATAGCTTACAAGTTCAGGATCAGAGTTGAACATAAGCACGAATTTGTCCGGCAGGAGCATTATAGCTATCCATAAAAGCATAGAATATGTAAAGCATGCTATCAAAAGCATTTTGAAAGATGCTTTTACCCTGTCAGGATTTCCTGCTCCGTAATTATAGCTGGTTATGGGCTGGGCTCCCTGTGTAAGTCCCTGCAGAGGCAGCATTGAAAACTGCATAACAGTGGATAATACCGTCATTGCTCCTACAGCCACATCCCCGCCGTATTTGAGCAGTGATGAATTGAAACATACATTTATAACGCTCTCCGTTGCCTGCATTATGAAAGGTGAAACCCCAAGTGCCAGGCAGGGGATAAGTATTTTTAAATCGATCTTAAAATTCTTCTTCTGAAGGCGTATGCCGCTTCTTTTGCCGGCAAGGAATCCTACGACCCATACAGCTGATACTGCCTGGGAAATTATTGTGGCAAGGGCTGCACCCTTGACACCAATATCCAGGGCAAAAATAAGTATGGGATCAAGTACTATGTTGAGCACTGCTCCAATAATTACTGAGAGCATACTTATTATTGTAAATCCCTGGCATGTTATGAACATATTCATACCAAGGGCAAGCTGTACAAATAATGTACCTATGACATATATTTTCATATAGTCAACGGCATATTCGATGGTGTTCTGGCTGGCTCCAAATATGAGCAGCAGCCTTTCGCCGAATATATATAAAACCGCCGTGAGCACTATGCTTATGAATATAAGGAACACAAAACAGTTGCCCATTATTTTTTCGGCTGTTTTATAATCCTTCTTACCCATGTATATGGATACCTGTGGTGCTCCGCCCATTCCTACCAAAGCGGCGAAAGCAGATACGATAAGTATCACCGGCATACATACGCCAACACCCGTAAGAGCCAGACTTCCCACTTTTTCCATATGTCCAATATATACCCTGTCGACCATATTATAAAGCAGGTTTACAAGCTGAGCCACAACAGAAGGCAGTGCCAGCTTAAATAACAGTTTGCTTACCTTTTCAGTTCCTAAAAACTCCTTGTCTGCCAATTTAAACTTCCCCTTTTTATTACTTTTTCAGCAATCTTTTCCTAGAATACATATAAGCCGTTATTATCACAGTGACCTCAACTGCTACTGCCACCCAAAAAGCCGGCGACCTGAAATCAAGTTCCCTGCCGAATATGGTAACACATATCATTCCCGGAGCGATCGCTATAAAACTGCTGACTGCATATCTGATATATGGCATTTTTAAAAATCCGAATATAAGCCCCAATATTTCCGTTGAAAGCCCAAGGGCGTGGAGTATATAGCACACAAGGAAAGAGTTTTCCTCACACCGGTTGATATATCTCTTTATCTTTGGATATTTATTGAGCTTCTTAAACAATGCCTCATTTTTTGTAAAATAACCCATAATATACGAAATCGTAAGGCAGATCAACGTTCCTGCAGAATTTACCAGCAGTGCCGTTGGAAGGTCAAATATATACCCTGTGAGTGCCACCAAAAGACTGTAATAAATAATGACCGTAACACTTTTGACAGCGTAAAGAAGCAGTATTATCACCAGAGCTTCCGTCCTATTGTTCATTATAAAATCATAAACGTCTTCAAAGGACAGATCATTGATGATAACAAAAGCAGCCGCACTTATTATGCAGATGATCATTATTACGATCGGAATACTTCCTTTCAACATTTCCTTACTTTCGGGTTTCATTTCTTTCCGCCTCAATTCTTATGCTAAATCCCTGAAGTAAAATTTACTGTCCTGCTTTTCTTAAGCCCCAGACAGCATCATATTTACACTTCTGTCTCAAAGACTACAGCCACAGGCTTGTTTTTCATATATTTTCAATTACCGCTTATAAAAAATACCGCAGGAGCAAAATTTTTATTTATTTCACTCCCGCGGCTTATGCCCACTATTAAGAAATTACTTTTCAAAAGGCTCAACTTTTACGCTGTTATCAACATCACTGTCAGTACAGCAGCACTCATCGTCACAACAGCACTCATCATCGTCGTCCCATTCATCATCCCAGTCGTCATAGTATTCTTCTTCACTTTTCTTTTTAAGAAGATATACGATTACGGCTGCAAGAAGAGCTATAATAACAGAACCTGCTACAACAAGTCCTATAAGTTTGTTTCTATTTTCTTCCTCTCTGAGTCCGGCAATGTATGCCCTGAGTTCTGAACTGTTTTCACTTAAAGTCTTCATAGTAAATTCTCCTTTCGTAAGCTAATTATTATTGTATCCCTTAAGGATCACATTTCTAGGCGTTATCCCCTCAGCTTTTTTCAACTCTGCGTACTCAAAAAACGCTCTTTTAAGCATCTGTCTTTCATCATTGAACTTAAGCAGATGGTATGCCTCATGGAACTTGTAAAACCCTGCGTCTGCGAAAAATTCTTCGCTTTGCGGCTTGCAGTAGAAAGAATCAGCCGACATAAGATACCAGTGCACTGATTTGCTCACCATATCATCATTGCCACGGAAAACATACTGTGTTTTTCCTATATATTTTATGACATGGCCATTGGCTCCTGATTCTTCGTTGACCTCTCTAAGTGCTGTCTCTTTAAAGCTTTCTCCTTCTTCAACAGTACCTTTAGGTAATACCCAGCCCATATAGCGTCCGTTCTGATTCTTATACAGCAGAAGTATTTTCCACCTGCAGATCACAACGCCTCCGCAACTGACTGCTTCTATCACCTGATTACCTCCGTACAGTTTATAGTGTATCTGTCAATTGATATAAGTATACCGCTTTTTTGTATTCTTTTCAACCTATTAGTTAAATTTTAATTGGGTACGCTAATCTGAGCAAAAAAAATGGACAAACCCTTTTACTTTAAGTTTGTCCCCGTCACTTGTTTACTATTACAAGCTGGTGTCCATATTCATCTGTATACTGACCGGGAACGGCATCTCCGCCGTTCCCGTTATTTTCAGTATTATCTATGTTTCCACTGTTTCCGCCGCTTCCACTCTCTCCTATGTCGCCCGGACTTGATGGATTATTCGTATCAGTTACATTATCCTGTCCAGTATTTTCAGAGGGTCCTTCCGTACCACCCTGTTCAGGGGCAGTTGTATCGTTTTCTCCATTTTCAGATCCAGGGAGCTGGTCGCTTCCGATTACATAATCATCCTCAGGAGCTACAACATCTTCTACGATGTCTGTATCACTGTTTACATCGTCTCCATTATCAGGTTCAGCCTCTGCAGGAGGATTATATGTATAATTGTTGTTGTCTATGTCTCCATTATGCTTCTTATCAAGCACTGCCTGCATAAGCTTTCCGCCTATGGGCGTAGCTCTGGCAGAACCGCTGACATTCTCAAGTATTACAGCTACAGCTACCTCAGGCTGGTCGGTCGAGGCAAATCCTACAAACCAGCTGTGGTCATTTTCATTCTCATTTTCAGCTGTTCCTGTTTTGCCCGCTGCCTGGTATCCTCTCAGTGACGCCGCTGTTCCTGTACCTCTGTTTACTACTTCCGTAAGCATCTCTGTAAGTCTGTTAGCCTCTTCAGCTGTCATTACTGTATCATATACTTTTGGTATAGTAGTTTCCTTTGTATTTCCATTGGAATAAGTTACCTTCTCTATCATATAGGGCTGCATCATAACTCCATCATTTGCCACCGCCGATATAAGCATGGCCATATAAAGCGGAGTTACAAGGGTCCTGCCCTGTCCTATGGATGTTTCCGCCAGCTCACTCGTTCCGGAAAATCTCGTAAGTGAAACTATTGTATCCGAAATAGGAAGATCAAATGTTATTTCAGAATTCATATGTAGTGCGTCTGCTGTTTCCCTAAGCTTCGCTGCCCCTATCTCCTCACCAAGGGATGAGAAAGTACAGTTACATGAGTAGGCCATGGCATCATCTATGGACAATACACCGTGTACCTTTGAGTTAAAGCAGTGGATTATCTTATCCCCAAGCTCTACCTGGCCTTCACAGTCAAATACAAAGTCGTCAAGATCATCGATATTTCTCATTGCCGCCAGGGCGGTAACTATTTTAAACGTAGATCCAGGAGGATAAAGTCCCTGGGTAGCTCTGTTAAGCATAGGGCTGTCCTCATCGGTGGAAAGCTCGCTCCAGTCCTCACTTACCGTATTCGGGTCAAATGAAGGTGTGGAAGCCATGGCTATTATGCTTCCCGTTGTGGGGTCCATTACAACAGCCGCTCCCTTATTATCTCCAAGGAGGTCATAGGCCAGTTTTTGAATATCCATATCTATGGTAAGGTAAACATCGTCACCCGTAAGCTCTGAGCCGGAAAACAGCTGTTTTACCCTCTGGCTTATTTCGTTGTCCAGTCCAAGCAGCTCATAGTTTTTCACTGCCTCTATACCTGCGGCTCCAGCTCCTATATAGCCAGTTATATTAGCAGCCGCTTCACCGTACGGATATGTTCTTTCATATCCTCCGTCAGAGGATTTAACGCTTTCAGCCATTACATTTCCGTTTGTATCGTAAATACTGCCCCTCTTGAAGTCTTCGTTTTCATATCCAAGTCTGGAATTGTAACTGTTTGAGGCAATTTTTTGTCTGTCAAAGGCCACAAGTTTAAACATAGTTCCGATAACAAGGAAAAAGAGCACTACCAATATCCAAAATACCCTTTTCATACTTGATTTCATACCATTGTGCATAACATCACCTCAATTATTGAGATTTCCTTTTCAACAGGTTAAGCTTAGGAAGTTTATGCTCAAGGGGTTCCTCGAGGTCATCTTCCTTTGACAATTTCTCAACGGGCGTTCCATTGGCCCACTGGAGAAGTCCCATCAAAGCCACACTTACAAGTACCGAGCTTCCTCCGTAGCTGACGAATGGAAGAGTTACTCCCGTAAGTGGTATGAGCTTTATTACTCCTCCCAGTATCAAAAATGTCTGGAAAGAGAACATAATAACTATTCCTGCTGAAAGGATGCTGTAAAATCTTCTTTTTGCCCTCACAGCTATGAACATGCCCCTGAGGAAAAGAAGTATATATATACAAACTACTCCCATGGCAAATATGGTGCCCATCTCCTCACATATAGCTGAAAAGATGAAGTCCCTTTCCACAACTGGTATCTTGCCGGGCATACCCCTTGTAAGTCCGCTGCCAAGGAATCCCCAAGTCGTTATGGCAAACAGTGACTGGGTTATCTGGTATCCCGTATCTCCAGCATCGGTCCAGGGATCGAGCCAGGTGGAAACACGGACCCTTACATGTCCAAACAGCTTATACGCTAAAAGCGACGCAAGCGCCATTGCTCCAAAGCCTGACAGCAGAAGAAGTATATTGCTTGTGGTTATGTATAAAAGAAGTATATATGTTATGGAGAATATAAGCGCTCCTCCAAGGTCCTTCTGAAGTACCAGGCAGAGAACTATAAACGCCGCAAATCCTGTTATTATACATAGTTTTCTGAAATCCAGAGGTTTTCTGAATACACAGGCTATATATAGCAGGAAAAGGAATTTTACTATTTCCGAAGGCTGGAAACCTATTCCCTTTATGCTTATCCAGTTGAGGGAACCATACTCCTCATTTCCAAATATAAATGGCAGAAGGATAAGCACAACGGCAAGTATGAGATAAAACATCTCAAACTTTTCAAGCTTCGGCATGATCTTAAGGAATGGAGGTATTATCATTATTACCACCGCACTTACAGTCATCCATATAAGCTGTTTTGCCGCAAGTTCCGGATTCAGCCTCTGAAGCATTATAAGTCCTATATCCATAAGGAAATACATACAGTTCCATATGAGCGGACAGCCATGCTTATATATCTTGCGCAGAAGAAACGATGAAACAAACAGGTATACCAGAGCTCCGGCTCCGGATATTATGACTTTTATATCCGGCAGGTTCGTTTCAGTATCCCAGCAGAGTATAGCATAG
>JABLTR010050829.1_pt1 | contig 10892 bp, 9 predicted proteins | sample 7160071 | NCBI WGS metagenome assembly JABLTR01 (sample SAMN14651230, study PRJNA627086) | human gut metagenome | isolation source: feces | host: Homo sapiens
ACTACAGAGATGGTCACTGCTCTCAAGTCAAAAGACAAAGAACAAATAAAAGTTGCTTGGTCTTTGAAATGTCGAGAGACACAAGGTTCGGCATATAGTCGCGAAGCAGTTTGAAATCGGCATTATCCAGTTTTCCTTCAATAGTCAGGAAGTTAATATCTCTGGGTTGCAGTCCGGCTTTCATAATCTCATCTTCCAGCTTGCCCATAGCACCCACTTGGATCGTGGCTTCCAGCGGTTCGCCTTCGATAAATGCAAAGTTCTCCCATCTGTTTTTAAAACGGTAGGCGTCGCTGCTGCCCAATGGAACGAAAATAGCCGTCACACTGTCGGCCAGAGCTTCCGGCAACAGGTTAGGAGCTGTCTTCTTGCGTATCTGACAGATTTTCAGGTTGTCACATCCTTTGAAGGCGGCATCTTCGATATTCTTTATCTTTTCGGAAAGAATCACTTTTTCCAGTGTCTGCTTACCTTTGGTCATTCCGTTTACCACATTCGAGAAGGCGTAGGCGGGGACAAAATTGGCCATATAGATGTAGAACTTTCCGTTAGGATACGTTCCGGCCTTGCCGCTGTACATCTTGATTTCGGCATTGGAAATATCGAGCACCTTCAGGCTGGGAAATTCATCGCGGAGATGTCTGAAGTCTTCCGCATTCAGTTTTCCTGTCAGTGTAAGGTGGGTGATGCTGTTGGCTTCCTCTTCGGTCATCATCGAGATCAATGTGCCGGGCTTGCTGACATAATACGTTTTGCTTACTTGTGCGGTTGCTCCCAAAGTACTGGCAACCAATAAAAAACTTATCAGTAGTTGTCTTATTTTCATAATTATGCAGATTTGTTCTGACAAATATAGGAAAAATAGGTAAGACACGATGTTTTTTTATGTTTTATATCTAATTTTGTAGCGTGATTAACAAAAAGTAAAAATGGAGACAGAAGAAATCAGAGAAAAGAAAGAACCGAAAAGACTTCCCGTATGGGCGTGTATCCTGTTGTTTGCACTGGGGCTTTTCGTATGTATGGGACTGTATGGTACAATAGGATTCGGATTATTGTCTCTGATTCTTGGCGATGAGGCGCGACACCCCGGATTGTTGGTGTACACTGTGACGGAAGCCAATATGCTGCTGTCTGTGTTGACTCCGGCTGTGATTCTGCTTTATTTTGAACGCCGCCCCTTTTCTGACTTGGGGCTGACACTGAAAGGGCATGTCCGGGGACTGTGGTATGGACTGCTGGTGGCGATGTTGCTCTACCTGATCGGCTTCGGGCTTTCGCTGGCTATAGGTGAAGTAGAAGTAACAGGCTTTCAGTTCGATCCTTTAAATCTGCTCGGCACTTTTGTGTTCTGCCTGCTGGTGGCCTTGACTGAAGAGATCATGATGCGCGGCTACATACTCGGGCGTCTGCTGCATACCCGGATGAATAAATTCCTGGCTCTTTTCGTTTCTGCACTGCTGTTTGCATTGCTGCATATCTTCAACCCGAATGTGGCTTTTCTGCCGATGCTGAACCTGGTGATTGCAGGTATGTTGATCGGTGCTTCCTATTTATATACACGGAATCTTTGTTTCCCCATTTCCCTCCATCTTTTTTGGAACTGGATTCAAGGCCCGATATTGGGATATCAAGTAAGTGGAAACGATCTGGGAACATCGCTGTTGACGCTGCATCTGCCCGAAGAAAACGTACTGAATGGCGGAGCCTTTGGTTTTGAAGGCTCGCTCATTTGTACAGTACTTATGATAATCTTTACGATTTTAATTGTGTGGTGGGGCGAAAAGCGGGAGGCAATCAGTCTTGCTGTACCCCGATCATGCTAAGCTGAATCCGCTTCCGGTCGGTATCTACGTTCATCACTCTGACCATGACATGCTGGTGGATGGATACGATTTCTGTAGGATCGGATATATATCGCTCGGCTAACTGGGAAAGATGTACAAGTCCGTTTTCCTTGATACCTATATCGACGAAAGCTCCGAAATTCGTAATGTTGCCTACGATACCCGGCAGGATCATGCCTTCGCGCAAGTCTGCGATGGTGCGCACGTTCTTGTCGAATTCAAATACCTTGATCGCTTTACGCGGGTCGCGTCCCGGTTTGTCGAGCTCCTGCATGATGTCCTGTAAAGTCGGCAGGCCCACAGTCGGCGTGATATAGTCCGATATCTTGATTTTCTGGCGTAGTTCCTTATTCGCAATCAGTTCGTTGACGGTACATTTCAGGTCTTTCGACATTTGCTCTACGATGTGGTAGCTTTCCGGATGCACTGCTGTGTTGTCCAGCGGATTCTTTGCTCCGGGGATACGGAGGAATCCGGCACACTGTTCGAAGGCTTTGGCACCCATGCGGGGGACTTTCATCAATTCCTTACGCGAATTGAAAGCTCCGTTCTCGGCGCGGTAGTTGACAATATTTTGCGCCAGCTGCGGACCCAGTCCGGAAATGTATGTCAGCAGATGGCTGCTTGCGGTATTCAGATTCACACCTACCAGATTCACACAGTTTTCTACAGTCTGGTCGAGGGCTTTTTTCAATTTCGTCTGGTCTACGTCATGCTGGTATTGTCCGACGCCGATGGATTTAGGGTCGATCTTTACCAGTTCTGCCAACGGGTCCATCAGCCGGCGACCGATAGAGACTGCTCCACGCACCGTTACGTCATAATCGGGAAATTCATCACGGGCGATCTTGGATGCTGAATAAATGGAAGCTCCCTGTTCGCTGACCACGAAGACCGGAATTTGCCGGTCGAAAGTCTGGTGATTGATGAAGTCTTCCGTCTCGCGGCTGGCTGTTCCGTTGCCGATAGAGATGGCTTCAATCTCATAGGCTTCTATCATTTTGCGGAGCTTGGAAGCCGCTTCGCCGGTTTTATTGACCGGAGGGTGGGGATAGATGTTTTCATTGTGCAACAAATTGCCCTGCGCATCCAGACAGACTACTTTACAGCCTGTGCGGAAGCCGGGATCGATAGCGAGTACCCGTTTCTGTCCGAGCGGAGGAGAGAGGAGCAATTGGCGGAGATTCTCCGTAAACACGCGGATAGCTTCGTCATCAGCCTTTTCTTTGGACTGTGCAGCAAACTCTGTTTCAATGGAAGGTTTGAGCAGACGCTTGTAGGCATCGGCAGTGGCTTCGCTTACCTGACGGCTGCATTCATTGTTGCCGTGTACGAACTGGCGGTCGAGGCGTTCCAGACAGGCTTCGTCATCCGGACTGATGGATACTTTCAGCAATCCTTCGGATTCTGCGCGGCGAATGGCGAGGAGACGATGGGAGGTGCAGCGTTTCAGTGATTCGGAGAAATCGAAATAATCACGGTATTTGGCAGCTTCTTCTTCCTTGCCTTTCACTACTTTGGCAGTGATCGTTGCCTGACGGGCGAATTGGTTACGTATGGCATTACGGGCGCGTTCGTCCTCATTCACTTGCTCAGCGATGATGTCACGGGCGCCTTTCAGTGCATCTTCTGTGTCCTTAACTTCACCTTTGACGAAGGCGGAGGCTTTGGCGCTGAGATTGTTCTCTCTTTGCAGCATCAGGATCATGGCAAGCGGTTCCAGCCCTTTCTGTCGGGCTGCTTCGGCACGGGTCTTCCGTTTGGGCTTGTAGGGCAGGTAGATGTCCTCCAGCTCCGTAGGATTCCAGGTGTCGTTGATACGCTTTTCGAGTTCGGGAGTGAGTTTGCCTTGTTCGTTGATGGTACTAAGAATCGTTTCCTTCCGTTTGGCTATGTCGCACAACTTGTCATGTTGCTCCTTGATGTTCTCTATCTGTACTTCGTCCAGTCCGCCTGTGGCTTCTTTACGGTAACGGCTGATGAAAGGGATGGTAGCACCTTCCCCCAATAAATGGAGAGTACTGCTGATTTGTCTTTCCGGTATTCCCAGTAATCCGGAAATCATTTGGTGAAATAGTTCCATAAACAATTTTTTTGCGAATGAATGAGCGACAAAAATACACATAAATCTGTTATAGCCGACAAGTTTTAGTATATTTGCAGCCTAAAATGAGATAGTAACACTTCAAAACTTACAAGTATGATGAGATATATAGGATACCTGTTTATCTGTTTGCTATGGCTTTTTCAGGCCACAGAGTTATTTGCTGTCTCTAATGATAAAAAGCCGATCTTAATTATCTGTTCTTATAATCCCGCTGCGCATCAAACTTCAGTAACGATTTCCGACTACATGGAAGAATATAGTAAACTGGGAGGAAAACGTGATATTGTCATTGAAAACATGAACTGCAAAAGTTTCTCCGAAGCCCCGCTCTGGAGCGGCATGATGACGCAGATTCTTTCTAAATACCAGGGAGAAAAGCATCCGGCACAAATCATTCTGCTGGGACAGGAAGCCTGGGCAGCGTATCTGTCTCAACGGGATTCCATACAGGTGAAGGTACCGGTGATGTGTAGCCTTGCCAGTAGCAACATCGTCATACTGCCTAAGGATACGGTTGCCGGACTGGACACATGGATGCCGGAATCGGTCGATCTGTTTGCCGATCAAATGGATATACCGGAATTGAAGTCGGGATTTATCAACCAATATAATATAGAAGATAATGTCCGTATGATCAAGGCGTTTTATCCGAATACGGAACATATCGCCTTTATTTCGGACAATACTTACGGTGGTGTCACGATGCAGGCACTGGTGCGGAAGGAAATGAAGAAGTTTCCCGAACTTGACCTGATCTTGATGGATGGCCGTCGGCATACAATTTATACGATTGTAGAAGAGTTGCGCCATTTGCCGGAGAATACGGTGATTATGGTAGGTACTTGGCGGGTAGACATGAACGAGGGTTATTTCATGCGGAATGCGACTTATGCCATGATGGAGGCTACTCCGACCATTCCCGCTTTTACTCCGTCCTCTGTGAGTCTGGGATACTGGGCCATTGGCGGAGTGTTGCCCGACTACAGGAAACTGGGAAAAGACATGGCATTGTCGTCTCTGCAGATAGATCAATATCCGGAGGATGACCGGCAACATCTTTCCGTTATCGGCTGCAAAGCCGTACTCGACAGCCGGAAAGTGAAGGAGTGGAACTTGAATCCGCAGGTTCTTCCTTTTGATGTGCAGATTATCAATCAGTCGGTTTCATTTTATCAGCAATATACTTATCAGATTTGGTCAGCATGTGCGCTATTCGTCATTCTGGTGCTGGGCCTGTGTATCTCGCTCTTCTATTATTTCCGTACCAAGCGTCTGAGGGATGAACTGCTGAAATCCGAAAAAGACCTGCGGGTGGCAAAAGACAGGGCGGAAGAATCGAACCGTCTCAAAAGTGCTTTCCTCGCTAATATGAGTCATGAGATACGTACTCCTTTAAACTCGATTGTGGGTTTCTCGGATGTGCTCGCTGTAGGCGGCAGCACGGAGGAGGAGCAACAGACCTATTATCAGATCATCAAGACGAACTCGGATTTGTTGCTTCGCCTGATCAATGATATTCTGGACCTCTCACGTCTGGAGGCGAATAGGGTGACTTTGACTTGGGAAGAGTGTGATGTGGTGCAGGTATGCAGGCAGGTGGTAGCATCGGTCAGTGTTTCGCGGCAGTCCGGCAATCAGTTTCTGTTTGCCAGCGATTACGAGTCATTCGATATGGTGACGGATATACAGCGTATGCAGCAGGTGATTATCAACCTGATGTCTAATGCGGATAAGTTCACCAAAAAAGGAAAGATCACACTGGAATTCTCGGTGAATAAGGCGACAGGTATGGCCGTGTTTTCGGTGACGGATACGGGGTGTGGCATCCCGAAGGAGAAACAGAAACTGGTATTCGAACGTTTCGAGAAACTGAACGAATATGCCCAGGGAACAGGTCTGGGATTGTCTATCTGTAAATTGATTGTCCACAAATGGAAAGGTGATATATGGATCGACTCCGAATATACGGGAGGAGCACGGTTCATGTTCTCACATCCGCTTAAAATAGAAAAAGAATGAAACGATTTGCATGTATCTACGTATGGCTTCTTTGCCTCGTGCTCTCTGTTGCGGCACAGGAGAAAATTGTGAAGCTGAAAATTGTACAGACAAGTGATGTACATGGTAATTATTATCCTTATAATTTTATTACCCGTAAGGATTGGCAGGGCAGTCTGGCGCGAATATATGCTTTTGTGCAGAAAGAGCGCGAACAGTATAAGGAAAATCTTATCTTGCTCGACAACGGCGATATACTGCAAGGGCAACCTACCGCCTATTACTATAATTATATAGATACGGTTTCTCCTCATCTCTGCGCGGAAATGATGAACTATATGAAGTATGATGCCGGAAATATGGGAAATCATGACGTGGAAACCGGGCGTGCCGTATTCGACCGCTGGATAAATACCTGTGACTTTCCGGTGTTAGGAGCTAACATCATCGATACATCGACCGGAGAACCTCATCTCCCTCCTTATAAGGTGATGGAGCGTGACGGAGTGAAAATCGTCATTTTGGGAATGATCACTCCTGCTATCCCTGCATGGCTCTCGGAGAATCTGTGGAAGGGGCTGCGCTTTGACGATATGGAGGAGACAGCACGCAAATGGATGAAGATCATCCGTGAAAAAGAGAATCCGGACTTGATGATCGGTTTGTTTCATGCGGGGCAGGAAGCTTTCAAAATGTCCGGTAAGTACAATGAAAACGCTTCTCTGAATGTTGCAAAGAATGTTCCCGGTTTTGACATTGTACTGATGGGGCACGATCATGCACGTGAATGTAAGAAGGTAATGAATGTGGCAGGAGATTCAGTACTGGTTATCGATCCGGCAAGCAACGGAATCGTTTTGTCCAATATCGACGTAACCTTAAAGTTGAAAGACGGAAAGGTGCGCAGCAAAGATATCCGGGGAGTATTGTCCGCGACAAAAGATTACGGAACCAGTGAGGATTTTATGAAGCATTTTGCTTCCCAATACGACACTGTCCGCAACTTTGTTTCTAAAAAGATCGGTACATTCACCGAGAGCATCTCGACCCGTCCGTCTTTCTTCGGGCCGTCTGCTTTTATCGACCTGATTCATACCTTGCAGCTTGATATCACTGGTGCGGAGATTTCTTTTGCTGCACCGCTTTCATTCGATGCGAAGATTAATAAAGGGGATGTGTATGTCAGCGATATGTTCAATCTGTATAAGTATGAGAATATGCTGTATATGATGACCTTATCCGGGAAAGAAATCAAGGATTATCTGGAAATGTCTTATTTCATGTGGACCAACCGGATGAAGTCTCCGGACGATCATTTGCTTTGGTTCAAAGAGAAACGCCGCGAAGGTGCGGAAGACAGAGCTTCTTTCCAGAATTTCAGTTTCAATTTTGATTCGGCATCGGGTATTATCTATACTGTGGACGTCTCCAAGCCGCAAGGAGAGAAGATAACCATTATCAGCATGGCGGACGGCAGCCCTTTCCTTATGGATAAGATTTATAAAGTGGCTTTGAACTCTTATCGGGGCAATGGCGGCGGTGAATTACTGACTAGAGGTGCAGGTATTCCACAGGAGAAACTGAAAGAACGTATTATCTTCTCTACGGATAAGGACCTTCGTTTTTATCTGATGAATTATATAGAAAAGAAAGGTGCGATGGACCCGAAGGCGCTGAATCAGTGGAAATTCATTCCGGAGAAGTGGACTGTTCCGGCTGCCAAACGCGATTATGAGTTTTTGTTCGGAGATAGTCAATAAGTAGGGAAAAATGTTCTATTTGACTGATAATATCTGACCTTAGGTTGCATGTCTGATTATTACTGGTATCTTTGTCGCAAATAAAAAGAGAAAGTATGGATATTCAAGGTGTTCCTAAGATAGGTATTTCTTCGGTAGTTCATTCTAAGCATATAGATCCTAATAGTATTGATGTTGTCGATAATGATATAGCGCTTTTCGATACGGAAAGCGTTACTTCCCTTTATAATGGTCCCAGCAGACTGGAAGTGGTAAGCATCGGACTTTGTCTGGAAGGCTCCACCCGTTTCAATATCAGTTTGCGTGAGTTTGAGCTGATTCCGGGAAGAATGGTTATTGCGTTGCCCAACCAGATCATCGAGCATCGTCAGTTTAGTGCTAACTTTAGGGGGATTTTCTTTGCTGTATCAAAGAATCTGCTGGAATCATTGCCCAAAGTCGGAAATGTGCTCTCATTCTTTTTCTTTCTGAAAGATTATCCTTGCTTTGATCTCAACCTGCACGAACAGGAAATGATTAAAGAGTATCATGCTTTCATCAGGAAGAGATTGAGGAATAAGGAAGATATGTATCGCAGGGAGGTAGTAATGGGATTGATGCAGGGGTTCTTCTTTGAACTTTGCAACATATTCAACAGTTATGCACCGGATTCTTCTGCTGTTGTCAAAAGTAAAAGCCGTAAGGAATACATATTTGAACGCTTCTATGAATCTTTGATTCAGTCTTATCAGTCGGAGCGTAGCGTGAAGTTTTATGCCGATCAATTATGCCTGACACCGAAACATCTGTCCGGTGTTGTGAAGGAAATCAGCGGAAAGACAGTAGGGGAGTGGATTGATGAATTAGTGATTCTGGAAGCAAAGGCACTCCTGAATTCTTCGAGCATGAACATACAAGAGATAGCTGACCGGCTAAACTTTGCCAACCAGTCATTCTTCGGTAAGTACTTCAAGCATTACACCGGCATGTCTCCCAAAGAATACCGGAAAAGCAGATAGCTGAGAAATGGTGAATGACTACGGCAGCGATAACGGGAGATTTTCATCGCTGGGACCGGCATTCTACAGGACACCTGAGCGTACGCGGCTCAATGTTTCCGGTGTCATCAGCAAGTAGGAAGCGATATCTGCCAGGGGAGCCCGCTTGATGATTTCCGGATGGGTCTCGAGCAACAGGTTATAACGTTCGCGGGCGGATTCGAAACGCCAGGAGTCAGCCTTGGTTTGCGATACAATCAGGGAATATTCCAGTATTTTCCGGTAGAACATGTTGATTTCCCAGTTTTGTTTTGCCAACTGCAGCATCTTGTCATAAGGACACAGGTAAATGATAGCAGGTTCCAGCGTCTCTATAATCAACCGTGTAGGAACCTGTTTTAGTAAGCTTTCGATACACATCACGATACATCCCTCGTATGAAAAGTGTTCGGTGACATCTTTCCCGTTTTTATAGTAATATTGCCGGAGCATCCCTTTCCCGACAAAAACTAATTCATGGGCTACTTCTCCTTCATTGAGTGCAATCACTCCTTTGGGAAATTCTTCACGTATCAGGATGCTTTCTATCTGCCGGCGTCCCTCTATACTCATCTCAGGGAAGCGGGAATTTACGACGGCATTTACTGTTTCTCTTAGTAGTGTATCCATGTCATTAATAGTCTTGTTATGTGCAAAAGTACTAAAAACGGTTGATATAAATCGGGTTGATTCAAAAAAGATGTATCTTTGTCTCCAAAATAAGGATGTGTATGATGATGAATAAGATAATAGGATTGGCAGTTCTACTGCTTTGTATGTCAGGTTGTGTCAGAGATAATGATGCTATATATTACCCCGTAGGCGATGTGGATATTGAAAGAGGAGGTCCGGCACTGGAAGTCGGAGAGGGGGATGTCTTGGTGGTGCGAAGCTATAATGAAGAAGATTATGTATTGGATACGATAGCTCAATACCCGAATGACCCGACTTTGGGTAAACTGACGTTTATGATTGATCTGAAAAACCAACAGAAGGATCAGAATGTTGCCAGTTTTAACGGAGCTGGTAAATCAAAACTGACCATGAGCCTTGGATATAAGGATGGCAATTACCCTGCGGAAAGCCAGGTTCCTATATACACTTCGCAGGATATTACCGCTAAATATGCAATCAAACTTCGTCTGAAAGGAGAACTGACTGTATCCGGTGATGAATGGATGATAGATTATGTATATGCCCAACTGGCTAGCCTGTTCCAGCCTTATCCTCCGACAAGCTTTCCTGAAGTCTTTATGTGCAAGGGAGGGATGAAACTGGGAACTTTCGACTCCTTCCGCAGAACCTGTACTTTTGATATCGTTTATGATCGTTCCGACCTCTCTTTTAGTCAGTTATACTTCAATTTATTTATCAATTTAGCCGGTCAGAAGCGGGAAAACAGGGTCAAACTGCGGATTGATAAGGAATCTTACTTCGAACTGTATGAGCAGAGTGAAGAACTGTAACTAGATAGGCGTTTCTTCAATTATAGACAGGTTTCTACGTGAAAGATGGCAGTTTTGACTGGATATAACATTCTTTTACAGAAAAAACTTTGAATGTTCAAATAATTATTAAATTTTATAATGTCCTAATACTACACTAATAAGCATCACTTTCTTTTTTAAATTACGCTTATTTTACCTCTTCTACTTCATATCCATCCTCTGCTTTCTTGCATTTGAAAACGCAGTAATCCGGATTACTTAAAGCATTATCAAGGCTTTGGGGCAGAACGATCTCTTTCGTCTGTTTGTCGATTGCTATCAATGCGTAATATATACCTTCTTCTTTACATTGCTCAATCAATACCTTTTTCAATTCTTCTACGTTATATTCCATTTTTTGAGATATGAACACAATAAAAAAGCCTCTTACTTCGATGTAAGAGGCTAACTAAAATTGAGTAGTGGGTACGAGAATCGAACTCGTATTACATGCGTGAGAGGCATGTGTCCTAACCGTTAGACGAACCCACCGTTTGTTGATGAATTTAAAAAGAGCCAAGTCTATAAAACTTAGCTCTTTTTATTTAGAGAATTTTGCGGAAGCTGGGGGATTCGAACCCCCGGTACGGTTACCCGTACGTCAGTTTAGCAAACTGGTGGTTTCAGCCACTCACCCAAACTTCCTTGAACCCGCATTCTCTCTCAAATGCGGTGCA
>JABLTR010038747.1_pt1 | contig 10875 bp, 7 predicted proteins | sample 7160071 | NCBI WGS metagenome assembly JABLTR01 (sample SAMN14651230, study PRJNA627086) | human gut metagenome | isolation source: feces | host: Homo sapiens
ACGGTCATTTCCAGCACGTCGTAGATGCTCTTGCCCTTGTACTTCACTTCCAGGGTTTCCCGGTTGTAGCGCTTGCCCTTGCACACCTCGCAGGGGACATAGACGTCGGGGAGGAAGTTCATCTCGATCTTGATGAGCCCGTCCCCGGCGCAGGCCTCGCACCGGCCTCCCCGGACGTTGAAGGAGAACCGCCCCGGGCCGTAGCCCCGGGCCTTGGCGTCCTGGGTGGAGGCGAACAGCTCCCGGATGTCATTGAACAGCCCGGTGTAGGTGGCCGGGTTGGAGCGGGGGGTGCGGCCGATGGGGGATTGGTCGATGGCGATGACCTTGTCCAGGAATTCCTCCCCCTCGATGGCCGTATGCCGGCCCGGGCGCACCTTGATCCGGTTCAGGTCGGCCCCCAGTTTTTTGAAGATGATCTCGTTGACCAGGCTGGATTTGCCCGAGCCGGACACTCCGGTGACCACGGTGAAAGTGCCCAGGGGGATAGAGACGTCAATACCCTTTAAATTGTTCTCCGCCGCCCCCCGGACGGTGAGGAAGTGGCCGTTGCCCGGCCTGCGGTGGTCAGGCACCGGGATTTTCATGCGGCCGGAGAGATAGGCCCCGGTGATGCTCTTGGGGCAGGCCATGATCTCCTCGGCGGTGCCGGTGGCCACAATCTCTCCGCCGTGGATGCCGGCGCCGGGGCCCACGTCCACAATGAAATCGGCAGCCCGCATGGTGTCCTCGTCGTGCTCCACCACCAGCAGGGTGTTGCCCAAATCCCGCAGTTTGCGCAGGGTGTCCAGCAGCAGGTCGTTGTCCCGCTGGTGCAGGCCGATGGAGGGCTCGTCCAAAATATAGAGCACCCCCATCAGGGAGGAGCCGATCTGAGTGGCCAGCCGGATGCGCTGGCTCTCGCCGCCGGAGAGGGTGGCGGCGCTGCGGCCCAGGGTCAGGTATTCCAGCCCCACCGACTGCAAAAAGCCCAGCCGGCTGCGGATCTCCCGCAAAATCTGGCCGGCGATGAGCTGCTGCTGGGGGGTGAGGGTCAGATGCTCGATGAAGTCCAGCTCCTGGCTGATGCTTTTCTGGCAGAAGTCGTGGATGGACAGGCCGCCCACGGTCACGGCCAGCACCTCCCGGCGCAGCCGCTTGCCGCCGCAGGTGGGGCAGGGGGAGTTGCTCATGCACTCCTCCAGCTCCCGTTTGACCCCGTCGGACTGGGTCTCCCGATAGCGGCGCTCCAGGTTGCTGACGATGCCCTCAAAGGGCTGCTGGATGGTGGATTTTCCCCGGGCATTCTCGTAGGACATGGTGAGCTTTTCCCCTTTTGTGCCGTAGAGGATGACGTCCATCACCGCGTCCGAGAGGTTTTTCACCGGCTCGCTGAGCTTGAATTTATATTTTTTGGCCAGAGCGTCGAAGTACATCCGGGAGATGCCGTCGCTCTTGATATTGTTCCACCCCGAGGCGGTGATGGCCCCCTCCAGGATGGACAGCTCCCGGTTGGGGATAATCAGGTCCGGATCCACCTTGAGCTGGAAGCCCAGGCCGGTGCAGGTGGGGCAGGCGCCGTAGGGATTGTTGAAGGAGAAGCTCCGGGGGGCCAGCTCCTCGATGGAGATGCCGCAGTCCTCGCAGGCGTAGTTCTGGGAGAACAGCAGGTCCTGGTCCTCCTTCACCAGGTTGATGAGCACGATGCCGCCGGACAGGTTGGAGGCGGTCTCCACCGAGTCGGTGAGCCGCTGGGCGATGTCCTCCCGGATGACCAGCCGGTCCACCACGATCTCGATGTGGTGCTTTTTGTTTTTGTCCAGCTTGATCTCCTCGGTCAGCTCGTAGAGGCTGCCGTCCACCCGGCAGCGGACGTAGCCGGAGCGGCGGGCGTCCTCAAAGATCTTGGCGTGCTCGCCCTTTTTTCCCCGGATCACCGGGGCCATCACCTGGATGCGGGTGCCCTCGGGCAGGGCCATGACCTGGTCGATGATCTGGTCGATGGTCTGCTGGCGGATCTCCTTGCCGCACTTGGGGCAGTGGGGAGTGCCCACCCGGGCCCAGAGCAGCCGCAGGTAGTCGTAGATCTCGGTCACGGTGCCCACGGTGGAGCGGGGGTTTTTGCTGGTGGTCTTCTGGTCGATGGAGATGGCGGGGGACAGGCCGTCGATGTAGTCCACGTCGGGCTTCTCCATCTGGCCCAGGAACATCCGGGCGTAGGAGGAGAGACTCTCCACATAGCGGCGCTGGCCCTCGGCATAGATGGTGTCGAAGGCCAGGCTGGACTTGCCCGAGCCGCTCAGACCGGTGAGCACCACCAGCTTGTCCCGGGGGATGCTCACATCTACGTTTTTCAGGTTGTTGGCGCGGGCGCCCTTGACAAAAATATGATCCTGCATGGTCTGTTTTACCTCAGTATTGCAACTCTTTTTTGCGGTGGAAACTGTTTCGTCTTTGGTTCAGCTGGCTTGCGCGGCAAAGCCGAAGGGGTCGGGGATCTGCTCTCCCCAGTTTGCCCACCCCCGGCGGAACATAGCCCTGGCGTGGATTCGGTCGTGCCACAGAAAGCGCCGCAGCAGCTTCCGGGGGGTCCACAGCTCCCCGTCCTCCGCCTGATGCGGGGACATGTCCAGAAAGCCGGGCAGGGCCTCCGCCGCCGCCAGGCCCCCCAGCCGGGTGGCACAGCAGCCGGGCAGAATGTCGCATTCCGCGCCCAGCCCCGCTATATAGTAGCCGGTGCAGTTGTTGACGTGGTCAAACATGGCCCGGGCGGTGTTGGGACAGCGGCCGTAAAAGGTGGCCCGCTCCGGGCCCAGGGGCGCCTCCGGGTCCGGGATGGCGGCATAGAGCTGGTCCAGACACTGGGCGGACTTCAATACCAGCGCCCGCAGCGGGGCGTACTCCTCCGGTGTCAGCGGGGCGCGCTCGGAGGAGAAGAGGACGTTGCCGTCGGCGTCCTCCACCTGGAGCTCGGGCTGGTATACCTCCTCCAGGATTTTCACCAGGGAGGGGGCGGGGATGGGCAGGCCCGCCCAGCGGCAAAAAGAGCGCACGTCTCCGGGCAGCTTGGCCATGGCCTCCCGCCGGTCCCGCCCCCGGGCGAAGGCCCCGGGACAGTCTGCCGAAAAGAGCATGCAGCCCCTGTCGTTGTATTCCAGCACGGCGTTCATCGTCGTCCCATCCTTTCCCAAAGGCCCGCCCCGGGGCATTACATGACGGCGTTTCAATTACAGATGTACAAAATCAGGCAGAGCATGGTCAGGAAGGCCTGTTCCAGGTGTTCCATGGTGATATAGAACTCCGAGGGCTCCGCCTGGTCCCGGCTGCGCACATGGCCCGGCAGGCTGAGCCGGAAGGACAGCCCTGATAGACCTGCAGCTCCTCCTCGGCGCTGGGGTAGAGCTGGGTGTTTTTATACTTCAGCCCGGGACAGTTGACCACCGCCGCCGTGGCGATGGCGAAGGAAAAAACTCCAGGGCCGGGAGGATCAGCAGGACGCGCCGGAACCAGGAGCACTCCTGCCAGCATGTTCGAATCGTGCTCATGCCGTCTCCCCGCCCGCAGGGGCGGCGCTCTCTTGCCCGATGACGGCGGGTCACCGGCCCGTCAGTACATCCCTCGCCCCCTGGCAGAGCTCCGCCATCCGCTGCAGGATCAGCTCTGCCGCCTCCGGGCTGGAGAGCGGGCGGCCGTCCGGGGCGGTGGGGTGCCAATCCAGAGCGGCGCACAGGTTGTCCACCCGATCCCGGAAGATGCCGGTGCTGGCGCACAGCCGGTGGGTCACGCCTCCATTGAAGGGAGTATTTTCCCGCGGGGTCAGCAGCAGCCGCAGCGGAGGCGCCCCGTCCCGGGCGGCGTGGGAGAGCAGGGCGAGCAGCTGCTCGGTGACCGGCTGGGGCAGTTCGCTTTTCACCTTCCAGCAGGGGCTTTCTGCCGGCAGCCCCTTTCCCTTGGGGGTGATGGTGAGCATCTGGGCCTGAGGCAGTTTGATGTCGCAGCGGATGCGGGTGAAGAAGGGCTCTCCCGCCTGGAGGGGCGGCGGCGTCTGTTCCAGGGCGGCCATTGCGTAGCGGCCAGCCACAGCGCCGATGAAGTGCTGCCAGCCGCTGCGCCGGTAGTCCTGGGGAATCCGATCCACGATCAGGGACGGGTCGGAGACGGGCAGACGGGCGGAAAAGGCTTCGGTCAGTTCGGTCCAGGTCATGTTACACGCTTCCTTCCTCTTCTCTCAGTCTCGTTTCTGCTGCCGCAGCTCCAGATCAGGAGTTTCCCCTCCGGCCTCCTCCTTTCGGCTGATTCTCGCCCCGCAGCTCGATGATCTGGTCCCGGAGGGCGGCGGCCAGCTCGAACTCCAGCATCTTGGCCGCCTCCTTCATCTGCTTCTCCAGCTTGGCGATGAGCTGCATCCGCTCCGGGCGGGTCATCTGCTTGACCGGCTTGGCGTCCCGTTTCGCCGGCTCGGCCGCCTCCAGCAGCTCGCGGATGTCCTTGCGGATGGTCTTGGGGACGATGCCGTGGGCCTTATTATAGGCGTCCTGCTTCTCCCGGCGGCGCTCGGTCTCGTCGATGGCCCGGCGCATGGAGGGGGTAATCTTGTCGGCGTAGAGGATGACCATGCCGTCGGCGTTCCGGGCGGCCCGGCCGATGGTCTGGATCAGGGAGGTCTCGCTGCGCAGGAAGCCCTCCTTGTCCGCGTCCAGGATGGCCACCAGGCTGACCTCGGGCAGATCCAGGCCCTCCCGGAGCAGGTTGATGCCCACCAGTACGTCGAAGGAGCCCAGCCGCAGGTCCCGGATGATCTCCATGCGCTCAATGGTGTCGATGTCGTGGTGCATATAGCGCACCTTGATGCCCACCTTCTGGAGGTACTGGGTCAGGTCCTCCGCCATCTTCTTGGTCAGGGTGGTGATGAGCACCCGCTCGTTGCGCCCGGTGCGCTGGTTGATCTCCCCGATCAGGTCGTCGATCTGGCCCTCGATGGGCCGCACCTCCACCTTGGGGTCCAGCAGGCCGGTGGGGCGGATGACCTGCTCCACGATCTGGCCGGAACGGGTGCGCTCGTACTCCCCGGGGGTGGCGGAGACGTAGACAACCTGGTTGAGCCGCTGCTCGAACTCCTCGAACTTCAGCGGCCGGTTGTCAAAGGCGCAGGGCAGCCGGAAGCCGTAGTCCACCAGGGTGGTTTTCCGGGCCCGGTCGCCGTTGTACATGGCGTGGACCTGGGGCAGGGTGACGTGGGACTCGTCGATGAAGAGCAGGAAGTCCTTGGGGAAGTAGTCCAGCAGGGTGTGGGGGGGCGAGCCCACCGGCCGGCCCTCGATGACCCGGGAGTAGTTCTCAATGCCGGAGCAGTAGCCGATCTCCTGCATCATCTCGATGTCGTACATGGTGCGCTGGCGGATGCGCTGGGCCTCAATGGCCTTGCCCTGGTCCTCGAAGACCTTGACCCGCTCGTCCAGTTCCTTATAAATTTCCTGGATGGCGGCGTCCATCTTCTCCTTGGGGGTGACATAGTGGGTGGCGGGCCAGATGGGGATGTTGTTCAACCGCCGGATCACCTCGCCGGTGACCGTGTTGATTTCGCTGAGCCGGTCGATCTCGTCCCCGAAGAACTCCACCCGGATGGCGGAGTCCTTCCAGTAGGCGGGCCAAATCTCCACCGTGTCCCCCCGGACCCGGAACATATTGCGCTCAAAGGCGATGTCGTTGCGCTCGTAGCGGATGGACACCAGCCTGTTCAGCAGCTCCCGGATGGGGATCTCCATCCCCACCCGCAGGGCGACCATCATGGCCGCGAAGTCCTCGGGCTCGCCCAGGCCGTAGATGCAGCTCACCGAGGAGACTACGATCACGTCCCGCCGCTCCAGCAGGGAGGCGGTGGCGCTGAGCCGCAGCCGGTCGATCTCCTCGTTGATGGCGGAATCCTTCTCAATAAAGGTATCGGTGTGGGGAATATAGGCCTCGGGCTGGTAGTAGTCATAGTAGGAGACGAAATATTCCACCGCGTTGTGGGGGAAGAACTCCCGGAACTCACTGCACAGCTGGGCGGCCAGGGTCTTGTTGTGGGCCAGCACCAGGGTGGGCCGCTGCACCTTTTCGATGACCTTGGCCATGGTGTAGGTCTTGCCGGAGCCGGTGACCCCCAGCAGGGTCTGCTCGTCCAGCCCCAGCTCCACCCCCCGGGCCAGGGCCTCTATGGCCTCGGGCTGGTCGCCGGAGGGCTCATAGGGGCTGACGACTTGAAAGTCGGGCATGTTCATTCCTCCTGTTCCCGTCCATTTTACAGGAACAAATGTTCGATGTCAACGTCAGTGGGAAAAATCCTCCGCCGGCAGCAGTCCGGACTGGGCCATGGAGACAAAATCCCCGTCGGCCACCACCAGGTGGTCCAGCAGATGTACGCCCAGGGAGCGCAGAAGAGGGCGCAGAGCCAGGGTGAGGGCCACGTCGGCCTCGGAGGGGGCGGCCACGCCGCTGACGTGGTTGTGGGCCAGGATGACGGCGCTGGCCCGGTCCTCCAGGGCGGTCTCCACCACCTGGCGGGAGTTGAGGCCCACCCGGTCCAAACTGCCCTCGGCCAGAAAGCGGCAGGAGAGCACTTTCCCTTTGGCGTCCAGACAGAGCAGAAAGGCGGTCTCATTCCGGGCGCCGAAGAAGTAGGGCAGCAGATATTCCCCGGCGTCGGCGGCGGAACATACCCGCTCTTCGCCGCCGGAGCGGGAGGCCATATAGCGCCGCAGCACCTGGGGAAACATGGACAGGTACAGGGCGGTGTGTTCCCCCACCCCTTTGACCCGCATGAGCTCCTCGGGTTTGGCGTCCAGCACAGCGGCGAAGGAGCCGAAATGGTTGATGAGCCGGTGGGCCAGGGGATTCACATCTCCCTGGGGGACGGCGTAAAAGAGCATCAGCTCCAGCAGCTGGTGGTCGTCAAAGACCTGCTCGCCGTGCTCCAGAAAGCGCCGCTTCAGCCGGGCGCGGTGGCCGTCGTGGATGGACATAGCATACCCCTCCCTGCGGGAAAGCAACAGCGGGAGCGCGGTTTTTGACAGCGCCCCCGCTGGGGTTGGAAGAGAATCAGACGGCGGCGCCGTACCGGGAGAGATAGTCCTCCATCCGCGCCTTCATCTCGTCGTCGATATACACCTTGCCGTCGATGGGCCGGTTGTGCAGGAAGTCAATGACCTCCCGGACGGTGACGATGGGGCAGACCTGGATGCCGTAGTCCTCTCTCAGCTCGTCCAGGGTGGAGCACTCCCGGGTGCCCCGCTCCATCCGGTCCACGCTGACGAAGAGATAGGCCATCTTCACGTCGGCCACGGACTTGAACAGCTCGATGCTCTCCCGCACCGCGGTGCCGGCGGTGACCACGTCCTCCACAATGGCGATCACGTCGCCATCCTGGGGCTTGTAGCCCACCATACTGCCCCCCTCGCCGTGGTCCTTGGCCTCTTTGCGGTTGAAGCAGTAGGGCAGATCCCGCCCGTAATTGCGGTACAGGGAAGAGGCGGCGGCCACCACCAGGGGGATGCCCTTATAGGCCGGACCGAAGAGAGCGGTGACCTCGCTGCCCATATGCTCCTGCATGCAGGCGGCGTAGTAATCTCCCAGTTGGGCGGCCTGGGCGCCGGTCTTATAGTTGCCGGTGTTGACGAAGTAGGGGGTCTTGCGGCCGGACTTGGTGACGAAATCCCCGAAGGTCAGCACTCCGGAGCGCACCATGAAGGCGATGAATTCCTCTTTGTAGGTCATAGGGCGTCTCTCCTTTTCTGATCTGTGTCTGTATCCCTGAAATTATACCATCTTTTCACGGTGGGACACAAGGGGAGCGGGCCCATTTTTCTGCCCTTTGGGCCGCCTTCAGCGCAGGGGGATCAGCCGGGCCAGGGCCTGGCCCAGCAGCACCCCTGCCAGGCATCCCGCCAGGCTCAGCGCCGCATAGCCGCCGCCGGCCAGATAGCGGCCCGCCTGAAGCAGGGAGATGGTTTCAAGGCTGAAGGTGGAGAAGGTGGTAAAGCCGCCGCAGAAACCGGTCTGGAGCAGCAGGCGCAGCTCCGGCGCAAGGCGGGGAATGCGGCCGGCGCAGCCGGCCAGAAAGCCGATCAAAACGGCCCCGGCCAGGTTGACCAGCAGGGTGGAACAGGGGAATTTTTCATTGACGGGCAGCAGGGAGAGGACATAGCGGCAGACGGCTCCCACGCCGCCCCCCAGCCCGACCAGCAGAATCTGTCTCATAGCCGGCTCCTTTTCTTCTCGGTATCTGTGCCTCTCATTTTAACAGGAGGTGCCCTCCGGGTCAAATGGGCGCCCTTTTTTGAGGCCCGGGGCGGGCAGCGCCCAGAGAGAGACCAGGTTGATGGCGATGAGCAGGGCGTTAAACAGGTCCGCGGCGGCCAGGGCGGGGCCGATGGACATCAGACACCCCAGGGCGGCCAACAGGGAAAATCCCAGCCGGTAGAGCTGACGCAGCCTGACGCTGGGGGTCAGGAAGGCCAGGGCCTGCTCCCCCTGAAAGGCCAGGGCGGGCAGGGTGGAGAAGGCGAAGAGCACCAGGCAGACGCCCACAATCCAGGCGCCCGGCGCCCCAAGGCCGGTGCGGAAGGCGGCCATGGTCAGCGCCACGCCCTCCAGCCCGGTGCCCATGGCCCCGGAGGCCAGAATGGCCAGCCCGGTGACCGAGCAGATCAGCCCGGTATCCCACAGGTTGGCGGTGGCGCTGATCAGCCCCTGGCGCACCGGGTCCGCGGTGGACACAGCGGCGGAGAAGGCGGCGCTTCCCGTGCCCGACTCGTTGGAGAAGCAGCCCCGGGTCACCCCGATGCGCACCATGGAGGCAAAGGCGCCCGCCCCCATGCTTTTGAGATCAAAGGCCTGATGCAGCAGCTCCCCCAGGGAGGCCAGGGTCTCCGCCGGGTGGGCCAGCAGAACCGCGCTGCCGCCCAGCACATAGAGCCCCAGCATCACCGGCACCAGGGCGGCGGAGACCCTGGTGACAGATTTCACGCCGCCGGAGAGAATCATCAGAAGAAGCCCGCCCACCAGCGCCCCGGTGAGGGGGGCGGGCACGCCGGCCATCTGGGACAGGGCGGCGGAGATGGCGCTGCTCTGCACCAGATTGCTGGCGGTCAGAGTGGCGCAGATCTCCAGCAGGGCATAGAGGCAGCCCAGGGCCAGCCCCAGCCGCCTCCAGGGCAGATGGGTCAGGGTGACCATGGGGCCGCCCAGCACCCCGCCGTCGGGTTTCTTCCGCCGGTACTGCACCGCCAGGGCGCACTCGGCGTATTTGATCGCGGTGCCCACGGCGGCAGAGATCCACATCCAGACCAAGGCCCCCGGTCCTCCCAGGGTGAGGGCAAAGGCCACCCCGGCGATATTGCCGGTGCCCACGGTGCCTGCCAGGGCGGTGCACAGACAGGAGAAGGGGCTGGCCTCCCCCTCGCGCCCGCGGCCCGGCCGCAGGGAGAGGGCGATGGCCCGGCCCAGATAACGCAGGGAAAAGCCCCGGCTGGCCAGGGTGAGCCATACTCCGCTCACCAGCAGCAGCGGGAGTACAATTCCCCAGATCCATTCACTCCATTTGACCAGCATAGCCGTCCCCCCTTGGGACAACTGTATGGCCCGGCAGGGCAAAACATGAGCCCCGGCGCCGCATGGAATGGGCGCCGGGGCCTGGGAGAGCAGAGATGGTTCAGGAGGAAGTGGATTTTTTGGCCGCTTTTGCCGCCTTTTTCTCCTGTTGGAAGGCCTGCATGTCTTTGACCAGCGGGCCGACCAGCATCCACATGATGATGGCGTTGGGCACGATCATCAGGGCGTTTAAGATATCGGAGATGTTCCAGGCGATCTCGAAGGCGGATACGCAGCCCACGAAGGCGACGATGGAGAAGACGATGCGGTAGGCCATGGTGACCTTGGTGGAACGGGTCAGGTATTCCAGGGCCTTTTCGCCGTGGTACTCCCAGCCCAGAATGGTGGAGAAGGCGAACAGGGCCAGAGAGATGGCCACCAGCCAGGCGCCGATGGGCCCAAGGGTGGACTCAAAGGCGGCGATGGTCAGCGAGGCGCCTTGCGGGGAGGGGGTGCCGTCGGCGGCAAAGGTGATGGTGTTCATGGCCCCGGAGCTCAGCACGGCCAGACCGGTGACGGTGCACACCACAAAGGTGTCCCAGAAGGTGCCGGTGGAGCTGATATAGCCCTGGCGGATGTAGTTGTCCGTGGTGGCGGCGGAGGCGGTGATAGCGGCAGATCCCATGCCGGCCTCGTTGGAGAAGCAGCCCCGGGCCACGCCCTTGTTCATGGCCTGGGCCATGGAGGCCACCACGCTGCCGGCCACGCCGCCGCCCACCGCCTTGACCGAGAAGGCCATGCGGAACATGTCCACAAAGGCGCCGGGCACGGCGGTGATATGGGTGAGGATGACGGCCAGGGCGCCCACAAAGTAGAAGATGGCCATGGCGGGCACCACAAAAGAGGACACCTTGGAGATGGACTTCAGTCCGCCCACCACAATGACCAGGGTGGCCGCTCCCACCACGATGCCCACAATCCACATGGGCACGCCGCAGATATTGTGGAAGGCGTCGGCGATGGAGTTGCCCTGGGTCAGGTTGCCGATGCCGAAGGAGGCGGCCACGGCAAAAAAGGCGAACAGGCAGCCCAGCACCTTGCCGAACCCTTTGAATTTGGGGCCATAGACGGCGGGAATGCCCACCTCGGCGGTGACCATGGGGCCGCCCAGCATCTCCCCCTTGTCGTTGGTGACCCGGTACTTGACCGCCAGGGCGCATTCGGTGAACTTGGAGGTGATGCCGAAGGCGGCGGAAATCCACATCCAGACCAGGGCGCCGGGGCCGCCCACCGCCAGGGCGGAGGCCACGCCGGCGATGTTGCCGGTGC
>JABLTR010017206.1_pt1 | contig 10863 bp, 9 predicted proteins | sample 7160071 | NCBI WGS metagenome assembly JABLTR01 (sample SAMN14651230, study PRJNA627086) | human gut metagenome | isolation source: feces | host: Homo sapiens
AACTCGCCGCCGATGGAGGCGTCCACGGTGGGGATGGCCTCGCCGTAGATGTTACCGGTGGAGCCGTCCAGGCTCAGCCAGTCGCCCTCGTGATAGACCTTGCCGGAGAGCTCAAACTGCTTGTTGGCCTCGTCCATCTTGATGGCGCCGCAGCCGGAGACACAGCAGGTGCCCATACCGCGGGCCACCACGGCGGCGTGAGAGGTCATGCCGCCGCGGACGGTGAGGATGCCCTGGGAGGCGACCATGCCCTCGATGTCCTCGGGAGAGGTCTCCAGACGGACCAGAACCACCTTCTCACCCCGGGCGGCCCACTCCTTGGCGTCGTCGGCGGTGAAGACGATCTTGCCGCAGGCAGCGCCGGGGGAGGCGGGCAGAGCGTTGCCCACGGGGGTGGCCTTCTTCAGAGCCTCGGGGTCAAACTGGGGATGGAGCAGGGTGTCCAGGTTGCGGGGATCAATCATGGACACGGCCTTCTTCTCGTCGATCATGCCCTCGTCCACCAGGTCGCAGGCGATCTTCAGAGCGGCGGCGGCGGTGCGCTTGCCGTTGCGGGTCTGCAGCATGTAGAGCTTGCCGTGCTCCACGGTGAACTCCATGTCCTGCATGTCGCGGTAGTGATCCTCCAGGGTCTTGCACACCTGCTCAAACTGGGCAAAGGCCTCGGGGAACTTCTCAGCCATCTCCTGGATGGGCATGGGGGTGCGCACGCCGGCCACCACGTCCTCGCCCTGAGCGTTGGTCAGGAACTCGCCCATGAGCTTCTTCTCGCCGGTGGCGGGGTTGCGGGTGAAGGCCACGCCGGTGCCGCAGTCGTCGCCCATGTTGCCGAAGGCCATGGACTGCACGTTGACGGCGGTGCCCCAGGAGCCGGGGATGTCGTTCATGCGGCGGTACACGATGGCGCGGGGGTTGTTCCAGGAGCGGAACACGGCCTTGACGGCGCCCATCATCTGGTCCACGGGATCGGTGGGGAAGTCGGCGCCCACCTTCTCCTTGTACTCGGCCTTGAACTGCTCAGCCAGCTCCTTCAGGTCGTCGGCGGTGAGCTCCACGTCCTGGGTGACGCCGCGCTCGGCCTTCATCTTGTCGATGAGCTCCTCAAAGTACTTCTTGCCCACTTCCATGACCACGTCGGAGTACATCTGGATGAAGCGGCGGTAGCAGTCATAGGCCCAGCGGGGGTTGCCGGACTTCTCGGCCAGCACCTTCACCACGTCCTCGTTCAGACCCAGGTTCAGGATGGTGTCCATCATGCCGGGCATGGAGGCGCGGGCGCCGGAGCGCACGGAGACCAGCAGGGGGTTCTCCTTGTCGCCGAACTTCTTGCCGGTGATCTCCTCCAGCTTGCCCACATACTCCATGATCTGGGCCTGAATCTCGTCGTTGATCTTCTCGCCGTCCTCATAGTACTGAGTGCAGGCCTCGGTGGTGATGGTGAAGCCCTGGGGCACGGGCAGACCGATATTGGTCATCTCGGCCAGGTTGGCGCCCTTGCCGCCCAGCAGCTCGCGCATGTTGGCGTTGCCCTCAGAGAAGAGGTACACGTACTTGTTAGCCATTTACCTTCATTCCTTTCTGTTGCTTAACACGGCGGCGGCGCCCATGCCATGGCTTGTCTCCTTCTCACTTTGAGCAGCCCGGAAGCAGAGGTCCCCGCCCCACGCCGATGGTCCGGCGGTCCTGTTCCGCCGGGATATCGCATTCCCCATTATACCTATTTGAAGGAAATATTGCAACAACTTCCTGGGTATTTTTCACGGTTTTTCTCCCAGGCCGAGTGAAAAATATTCTATTCCGACGAACATTGTGAAAAATCGCTACTTTTTTCTGCATGACGGACATCCTCCAAAAGGAGGGACTACCACTCCACTCCCAGCCTGGCCGCCGTCCCCCGGTCGTATGGGTGGCGGAGCTTTTTCATCTCGGTCACGTAATCGGCCCGCGCCAGCAGCTCCGGGGCCGGGTCCCGGCCGGTGAGGACCACCTCGCAGGCCGCCGCCTCCAGGCAGGAGAGCACCTCCTCCAGAGGCAGCAGGCCGGTGTTCACCGCCGCGCACACCTCGTCCAGCACCAGCAGCCCATCCGGGATCTCACCAGCCGCCGTCCGGGCCTGAGCAATGAGCCGGAGGTAGCGCTTCTGCTCCGCCGCCCGCTCCTCCGGGGTGAGCTGAAAGGAGAATTTGATCTGTTCCGGGGCGGGGAGCAGGGTCACCTTCGGGAGCAGAGAGAGGGCGTACCGCTCTCCGCTGTCCGCCCCCTTCAAAAACTGGGCGATGACCACCGGCTTCCCCCGGCCCGCCATGCGCAGGGCCAGTCCCATGGCGGCGGTGGTTTTCCCCTTGCCGTCGCCGCAGTAGAGATGGATCATAGAATGCCTCCTTCTTTATAAGAAATTTCGCAGGGGAGTTTCGCCCTACGGGGCGAGTTCCTTTTCCGCGTGGAAAAGGAACCAAAAGACGCCAGGGGGGCGGCTCAGGATGGACACTTCGTGTCCATATTCGCCGTCCCCCTAGAACCCCCATTACGGGGGACGCTCTCCTGTTAAATGATGTATCATTTCCGGCGCGCAAAATCTGAGTGACTGGTCTGAATTCCCGCCGGGCCACTGGGCCCTGGGTTTGCAAAATTTAAAATCGCTGCGATTCCAGGACTGCGCCTGACTTTGCCGAGCTAACGCTTCCGGTGCGAATCCTGACGGGCCCTAAGCCTTCCCCCTCCAAGGGGGAAGGTGCCCCCGAAGGGGGCGGATGAGGGTGACCTCTTTGCTTGCCCCCGGCGGGAGTCCCAAGGGGCTCCCCTACCCAGACACGGAGGGTTTTCTTGCGATTCGTAGGGGAGGGGACGACTCCCCTTATCAAGGGGAGATGGCCCAAAGGGCCAGAGGGGATAGGGAATTGCCCCTCCCGCCGTATCTCGGAAATTTCCCCATGCTTGGCGGGCCATTCTGGGCCCGGCCCCTACGATAAAGGAAGAATGGCTTCGGGATACACCGTAGGGGCGGCTATCAGCCGCCCGAAAGCCTTCCCCCTTTCAGGGGAAGGTGCCGAGCACATGCGAGGCGGATGAGGGTGGGCTCCGGAATGGCAGGAACCCCTCAGCGGGCCGGCCAGTGTCCGGCCACTACGAAAGGAAGGAACAGCTTCCGAAGTACGCTGTAAGGGCAGCCCCATGTGGCCGCCCGTCCCCCGTGGGGTATGATTACCTCGGGATGCGGCCTCCCGGACGCGCCGTCTGCCTTCTTCTTACCTGATAAGAAAAGCAGGCCGCCCTCGGGCGGCCTGCTGAAAAGGATCAAACCGTGGTCAAAATCAGGCTGTCCCCGTCGGAGGAGACGTTGATCTGGCTGACCGGGTGCTGCCAGCTGTTGATAATCCGCTCGGCGATGGCGTCTTCCAGCTCCTTCTGGATGAGGCGGCGCAGGTTCCGGGCGCCGTAGGCGGCGGAGTAGGACTTCTTGACCAGATAGTCCAGCAGGCTGTCCTCCCAGGTGAGGGAGATGTGCCGCTCGGCCAGGGAGTCCTTCAGCTCCTTGAGCATCAGACCGGCGATGGCCTTGAAGTTGTCCTCGGTGAGCTGGTGGAAGTAGACGATCTCGTCCACACGGTTGATGAACTCGGGCCGCAGGAAGTCCTGGAGGGCCTTCATGGCCCGGTCCTTTCCCTGCTCGTCGGCGGTGCGGTTGAAGCCCACGGAGCCCACCTTGGTGTTGCTGCCGGCGTTGGAGGTCATCACGATGACGGTATTTTCAAAGTTGACCTTCCGGCCGTGGGCGTCAGTGATGTGGCCGTCGTCCAGGATCTGAAGGAGAATGTTCAGCACGTCCGGGTGGGCCTTCTCGATCTCGTCAAAGAGGACCACAGAGTAGGGCTTCCGGCGGATCTTCTCGGTGAGCTGCCCCGCCTCGTCATAGCCCACATACCCCGGGGGGGAGCCGATGATCCGGGAGACGGCGTACTTCTCCATAAACTCGGACATATCCAGCCGGATCAGGGACTCGGGGGCGTTGAACAGGTCCTGGGCCAGCTGCTTGACCAGCTCGGTCTTGCCCACGCCGGTGGAGCCCACGAAGATGAAAGACACGGGCTTGCGCTTGGGGCTGATGCCCACCCGGCCCCGGCGGATGGCGGCGGCCACCGCGTGGACCGCCTCGTCCTGGCCCACGATGTGCTCCTTCAGCCGGTCCTCCAGCTTGGAGAGCCGCTCAAATTCCTGCTCCTGGATGCGGCTGGCGGGGATGTTGGTCCAAAGCTCGATCACGTTGGCCAGGTGCTCCGCCGTCAGGGCGGGGACGCCCTGCTGCTGGAGCTGGTGCTGCTCGGCCTCCAGACGCAGCTCCATGCTGCGGATGTTGGCCAGCCGGGCGTAGGCCTCCTCGGTGTCGGCGGCCATCATGACCTCCTTCTCCTTCTCCAGGTCGGCCATCTCCTTGGAGATCTCGGCCTCCCGGGCCAGGGTCCGGTTTTTCAGGTTCACGTTGGAGCAGGCCTCGTCCAGCAGGTCGATGGCCTTGTCGGGCAGGTAGCGGTCGGTGATGTACCGCTCGCTCATGGTGACGGCCAGACGGCACATTTCAGGGGAGATGGACACCTGGTGGTAGGCCTCGTAGTAGGGGGCCACCCCCTCGATGATCTTCACGCTGTCCTCAATGGAGGGCTCCTCCACGATGACCGGCTGGAAGCGGCGCTCCAGGGCGGTGTCCTTCTCAATGTGCTTGCGGTACTCGTTGAGGGTGGTGGCGCCGATCACCTGGAGCTCCCCCCGGCTGAGGGCGGGTTTCAGGATATTGGCGGCGTTCATGGAGCCCTCCGCGTCCCCGGCCCCCACGATGTTGTGGACCTCGTCGATGACCAGGATGATGTTGCCCAGCTTTTTGATCTCCTCAATGAGGCCCTTCATCCGACTCTCAAACTGGCCCCGGAACTGGGTGCCCGCCACCAGGGCGGTGAGGTCCAGCAGATAGACCTCCTTGTCCTGGAGCTTATAGGGGACGTCCCCCTTGGCGATCTTCATAGCCAGCCCCTCGGCGATGGCGGTCTTGCCCACGCCGGGCTCGCCGATGAGGCAGGGGTTGTTCTTCTGGCGGCGGTTCAGGATCTGGATGACCCGCTCCAGCTCCCGGTCCCGGCCGATGAGTTTGTCCAGCTTGCCCTCCTGGGCCCGCTTGGTGAGGGAGATGCAGTAGTTTTCCAAAAACTTGCGCTTGGCGGGGCGCTCCCCCTTGCCGTTCTGGGCGGTTTTCTCCCCCCGGTTGGGATCTCCGCCGGGGTTGGGCTGGCCGTTCTGGCCGCCATTTCCACCGAAGAGCTGGTTCAGGAAGGGGAAGGTGGCGGTGCGCCCGTCGTCCTCGTCGCCCTCCTCCTGATTGGGCTGGGCCATCAGGCCCTCCATCCCCTCGGCCCCGCCGAAGGCGGACATCATCTCATTGGTGAGGTTGTCCAGGTCCTCGTCGGAGATGCCCATTTTCTTCATCATATCATCAATGGGCTTGATGCCAAGCTCCCGGGCGCACTTGAGACAGAGACCTTCGTTCTTGGTCTCGCCGCCCTCCAGCTTGGTAATAAAGATCACCGCCACATTCTTGTGACAGCGGCTGCACATAGTCGGCTGCATGCATACCACTCCTTTCCGGAGAAAACTTCGTCTCGTGGGAAACCATACACCATAATTGTGAACTGGTTATGAATCTTTTAAAAAATGGAGGCAATTAACAGAAACGGATTGGTGGTGCAGAAGAAACGGAGCAGGATAGACTGGTCCACCGCCTCCTGGGGGATCAGTCCCCGAAACAGCCAGCAGGCAATAAACAGCAGCACGCCGCCCTTCACCAGCCCAACGGCCGCCCCGCTCCACTGGTTCAGGGTAGACAGCACCGGCAGCTTGAAGGCCAGGTCCAGGGCGTGGCTGAGCACAAACCACCCCGCCAGAATCAGTACGAAGCACAGGAGAAACAGCACCGTCCGGGTCAGCTGCACCGCCACATACTCCGCCAGCGCCCGGACGGCGTTGGCGGCGACGGTCTCCACACCGTCCTCCACCGCCTGCCGGAAATTCTGGGTGAGGCTGCGGTAGAGGGAGGAGTCCTGGAGGGCGGCCAGCACGTCCTCCAGGGGGAGCTCGTCAAAGAAGGCGTCCCCCGGCGTACTGCCGTCCCCGCTGTCCTCAACCGGGGGCGTATACTGGTAGTAGCTGCCCACAGTGTCCTGGATGCCGCTCTCAATAGCGGGGGTGATGGTCTGGCTCACCGGTCCGGCCAGGGCGTCGGAGAGGATGCTTGCTCCGATAAACGCCACAAAAACGGCCAAAAAGCCGCACAGCGTAAGGACAAAGCCCTTCCGATAGCCCTGGACCACCGCCAGGATCAGTACAATTAAAACAATCAGATCAAAGATGAAAAATCCCATGAAATACTCCTCTTCTGCGGATCGCTGGTTTTTAAGACGGAAGGTACAGCCAGGCCTGCTGGGAGTTGGCCAGCAGGGCCGCTCCGGAATCGGTCAAAGAGATATACCGTGCGTTTTGCGTCTGGTCCAAACTACTATACGGAGTGAAATCCGAGGTGTAAATATCCAGCCGGTCCCCGGTAAGCAGGGACACATAGCGGTCGGCGGCGTCAAAGTCCAGCACGTTGGCCGTGAGGTCCAGGGACGCCAGCTCCGTTCCGTCCGGCCCCACAATCACCGCCTGCTCCGCCGAGCCGGCCTGATAGCGGCCCAGCAGAAGGAGGGCGTATCCGTCCCCGCCGAAGCTGCACCCCTTCAGGTAATTTCGGCCCAGGGTATAGACGCCGGACGCCGTCCCGTCCTCCTGAATGGCGGAGACTTGGTCCTCCCCCAGAACCCACAGCAGTCCTTCCTCATAGTCTAGGTCCAGCACCACTGTGTTGCCCAGAGAGATCACCGCGGAGGGCTCCTGGGAATCCACCGGATAAAAACGGACCTCGCTCTGGAAGGTGCCGCCCTCCTGTCCCATGGTGACGACGGCCACCGTCTTACAGTCGGGGGAGACGGCGGCGTCCACAACAAACGTGGTGGACAGCCGGATCTGGATGGGGGGCTCTTCTGTGTTGTAGGAGCTGTCGTACACCGTGACCAGGCCGCGCCAGCCCCCGCCGTGGGAGGTGACCGCCAGCCAGCCCGAGTCGTTCACCCGGGCGGAGAGCAGTTCCCCGCTGTCCAGGGTCAGGTGGAATGCCTCCTCCACCCCGCTGAACAGGAATAGATCCTGGCCGCCCGCGTCGTAGACCACGCCGTATCCGCTGGAGTGGGTGAGCACCGGCTGCTCCAGATTCCGCACCTCCTCGGCGTACAGCTCCCCGGAGAAGGAGTAGTACCGGGCCCCGGTATCCGAGGCCAGAAGCACCCCGCTGTCCAGGTATGCAAAGTTGGCCTGCCTGCCCCCGGCGTGGGAGAAGGGAGCAGCTTCGCCGCTCTCGCTGGTCTCCAGGTTCCGGTACTCAAACCACCGGGCCAGCGCGTCCAGATTCAGCTGGTCCCGGTAGACCACCAGGACCAGGGCGCCCAGCAGCAGCGCCGCCGTCACCAGCAGGGCGACCAGACGAACTAGGATATTCGGTTTTTTCGGTTTTGATTCCTGTTGTTCTTTCATGGGCCTGTTCCTTATCGTTGCACTCGGCATCTGTTTGATGCATCAGGATGGTTGGAAACTTTGCGCCGGGCATTTTCCCGCGGGTGAGGTCTCCCGCATCGCCCCTTACAGCACGTCCTCCTCATACCACAGCTTGGTCATATAGAGCCCCCCCGGCGGCACGGTGGGGCCGGCCAGGGTCCGGTTGCCCGAGGCCAGGATGGCCGGGATGTCCTCCGGGGACAGCTTGCCCTCGGCGGCGTAGACAATGGTGCCCGTCATGGCCCGGACCATATTGTAGAGGAAGCCGTCGGCGCACACCCGGCACTCGATCAGCTCCCCGGCCCGGGACACCTGGAAGTAGTGGACGGTGCGCACCGTGGTGCGGGTCTCGGTCCCCACCGAGCGCACCGCCCGGAAGTCGTGGGTGCCCACAAACTGGTCCGCCGCCCGCTGCATCACCGCCTCGTCCAGGTGCTTGGGGTAGAACCAGGCCCGGTCCACATAGAAGGGGTTGCCCAGTCGGGAGTTGTAGATGCGGTAGGTGTATTCCTTCCGCTGGCAGGAGCCGATGGCGTTGAAGCTCATGGGCACCTGGGTGGCCTTCACCACCACGATGTCCCGGGGCAGGCGGGTGTTCACCGCCAGGGGAATCCGGTCGCAGGGGATGGTGGAGGTGGTGCGGAAATTGGCCACATAGACCTCGGCGTGGACCCCGGCGTCGGTGCGCCCCGCCCCGGTGCACTTCACCGGGTGGCACACCACGGTGGAGAGGGCCTTCTCCAAAGTCTCCGCCACCGTGACCGCGTTTTTCTGCACCTGCCAGCCGTGGTAGGCCGTCCCGTTATACATCAGTTTTAAGGCGATGTTCCGCTCCTCCATGGTATCCTCCTCACAGGCTGCCCAGCTGAAAAATCCCGCCCGCCGCTGCGGGCGGGACGCTCTCCCGCACTGGTTCCTGGGTTGCTATCGGGATTATAACATAGTATAATCAGTTGGGCAAGCGTCCCTTTTTCGGAAAAAGGTGCATTTAATCGGATTTTAAGAAAGAGAAAAGTACCCTTTAAGACCGCCGCGGTATACTGAGAGACGATGAAGCGGCCCAGGGCCGTCATCCATCCCAAGGGAAAGGAGCAATCCCATGGAAATCACATTGGAACAAGTGGAGCGCCTGCGGGAAAAGGCCGATGTGTCCTACGGCCAAGCCAAGGCGGCCCTGGAATACAGCGGCGGCAATCTGCTGGACGCTTTGATCTATCTGGAGGAGCAGGGGGTCATCCCCCGGCCGGAGGACGCCTACTACTCCACCAAGAATGAGGCCCCCCCTCCGCCGCCCCAGGAGCTGCCGGTCCTCCAGGTGAAGCCCGAGGCTAAACAGGCCAAGCAGAAAAAGCACAAGCGCCGGGGCGTGCGCCATCTGCTCCACTGGCTGCGGCGCATCCTGCTGGACAATGAGCTGGAGATCTGGCGCAAGGGGCAGCCCATCACCGCCGTCCCTATGCTGATTCTGCTGATTTTTGTGATCTTTTTGTACTGGATCGCCATTCCCCTGCTGATCCTGGGGCTGTTCCTGGGCTTCCGGTATCAGATCGCCGGGCCGGACCTGGAGAACGACACCATCAACGGCATGATGGACTCGGCGGCCAGCACGGCGGCCGATGTGGGCCGTCAGGTGATGGACGAGCTGAAAAACCAGCACGAAAAGTATAATAACCGCAAGAAATAACATCTTGTATCGTTCCCGCCCGCCGGTCAGGGAAATCAACAGGTGCGCTGCCTGCCGGGCGGCCGCCGCAAGGAGAAGATGGAAATGGCAGAGAAGATCCTTCTGGTGGAGGATGAGGAAAAGCTGGCCCGCATGGTGGAGATGGAACTGCGCTATGAGGGCTATGAGGTAACCAAAGCCTTTGACGGCCGCAGCGGCCTGGAGGAGGCCCTGTCCGGGAAGTACGACCTGGTGCTGCTGGACATCATGCTGCCCCAGCTGTCGGGGATGGAGGTGCTCCGCCGCCTGCGGCGGGAGAGCGACATACCAGTGATCATGCTCACCGCCCGGGACAGCGTCATCGACAAGGTGTCCGGCCTGGACTCCGGGGCGGACGACTATATCACCAAGCCCTTCGCCATCGAGGAACTGCTGGCCCGCATCCGGGCCGCCCTGCGCAAGCGCTCCAGCGCCCGGGCCGGCGCGGTTCTCTCGGCCGGTCCCCTGGAGATGGACGTGGACAAGCACTCGGTCACCGTCAAGGGCCAGGGGGTGGAGCTCACTAAGAAGGAGTTCGACCTGCTCCACCACCTGCTGGAGAACAAGGGCCGGGTCCTCTCCCGGGAGGCCCTGCTGGACAGCGTGTGGGGCTTCGACTTCGTGGGGGAGACCAACTCGGTGGACGTGTATATCCGCTTTCTGCGCAGCAAGATCGACGAGGCCTTCGGCATCAAGCTCATCCACACCGTGCGGGGCGTGGGCTATGTGATTCGGGAGGACTGACCCTTGAACTTATTTTACCGCAGCGCTCTGGCTGCCTTGATTCTGACGCTGTTTCTCTCGGGATGCTCCGCCCCCACCTTCAACGGGAGCCGTACCGGGAACGACAGCCAATTTTTGATGGAGTATACCGTCCTCAATACCACCGACGGGCAGACCCTGTCCCTGGAGACCGGAGATGCCTTGGACGTGGCTGTGGTCAGCACCTCCGGAACCGTGTCGGTGAACATCCAAAAGGAGGGAGCGCCGCCTCTGTATGCCCGGGAGGACGTCCCCACCGGACAGTTCTCCTTGGAAATTCCAGAGGACGGGGAATATAACATTACCGTCACCGGAGAACAGGCCCGGGGGAGCGTCAGTTTCGTGAGGCGGGACAACTCCGGCCTGTGAGGAATTCATCGCCAAGAGCTTACCTTCTCAGGTAAAGCCCAAACGAGACCGGAGCCGCCGGGCGGCCCAGTGTGCCGCCCCTACATGGGAAACGGTCCCCTCACGGCGGGCGGCCAAAGGCCGCCCCGACAGCGGAAAACAAACCGGGAGCGTTGGCTCGGCAAAGCCAGGCGCAGAAGATGAACCGCAACGGCGTAAATTTTTGCAAACTCAGGGCCCAGTGGCCCGGCGGAGATTTAGACACCCACTCAAATTTTGCGCGCCGGAAATTTTCCACGCGTTTACAGGAGAGCGTCCCCCGTAACAGGGGTCCGGGGAAAGCGGCCTATGGGCCTAGGCGGAGCGAAGCGCAGCCGTAGCCCATCGGACGCGTCCCCGGGGGCGTTTTGCCTTCTTTTTCG
>JABLTR010003731.1_pt1 | contig 10861 bp, 10 predicted proteins | sample 7160071 | NCBI WGS metagenome assembly JABLTR01 (sample SAMN14651230, study PRJNA627086) | human gut metagenome | isolation source: feces | host: Homo sapiens
CCCTGCTGCAGGAAGGTGTTGATCTGCTCGGTCTGGGTGTTCTGGTCGTTCTTGCCGTCCATGATGGTGACGGAGTAGCCCATGTCCTTCAGGTAGCCTTCCAGATCAGCGCGGTACAGGGTCATGAAGTTATCAGCAAACTGATAGATGCAAACGCCGATGTTGGCGGAGCCGTTGGTAGCAGCGGCAGAAGCAGCGGTGGAAGAAGCAACGCTGGAAGCAGCGGTGCTGGTGGAGGAAGAGCCGCCGCAAGCGGTCATAGCAGCGGTAGCGCCCACAACAGCGGAAGCCTTCAGGAAGTCGCGACGAGAAATCATTTTCATAATAGTAATCTCCTTCATTTGTGTGTCACAGCATATTCACAGACGCATTTGTCGCATGCGTCCGTAATCCCTGACAGTATTATACCCTTGTATGGGGGTGTTCCGCAAGAGAATAAGTTCACAATATTGGTGCAAATGTTTTGTTACGTTTCTACAAAAGCGGACCAAAGGTTACAAAATCTTTTCGCGAATTATCACAACTTTTCATGCCGATGCAACCAACATACAAATATGATGAAGGTATGTAAAAAAACATGCTTGAACATGACTGAATGTTGCATGACTGCTAAAAAACCGCGAAAAGGGGCGATACATTTTTTGAAAGATATTTTCAGGGATACTACACAGCGGAAAGAAAACGCCTTTTATACACTCTTACCGGAAGGGAAAAACAACACGGGTCGAGAAAAATGTTTACTCCCCGGGTGGGGCGGCACTGTACCTTTATAGTAACAGGGCGGTCAGGGCGCAGCGAACGTTTTTGGTGGCAGTGCCCGAAATACGAGCGGCCATTTTTTGCGCGCCGCGCCAGTCGGGATAACAAAACTGACGAAACTGCGTTGTGTTTTGAAAGCGTAAAATATACAATGAGGAAAATAACTGCACAAAAATACCCGCTGGCCCCACAAAAGTGCACACTGTCGGGCACGGCGGGCGGGTGATATCCTGTGTACAGAGCCCGGGACACCGGACGAAAGGAGGAAAAACATCATGGGGCAGACAAAGCCCGCCGCCGGGCTGAAGAGCCTGAACCGCGCCGCCGATACCCTGAGCACCCTGCTGGCGCAGGAGGTGAAGGAGCTGAACGAGCGGCAGAAGGCCGCCCGGCGGGAAAACACCCCCGACCCCGGGATGATGAAGGGGCTGAAGGAGGCTACCGCCGTGCTCAAGGATCTGGCGGGTGTGGTAAAGACCCTGAACGATCAGGGCACAGAGCTGGAAGGGACAGAGTGCGGCGTGGTGCTGCTGCCGCCGGTGGAACAGGAGGAGAAGGAATGAACAGAACCGAGCGGGCAGTCATTGTGTGGAAGCCGCAGCCCCGGCAGCTGGAATTTATGCGCAGACCGGAGCCGGAGGCACTGTACGGCGGCGCGGCGGGCGGCGGCAAAAGCGACGCGCTGCTCATTGAAGCGCTGCGGCAGGTGCATATCCCGCATTACCGGGCGCTGATCCTGCGCAAGACCTATCCGCAGCTTTCCGATCTTGTGGATAAGAGCCAGATGTACTACCGCCGGGCTTTCCCGGAGGCGCAGTACAACGCTACCTCCCATGTATGGGTCTTTCCCAGCGGGGCGAAGATCTGGTTCGGCTCCATGCAGTACACCAAGGATCGCACCAACTATCAGGGCAAGGCCTACGATTTTATCGGCTTTGACGAGCTGACCCACTTTGAGTGGGACGAGTACAGCTATATGATGAGCCGTAACCGCCCCACCGGGCCGGGCACCCGGGTGTATATGCGTGCCACCACCAACCCCGGCGGCATCGGCCACGGCTGGGTGAAGGCGCGGTTCATCACTCCCGCCCCGCCCGGTACACCCATTGTGGAAACCGTCACGGTGCGCCTGCCGGACGGCACCGACCAGCAGATGGAGCGGGCGCGGGTATTCATCCCGTCCAGCGTGTTCGATAACCCTGCCCTGCTGGCCAACGACCCCGGGTATCTGGCAAGCCTTGCCAGCCTGCCGGAGGCGGAAAAGCAGGCGCTGCTCTACGGCAGCTGGGACAGCTTTTCCGGGCAGGTGTTCACCGAATGGCGCAACGACCCGGCGCACTATCAGGATCAGCGCTGGACCCACGTCATCGCGCCCTTTGCCATCCCCAAGCACTGGCCCATCTGGCGTGGGTACGACTTTGGCTTTTCCAAGCCCTTTTCGGTAGGGTGGTATGCGGTGGACGAGGAGGGGCGGCTGTACCGCATCAAGGAGCTGTACGGCTGCACCGGACGTCCCAACGAGGGTCTGCGCATCGACCCGGTGGAGCAGGCCAAGCGCATCCGGGAAGCCGAGCAGAACGACCCGCTGCTGCGGGGCAGGGTGATCCACGGAGTGGCAGACCCCGCCATCTTTGACGAGAGCCGGGGCGAGAGCATTGCGGCCATGATGGAGCGCAGCCCGCATTTTTTGCACTGGCAGCCCGGGGACCACACCCGGCTGGCAGGTAAGATGCAGTTTCACTACCGGCTGCGGTTTGCGCCGGACGGACGGCCGATGCTGCAGGTGTTCAGCAGCTGCAAGCACTTCATCCGTACCCTGCCAAACCTTGTGTACGACGAGAGCAATGTGGAGGATATCGACACCCGGCAGGAGGATCACATCTACGACGAGTGCCGCTATGTGCTGATGGAGCATCCCATCAGCCCGCCCGAGGCTTCTGCCGCGCCGCCAAGGCCGGACGACCCGCTGGAACTGCACCGGCAGGCGCGGTTCTACCGCATCTGAAAAAACAGGACAGAAAGGAAAGAACTATGGAAGATACAAGAGCAGAGAGCCTGCCCATCGGCGCGGCAGAGGCGGCGGCTGCATTGCAGACGCTGCAGCGCTACAAGGCGGGCAAGGCGGCGCTGGACAAGCGCCTGATCGATAACGAGCTGTGGTTCCGCATGGGACACTGGAAAAACTACCGTGACCCGCTGATGCCCGGCAAGGCGCAGCCCTCCAGCGGGTGGCTGTTCAACAGCATTGCCAACAAGCACGCCGATGCCATGGACAACTACCCCGAGCCCATGGTGCTGCCCCGGGCGGCAGACGATCAGGCCACAGCGCAGGCACTTTCCAGCGTGCTGCCGGTGGTGCTGGAGCAGGCGGATTACGAGCAGGTGTACAGCGATGTCTGGTGGCGCAAGCTCAAGCAGGGCACTGGCGTTACCGGCATCTTCTGGGACCCGGCGGCGCGCGGCGGGCTGGGCGATATTGCGGTGCGCAGCGTCAACCTGCTCATGCTCTACTGGGAGCCCGGCGTGCAGGATATTCAGGACTCGCCGGATCTGTTCCACCTCAGTTTAGAGGACACTGCCCGGCTGACTGCGCAGTACCCGCAGCTGACGGGGCACGCCGCCGGGGTGGTGGACGTGCCCCGGTACATCCACGAGGACGGCCAGACCACCGCCAACAAGAGCGTGGTGGTGGACTGGTACTATAAGCGCCCGGACGAGAACGGCAAATTGCGGCTGCACTACTGCAAGTTGTGCAACGGCGTGGTGCTGTATGCCAGCCAGAACGACCCGGCGCTGGCGGCGCGCGGATTGTACGACCACGGCAAGTACCCCTTTGTGTTCGACCCGCTGTTCGTGGAGGAGGATTCCCCTGCCGGGTTCGGCTACATCGACGTGATGAAGGACTGCCAGAATGCCATTGATAAGATGAACCACGCCATGGACGAGAACGTGCTGCTGGCCTCCCGCCAGCGGTATGTGCTCAGCGATACCGCCGGTGTGAATGAGGAGGAGCTTGCCGACCTGAGCCGGGACATTGTGCACGTTGTGGGCCGATTGAACGAGGACAGCTTCCGTCCGCTGCAAACGGCGGGCTTGCAGGGCAACAGTCTGAGCTACCGCAACAGCCGCATCGAGGAGCTGAAGGAGATCAGCGGCAACCGCGACCTGACGCAGGGCGGCACCACCGGCGGCGTGACCGCCGCCAGCGCTATCGCTGCCTTGCAGGAGGCAGGCAGCAAGCTGAGCCGGGATATGCTCAAGAGCGCCTACCGCGCCTTTGCAAGGCAGTGCTACCTTATTATTGAGCTGATGCGGCAGTTCTACGACGAGCAGCGGGTGTTCCGCATCACCGGTCAGCGCGGCGAGAGCGAATTCGTGCCCTTCTCGGCGCAGGGGCTGCGCGCAAAGCCCGTGCCCGCCGTGGGCGGGGTGGAGCTGGGCAGCCGGGAGCCTGTCTTTGACATCGTGGTCAGCGCCGCCAAAAAGAGCACCTTCAGCCGCCTGTCCCAGAACGAGACCGCCAAGGAGTGCTACAAGCTGGGCTTCTTCGACCCCGCCAACGCGGATGCTGCCCTTGCGGCGCTGGAGATGATGGACTTTGAAGGGGTGGAAAAGGTGCGCGCCCGGGTGCGGCAGAACGGCACGCTGGCGCAGCAGCTGTTGCAGCTGCAAGGGCAGATGGCAAGACTGTCTGCCGCTCTTGCGCAGCAGCCCGGCGGCACCCAAACGGCGCAGGACACTGCCGGCCTGACAGCACAGCTGCCGGTGGCGGCGGCTGCCCGCGCCATGAACTGGAACGGAAAGGAGGTGAAGTGAGATGATCAAGGTATGTTACAGTGAACTGGACGGCCCCAAGGGCTTGAGCCTGCGGCTGGAAGCCGCAGGTCACGCGGGCTACGCGCCCGCCGGGCAGGATATCGTATGCGCTGGCGCAAGCACCCTGATGCAGGCGCTGGTGTACCTGCTGGCAGGGGAGGAGAGCGCCCGCAGCGATGCCTGGGACGAGCCGGAGGGCCCGCGCCTTGCCGTGGCAGCACAGGCACCGGTAGCGCCGTGGGTGCAGGGCGCATTTGAACTGGCCAAGGCAGGCTTTACCCTGCTGGCAGAGCGCTACCCGGACAACCTGCGCTTTGCGGATGTGAGCCGCAGCGGACAGCAGAGCATGATGGACTTGCAGCTGTTTGCGGAGGGGGAAGCCGCCCCCGCGCTGAGCCCGGAGCAGAGCCGACAGGCGGTGGCTGCGGGCACCCTGAAGCCGGAAGCCCCAGCCGCGCAGCCGGAAGCGCCTCAGCAGACCCCGGCAGAGCCGGAGCCGCAGCCGGAAACACCCGCACAGCCGGAGCGCCCGATGCTGCCGCCTCTGCCGCTGCCGGTGCAGAACACGGTGCGCAGTCTGCACGCCCGCTGGGCGGCAGAGGAAGCCGCCATGCGCCGCAGCCAGCCGGGCTTTGACCTGAAGGCAGAGCTGAAGAACCCGGAGATGCGCCGTCTGATGCAGCTGCCCGGCATGCGGGTGCAGGACGCCTACCGCCTTGCCCACTACGAGGATGCCCTGCGCACCACGGCACAGACCGTGGAGCAGGGGGTAGTAGAGCGGGTGCAGCAGCGCGCCGCGCGTCCGCTGGAAAACGGCCTGCGCCCCGGCGCAGCTGCCTCGGTACGGCCGGACGTAGCCGCCATGACCCGCGCCCAGCGGGAGGCCTTGGAGCGCCGTGTGCTGCACGGTGCACAAATTGAACTTTAACCTGACAGGAGAAAGGAAAAAAGCATGATGAATTTTAACATCCAGCTGTTTGCGGACGCGCAGACCAACACCACCGGCACCATGTCGGTGGAAATGAAGACCTTTTACGAGAAGCGCCTGATCGATCAGGCAGAGCCGCGCCTTGTGCACGACCAGTTTGCGGATTACTACCCTGTGCCCCAGAACGGCGGCAAGACCATCGAGTTCCGCAAGTACGACAGCCTGCCCAAGGCCAGCACCCCGCTGACCGAGGGTGTTACCCCCAACGGGCAGGCCCTGAACGTGACCAGTATCACCAGCGACCTGCACCAGTACGGCGGCTGGACCCCGCTGACCGATGTGCTGCAGATGACCGCCATCGACAACAACGTGGTGCAGGCCACCCGCGTGCTGGCAAGTCAGGCCGGCCGCACCATGGACAGTATCACCCGCGATGTGCTGGCGGGCGGCACCAACGTCATCTACGCCCCGAAGCTGGGCGCAGACGGTGCCGAGACCGCCGTTACCAGCCGCAAGGCGCTGGACAAGAGCTGCACTCTGACCCCGAAGCTGTTCTTTCAGGCAGCGGCGCAGCTGGGCGCAATGAACGCCGACCCCATCGGCGACAGCTACGTTGCCATCATCCACCCCTATGCGGCCTATGACCTCAAGACCTGCAAGGAGTTCATGGAGGTGCACAAGTACGCCGACCCCGACACCATGTTCCGCGGCGAGATCGGCAAGCTGGGCAACATCCGCTTTATCGAGACCAGCGAGGCCAAAATCTGGAAGGACGACACCTGCCCGGCGGGTCTTGCGGTGTTCGGCACGCTGGTGCTGGGTGCCCACGCCTACGGCGTGACCGAGCTGGAGGGCGGCGGTCTGGAACACATCGTCAAGCAGCTGGGCTACGGCGACGACCCGCTGAACCAGCGCGCCTCTGTGGGCTGGAAGGGGATGCGCGCCGCCGAGCGTCTGGTGGAGCAGTACATGGTGCGCATCGAGAGCGTGTCCAGCTACTCTGCCACCGCTGCCGCCAACTAAGGAGGTGCCCATGGCTGAAAAGAACGTGCGCATCCGGCTGTTCAAGGACAACAGCCGCTACAAGGGTGATCTGTTCGTCAGCGTCAACGGCGTGAACTATAAGATCCGCCGTGGCGTGGAAGTGGAGGTGCCGCCCGCTGTGGCCGAGGTGCTGGAGCACAGCCAGCGTCAGGACGAGCTGACCGCTGCCCGCATTGCCGCTGCGGAGAACGCAGCGCAGTAAAATCTGCAATATCAACGCTGCCCGGCTGGGAGAAATGCCCCCGGCCGGGCTTTTTATAAAAAGGATGTGATGAGATGACCATAGGAGAGGCTTTGGAGCGTGCCGAGCAGCTGCGCCCCAACTGCCGCATTGAAACCGAGACCCGGCTACAATGGCTGCGGGAGGCGGACGCCCTGCTGCGCACAAAGCTGTTTGACCGCGCCGCCGCCGGGGTGTTTGACGCCGTGGGCGCAGACCGTCCGTGGGAGCAGCCGGTGCAGGACGACCAGACGCTGCTGGCACCGCCGCCCTTTGATGCCCTGTACCCGCACCTGCTGTGTGCGCAGATGGATGCTGCCTTGGGCGAGACCGACCGCTACGCCGGGGAGCAGGCGCAGTACAATGCCCTGTACGCAGAGCTGGCGGTCTGGCTGCGGCAGAACTACCCGCCCCGCAGCCGGGCGCAGTGGCGCTGGTAAGGAGGTGAGGTGATGGTACTGGCAGACAGAATACGGCTTGCCAACACCAGGCAGCTGCTGCGGGCCTTTGGCGGCCTGAACGAGACCTACGGCTGCTCGGAAGCAGAGTACAGCGCCGGAGTGAACTTTTCCACCCGGGATTTTCCCGCACTGAGCACCCGCACGCCCCGCCGCAAACTGCGGGCGCTGACCGGACTGAACGGGATGTACCACCTGAACGGTCTGCTGACGGTCTGCGGACGGGATGTCGTTTATACCCCGGACGATGCCGCCGCCCCGGCGGTGACGAAGCTGGACGCTGTGACCGACGGCCGCAAGGCGCTGGTGGGCATCGGCACAAAGATTCTGATCTTCCCGGACAAGCTGGCCTTTGATACGGCAGACGGCAGCGTTGCCGCACTGGGGGCACTGTGGACGGCGGCGGGCAAAAGCGTGACCTTTGCCCCCTGCGATGCCGCAGGCAAGACCTATCAGGTGGAGGCCTTTGGCCGGGAGGAGCCCGCCGAACCGGCAGACGGACAGCTTTTCTTAAAAGTAGAAGATGCCGGCCATCCGTGGCGGTACGACAGCACGCTGGAGATGTACAGCAAAAACTCCGGCAGCTGGGCAGCTGTCCCGCTGGAATACTGCCGCATCACGGCGGCAGGGCTGGGCAAGCTGTTCCGGCAGTGGGACACCGTGACCGTGCAGGGTGCAGCCGCCGAAGCGGCAGGGCAGAGCCCGGAGCTGAACGGAGATCAGATCGTATATGACGTGGGCGAGGACTGGCTGCGGGTGCGCTGCACCCCGCAGGGCGAGTATTTCTACGGCACACTGGTGCAGAACGCCGCCGCCGCCCAGTGGCAGAGCATGGACGGCAAACAGCACCGCAGCGTGGAAGCCGCCCAGACGGTATCCATGGAGCGCCGGGTGCCGGAACTGGATTTTGTGACCGAGTGTGACAACCGGGTGTGGGGCTGCAACAGTAGGGAGAACGTTATCTACGGCTGCAAGCTGGGCGACCCCACCAACTGGTTCAGCTACCGGGGCATTGCCGCGGACAGCTACGCCGTCACTGTGGGCAGCGACGGAGCCTTTACCGGGGCAGCCTCCTGCATGGGCTATGCACTGTTTTTTAAGGAGAACACCCTGCACAAGCTGTACGGCTCCAAGCCTTCGGATTTTCAGCTTTCCAGCCTGCGCTGCCGGGGCGTAGCCAAAAACGCCGCCCGCAGCCTGTGCGTGTTGAACGAGACGCTGTATTATCTCTCGCCGGACGGCGTTATGGCGTGGGACGGCAGTCTGCCCACCAAGGTGTCCGGTGCGCTGGACGCTGCAAAGCTTTCCAACGTGCAAAGTGCTGTGGGTGGTGCGCTGGATGGCCGGTACTACCTGCACATCTCCCGGGAGAGTACACGTCTGCTGGTCTACGATACCGAGAAGGGGTTGTGGAGCGAGGAGGACGTCTGCTCCTGCGATATGACCAGCACCGGCGGGCAGCTTTATCTGTGGGACGGACAGGCGCTGTGGGCAGCAGACCCCACCCGCGAGCCGGACTGGCAGAGCACCGACGGCGTGGAAACGGACATCCCCTTTGAGCTGATTACCGGCGATGTGGGGCTGGACGGCACCGAGCAGCGGTATCTCTCCCGGCTGACCTTGCGGCTGGACGCCGAACGCGCCAGCACGGTGGAGGTGGCGGTGAGCTATGACGGCGGCGCGTGGGAGACAGTGGCCTCCCTTGCCGCCCAAGGCAGCCGCCGCAGCTATGACCTGCCCTTTGTACCCCGGCGGTGCGGGTCGCTGCGGCTGCGGCTGCGCGGCAAAGGGCAGATCACCCTGCGCGGACTTGTGCGCACCATCGCCCCGGCAAAGGGAAAATTATGGGAGGAGGATGCCTCATGGCAAGCATGAACGGCCTGAGCAAGCTGGGCCTGCCCAAGTTCAGCGATAACATGGACCCGGAGGATGCCCGGGCACTGCGCAGCTATTTGTACCAGATGCAGGAGCAGCTGCAGTATGTACTGACCAATCTGGATACGGAAAATATGTCCGACACCCTGCGCAGCAAGCTGCAGGGATTATAAGAACGAAAGGAGAATTATATGGCATCCAAAAAGAAGGAGGAACTGCTGCAGCCGGAGGTGCAAACGCAGGCACAGCCCGCTGCGCAGTCCACTTACAGCGCCGAGGGGCTGAACAGCCGCGCCGATGTGGAAAAGGCCATGGCAAACGTCAGCTACCGCCCCGGTCAGCAGGTGACCGATGCGGCCGACGCCCTGAAGCAGTGGCAGCAGAACCGCCCCGCAGACTACCAGAGCAGCTATCAGGATAAGATCAACAGCCTGCTGGGGCAGCTGCTGGAACGGGAGAATTTTCAGTACAGCTACACCCGTGACCCGCTTTACCGCCAGTACGAGCAGCTGTATACCCAGAACGCCCACAACGCCAGCGCGGACGCGGCGGCACAGGCTGCTGCTCTGACCGGCGGTTACGGCTCCAGCTATGCCACCAGTGCGGCGCAGCAGGCCTATCAGCAGCAGATCGGCGGGCTGGCCAGCGCCATCCCCACCCTGTACAATCTGGCGCTGGATACCTACCAGAGCGGCGGCGAAGAACTGGTGAACCGGCTGGACCAGCTGAACGGACAGGAGCAGAATGCTCAGACCCTGTACGACCGGCAGCTGCAGGACTATTACACCCAGCTGCAGCAGAAAGGCGAGGCTTACAACGACGCCTATGCCAAAGACTACGGCCAGTATCAGGAGCACCTGAACCGGCTGGACACCCTGCACGGCTACTACACCGCGCAGGAGCAGGCGGAAATCAGCCAGCGCCAGCAGGCGTTCAATAACATCATGACGGTGCTGGGGGTCATCGGGGACGTGGTACAGCTGGCCATTACCGGCACCACCGGTCTGGGCACGCTGGCGGGCAGCCTGCTGAACACCGGGTACAACATCTACTCCGGCAACCGCGCCTACGAGGCCGAGCGCGCCGACACCCAGTGGAGCCAGCAGATGCAGGAGAAGCAGCGGCAGGACGCACTGACCCAGCAGCAGTACGACAACACCGCCAGCGAGCGCGCCTATCAGGATGCACTGAAGCAGCAGGCATTCAACAACAATGTGACCACCCAGAAGCTGAACATCGCCAAGGGCGAGTGGGCACTGAAGCAGGCTAACGCCCAGCAGAAGGCCGCACAGGCCGCCAGAAGAGCAGCGGCTGCGGGCACAAAGTCCGGCAGCGGAAAAACCACCGGCAGTAGCGACTCTGCTTCCGGCAGCAGCGGTTCTGCTTCCGGCGGAAGCCGCAGCGCCGTCAGCGCCGGAGTGCCCTACACGGCAGCGCTGCTGCGCAGTCAGGGCAAGAGCGATGTGGCTATCACCTCTGCCCTGCGGCAGGAGGGCTATACCCCCGCCCAGATCGCAAAGATCCTGCAGGAGATGAATAAATAAGAGAAAAGGCACCCCGGCAAAGCAGCTGCTTTGCCGGGGTGCCGTACTTTTGTAGTATTCCACCAAAAGAAAAAGTCCGCTGTTCAAAACAGCGGACTTTTTGGTGGGGTGCCCAGTGGGATTCGAACCCACGGTCTCCAGATCCACAATCTGGCGCGTTAACCGACTACGCTATGGGCACCACATAGATGCGCCCGAAGGGACTCGAACCCCCGGC
>JABLTR010019619.1_pt1 | contig 10853 bp, 6 predicted proteins | sample 7160071 | NCBI WGS metagenome assembly JABLTR01 (sample SAMN14651230, study PRJNA627086) | human gut metagenome | isolation source: feces | host: Homo sapiens
CCTGCGCAGCGCATCCTTTGGATGCGCTTTACGCAAAATAATTTAATTCTATAAAGAACATAGTTTAAAAATAAGAAACAAAGTATTTTCTTATAAACAAGCAGCTTTTATAGTATAAAATTATTTTGCATTTGGCAGCCATATTTCATATGGCTGCACGCAGGCGCCCCCCTTTTTTATGGATAACGTTAACTGGGAATGTATTTTTTATTTTAAGCTATTGCAATTTATTCCATTTAAATTAAACCGTTTTATTATTATATTAAAAAATAAAATGAATTATAATAAGAAATATTATTTATACATTTGTTTTTTTGCGTTTATATAGTAAGAAATTTAAATGAATATAGTTTTATTATAAATATATATTATAAAAAGATAAAAAAGGCTGTTAATAATATCTTTTTTGTTATAAAATTATAATATAATACCATATAATGATATTGTCCATAAAAAAGTAACTTTAAAAGGAGGTAGCTGTTTGCAATATTTATCCTTTTTAACACTATTCCTTGATGCAGGTAATTTACCTGATGCTGAATCAATACAAAAGGAAATTATTAATCCTCTTAAAGAATGGTTTAATAACAAATTTATTCCATATCTTCCACGTCTTGGTACAGCTATTATTATTTTTATTGCAGGATGGTTTCTTGTATCGCTTATTACAAAATTAACTGATAATATAGTAAAACGCACCCGTATAGATATATCGGTTCATTCGTTTATTCATTCGGCAACTATAATTATACTGCGCGTATTGTTGGTTATAACTGTATTAGCTTTTATGGGTATCAATGTTTCAGCTATTATCACAGCCTTAGGCGCTGCCGGTGTTGCTGTTGCATTAGCTTTAAAAGATAATCTTTCAAATGTTGCTTCCGGACTTATTATACTTATGACTAAACCTTTAAAGGTCGGGGATTTTATTGATATTGAAGGTTCCAGCGGTACTGTAACGGAAATTCAATTATTATTCACTTATCTTAATACTTATGATAATAAACGTATAGTAATCCCAAATTCTCACTTGACTACAGAAAAGCTTATAAATCATTCAGCTGAAGGTAAACGCCGTGTTGATATAAATATAGCAATTGGATATGATAATGATGTTGAACAAGCTAAAGCTTTAATTAATAAGGTAATAAGCCTTAATAATAAAGCTTTAGCCGATCCTGCGCCTACTGTACGTATGGGTGAGCATGGTGAAAGCGCTATTGTTATTTATGTCAGGGTATGGTGTGAATTGGATGATTATTGGCCTTTATATTATGACCTGCATGAAGAAATTAAAAAAATCTTTGATGAAAATCATATTAATATTCCATATAACCAACTTGATGTGCATATAAAAAATGATAGTGAATAGGGAATGCTATATTATCTTAAATCAAACAACATATAAAAATATGCATTAAAATATTAAAGAAAATATCTATGGTTACGTTACTGTAAAAAAAGGGGCGCCTGCGTGCAACCATATGAAATATGGTTGCCAAATGCAAAATAATTTTCTATATAAAAGTAACTGAGTATTAAAATAATTTTTGTTTTCCTTTTAACTCAGCCTAAATATTTTTAAAAATTATTTTGCGTAAAGCGCATCACAGATGCGCTGCGCAGGCGCCCCTAAAGCCGGTACTTTCACATTATCTGTTGCTTTTATATTTTAGTCTTATTATTTATTCTTTTGTTTTGAGCGATTTAAATTATCTTAGATAAAAATAATTATATATAATTAAAACCAAGCCGGATTTTATAAAAAAATGGCGATTGGATTTCAAAATACAATAAAACAATATAAATAACAAGGTGCGGCTATCCAGCATATAATAATGCGGGGAACGCCGCACTTATTTTTATTGGAGAAAAATAGTAGTAATCATAGAATTATTACAGCGCAGCCTCCTGTTTTTATGAGCTTCGGCGTTTTATACCCGCTCATTAAATGGAGGGATTTAATGAAAAGCTCGCTGTTATTTAAAAGATGTTTATCTTTGCTCATCGCTATATTTATGCTTATCCCGGTTAGTATAATTGCCGGAGCATTTCCAGCATCTGGTCCTACGCATAATGGTATAGATGTGAGCTATTATCAAAAAAATATAGATTTTCAAAGTGTACGTCAAGCTGGGATAGAAGTAGTATATATCCGTGCCAGTGAAGGTACAGGATATATCGACCCATATTTCAGGCAGAATTATAATAATGCATCAGCAAACGGTCTTAATACCGGATTTTATCATTATCTTACTGCACGCGATACACAGGAAGCTATACGTGAAGCGCAACATTTTGTTTCAGTTATAAGCGGTACTTCACCTGACTGCCGTTTATGTATGGATATTGAAGATATATCCGGCCTAAGCATAACAACTGTAAATGATATTGCTTTTGCATTTCTTCAGGAAGTCGAACGCCTAAGCGGTAAAGAAGTTGTAATATATGCAAGCGCCAGTACTGCAAGAAATATTTTAAGTCCGGATTTAGCTGAACAATATCCAATATGGGTGGCAAATTATGGAGTAAGTGAACCGGAGGATAATGGAAAATGGGATAGCTGGGTTGGTTTTCAGTATACCAGTACAGGTTCAATTGCCGGTATAAATGGAAATGTTGATTTAGATCTCTTTACTGATGGTATATTTTTATCAAATAATGACCCTGTACCCCCTTCAACAAAACCTACCCCTATTACTTCAACAAGAAGTATTATAGTTAAACGTGGGGATACTTTATCCGGTATTGCCGCGCAATATGGCACTACTGTAACTCAATTAGTAAGGCTTAATAATATTAGTAATCCTAATTTAATTTATATAGGTGAGGTTATAAAAATAAGCCAAACTACAGCATCTCCCGGCAATGAAAATCCAACTAATCCGGATACTATCGCCAATAGTTATATTCATTATACTGTACGGCGCGGGGATACTTTATCCAGTATAGCGGCAAGATATGATTCAACAGTATCTGCTATTTCTGGTACAAATGACCTGTCAAATCCAAACTTGATATATGTAGGTGAACGTTTGCTTATCCCTACTGTACGTCAATATAATGGAACAACTTATACTGTGCGGTCTGGGGATACGTTATCCGAAATAGCCGCAAGATATCATATTTCAGTAGCGTCATTAGTAAATGAAAATAATATTGCAAATCCTAATTTAATCTATCCTGGACAAATATTAAAAATTAATTATTAAATAAATTTCATTAGATAATAAAATCTTTTAAAATCAAAATTACAAGTAAACCGTCGGTTTGCTTAGACATTATAGTGGGGCAGCAGTTGCTGCCCCACTATAATGGTCGCTGAAAAATATTATTGCAATGTTTAATCTTTCATCTGTTAAACCAGTCATATTTTGCCGGTTTAGACTTACGGCAATCCTTATGCATTTTGTATATCTTTCTTTTATAAAATTTTTTTATTAAAGAAAATATATCGATTGGAAATATATCGATTCCTTTTGTTTTTCTTGCAGCTTTTAACCAATTTATTTGCCAGGGCTTTTTTTATCTGTCCCTGATTTAATCAGAACCTTTGTCTTATACAAAGCAATTAAAAAAGGATATGAACAAGAATATTCTTATTCATATCCCTTTTTTAATTTGTTTTACTTTAAGCCGCTATCATTTTTCTGCATCATATTTTTTGCAATATCAACTAAATCACACTTACAGCTTATTTGTGTATCACTTTGTAAAATATTTTCCTGTAAAAATTTTGGCAATGAATCAAAATATGCTTTTGTTTCACTATCAAATTTTGAAATATCTGGCATTACATATCACCTCAATTATATTTTTTACGTTTTTATCAATAAAAAATACAGGTAAATTATGTAAATCATTTTTTATTTTTATTAATAAATTTTTCTATATTATATACTGTATTCTTATCAAAAAAATGTTCTATTTTTTCCACTTGTTCCAATTCATCATCAGTATTATTTATCATACATAAAAATTCATGTAAAATATCATGTCTATATAAAAGATATTGTCCAGCATCCCAGCCTTTTTTTGTAGGTTTTATTACTCCATATTTTTCATAATCTATATACCCATTTTCTTTTAATAAAGCTGCCATTTTAGTAGCTGACGGCGGTTTTACATTTAATTTAGATGATAATTGATTTATTCTAATAAAACCATATTTTAATGAATGGCGGCATATCATTTCCAAATAATCTTCCATAGCATTGGTTAATTGTTCACCTTTTGCTGATTCATAACCTTTTATTGTATGAAACCCACTATTTTGCATATTACTCCCCTCCTTTTATAAAAAATACTTAACATAATAATATACGTTCACATAATTAGCTTTTTTTACATACATTAGCTTAAGGAAAGAATTTTTCCTGTCACTAAAAATATGTAAAGGAGAGTAATGTTATGACATCAAAAAGCATAAGCCTTAATAATATCCCGTCCGGTATGTCCGTTACGGTTGAAGATATAACATCTCAGTCAGATATCCGCCGCAGATTACTTGATATGGGGTTTACTCAAGGCGCTCATATAATGACTTTATATAAAAGCCCATTTGGCGATCCTACAGCTTATTTAGTTCGCGGTGCTGTTGTTGCTTTAAGGGAAGAAGATTCAAGTAATATAAGCGTATTAAATGAAAAACAATCTCAGCCGGATCATAACAAGGTATTAGTATGCTGAGATTATATGGATAAAGCTACAGTAATATAAATTATAAACATGCAGAAAATTTAAAAAACATATTTTTTATGATTATAAAAAGCTGCCGTTTTCGTTAATAAAAAAGGGGGGCGCCCGCGGGTAACCATATTTTATATGGTTACCAAATGCAAAATAATATGTCATATTATTTGCTGTTTATAAATAAAATACCATTGCTTATCTATTAAACCTAAATTTATATATTAGTCATTATTTTGCATCAAGCGCATCTTTTAGATGCGCTGCGCGGGCGCCCCCCTTTTTTCAGCTGTGCGTTTCCCATTTTATCTTGATTATTTTTTATTACATTTTTGTTTTGCGTTATTTAATATCCTTTAAAAAATTTATTTAACCTCATTAAACTTATTAAAATATTTAAATATATGGAGGGTGTGATGATGAGTAATAAAAAAACCATACTTATTGAAGAGAGTACTTCTGAAGAATTTAATGTGCATAAGATAAATGAATCAGATAAGGTAATAGCAATCGCCGGTAATCCTAATGTAGGGAAAAGTACTGTATTCAACGCACTTACCGGCATGAATCAGCATACTGGTAATTGGCCTGGTAAAACTGTCGGCAATGCACAAGGCAGATATACTCATAATAACAGGGAAAATATCTTAGTTGATATTCCTGGTACATATTCTCTTATGGCCCATTCAGCTGAAGAGGAAATAGCAAGAGATTTTATCTGTTTTGGCAATCCGGATGCTGTTATTGTCGTATGTGATGCTACCTGTTTAGAACGTAATATCAATCTTGTACTGCAAACATTGGAAATAACTAAAAATGTCGTTGTATGCGTTAATCTTATAGATGAAGCAAAAAAGAAAAAGATCCGTATAGATTTCGAACAGTTAGAAAAAAATTTAGGAGTACCGGTTATCCCTGCAAGCGCAAGAAGTAATATTGGACTTGATAAATTAACCGATAAAGTTGATGAAGTTTTAAATGGATATATAACAAATCCTGTAAATATAACATATATAGATGAAATTGAAGATGCTATTTCCTTAGTATTACCAACAGTAAAAGAAATCTTACCGCAAAATTATAATGCCAGATGGGTTTCCCTTAGACTTATTGATAATGATGAAAAACTTATAAAATCCATGCAAGAGTATCTGGATTTCGATATCATGGCAGATGATAAAATAAATAAAGCTGTTCTTAATGCAAGAGCACAACTTGAGCAAAAAGGTTATAATAAAGATAACCTCAGCGATATTATTGTTTCATGTATTTATAATAAAGCGGAAAATATTTGTTTTAATGCCGTACATTATGATAATGAAAAATATATTGAACGGCAATTAAAAATTGACCGTATACTTACCGGCAAATGGACTGGTATTCCTATTATGCTGCTTTTGTTAGCGTTTATATTTTGGATAACTATCAGTGCAGCCAATTATCCGTCACAATTATTATCTGATGGGCTTTTTTGGATACAAGACCGGCTTACTGACTTTTTTCATTATATAAACGCACCTGAATGGCTGCATGGTATGCTGGTTTTAGGCATATACAGAGTACTTGCCTGGGTAGTATCGGTTATGCTGCCGCCTATGGCAATATTTTTTCCTTTATTTACTTTACTTGAAGATTTAGGTTATCTTCCCCGGATTGCTTTTAATCTTGATAAACAATTTAAAAAATGCTGTGCATGCGGCAAACAAGCGCTTACTATGTGTATGGGATTCGGCTGTAATGCTGTTGGCATAACCGGGTGCAGGATTATTGATTCACCCAGAGAACGGCTTATTGCTATTATTACTAATAATTTTGTACCATGTAACGGCCGGTTTCCTACTCTTATCGCTATTATTACTATGTTTTTTGTTGGTGTATCAGGAGCCTTCTCACAATCGGTATTATCGACAGTAATATTAACCGCTGTTATTGTATTAGGTGTTTTAATGACCTTTCTTATATCTCGGCTTTTATCAAAAACTATATTAAAAGGTATCCCTTCATCATTTACACTTGAATTACCACCTTATCGCCGTCCTCAAATAGGTAAAGTAATTGTACGTTCAGTACTCGACCGTACATTATTTGTATTAGGCCGTGCTGTTTGCATAGCAGCTCCGGCAGGTTTGATAATTTGGGTAATGGCAAATGTTACAATAGGCGATATGACCTTATTAGCTCATTGTTCAAATTTTTTAGATCCCTTTGCTAATCTGTTTGGCTTGGACGGAGTTATTTTAATGGCCTTTATACTTGGTTTCCCTGCTAATGAAATTGTTATCCCTATTATTATAATGGCATATATGGCGTCAGGTACTATAACTGATTTTGATAATTTATTACAGCTGAAAGATTTACTTATTAATAATGGCTGGACCTGGTTAACTGCAGTATGTACTATGCTTTTTTCTCTTATGCACTGGCCTTGTTCTACTTCATTAATTACTATAAAAAAAGAAACCGGTTCATGGAAATGGACGGCAGTATCATTTTTAGTACCTACTATAACTGGTTTACTCATATGTTTTATTGTTGCAAATACTGTTAGATTGTTTGGTTTAATATAAAATATACAAAATATTATTTAAATAGCTCAAATCACAAAAAGTTATATTAATAAATTCATCTTTATAAAAACAGTGTTAAAGGTAAATACCATTGCTAAAAAGGGGGGCGCCTGCGTAGCGCATCTTTTGATGCGCTGGGATGCAAAATAATAGCTGATACATTAGGTAAAGTTTGAAATAAGAAACAAAGGTATTATTTTTTCAGCAGCATTATTTTTGTGACATATTATTTTGCATTTGGCAGCCATATAAATATGGCTGCGCGCAGGCGCCCCCCTTTTTTAATGTAACGTAACCTGAAACGTCTTAATTATATATGTCTATCTTTATTGGTTGTTACTTAATATGGTTTAGTTTAGATTTATATAGCATAAGGTATGGCAAATATACTAAATGCCATACCTTATTTTTATCTAATATTATTAACACCAAATATTACTTTTTAACATAATATAATATGCGGGTAAAAAACCCGCTAATTAATACAAAGAATATTCCCATAATAACATGCGCAAATATTTCCTTTTTTCTTGTGTTATCTAAATGTATTTATAGATGAAATATATGTTCATCCCTTATATTGCTATTTATTAATATTTGTTATATCAATTTATAATTTTCCGCCATATCAAAACCGCTGCCTTTATATTAATTATTATTAATAAAACTTATTTATTATAAGTTATAAAAAAGATTATGATATTATTTAAATAACTCTAAAAAATAAGTTTTTAAAATATACGTCTGTTCCTCTTTATTTATCTCCAGTATACGAATTTTCTCGTATACTGGAGATATTATTTTTTACAACATATATATTTACAGCTTTATTTAATAAAAATAATAAATTTTTTTACTTTATTAACAATATTTTCTTTAAAAGCAGAATAAAAAAGTAATAAAAACCCAAAAAATGTAAATTTGTCCTAAGTTAAGTTAATTTATCCAAAAAAAGTCCATTTTTTTCTTGGTGAAATATCCCTTCCTGTTTGTTGTAAAATTTTCAACAAAATTCGTAATATATTCCATGAATTTTGTTGGATTTTGTACGATAAAGTGATATAATATGTTCAGCAAAAACCCCATTATTTTTCTATCAATTTTGAAGGAGGAAAAACAAAGCTATGTCAAAGAAAATCATTTCCTTGGCACTGTCCGTATTAATGTTAGTCGGACTCCTGGTTATCCCTACCGGAGCTGACGTACCGGACATTGGAGAAGACATCAATCTTCGTGCACATTATTGGTTTAATGGCACACTTGATGACACACAAAGGGATCTCCTGCACGCAACAAGCGGCGGCGGAGAAGGCGTTACATTCGTAGAAGATGAACAATTCGGCACAGTATTGGATTTAGCCGGCGGTAAAGATGAAGATGGAAACTATTTAGTAATTCCAGGCCGTGCATTTGGCGGTTCTTCCGGCGACGTTGAAAGCATGACAATATCTGCATGGATCAACGTTGATGCACAGGTACCTTTTGCTCGTCTTTTCGACTTTGGTACAGAAAGTGCTAACAGTTTCTATTTTTGCCCAGCTATTCACAACATCGGCGTAAGTAGATTTGGTACACGCGCTGTTATAAATAATGGCGGCCAGACTTATATGGCTCATTATGGCACAGCTGTTGTTGTAGGCGGATGGCATCATGTTGCTATCGTTCTTGACTCTGTCAACGATACATTAACAACATACCTCGATGGTGTTCAAACTGCTAAAACAACTGATATCCCAGTTTCCTTTATGGATATCCGTGGTGAAGACGGCGAAAACAATTTCTACATTGGTAAAGCACAAGGCAGTGAATCTACATTCGATGGTAAAATCTTTGACTTCCGTGTATACGATTCAGTTAAAGAAGCTACTGATGTTCAGGGAATCATGACAAGCGTTCTTGGCGATGCTGAAAAGATTCAATATGACTCTAATGCACTCAGCCTTGGCGATCTCGGAAGCACCAGAAATCCTCGTACAGAAGATTTCGATCTCCCAGAAGCAGGCCTCTGCGGTTCTACAATAACATGGGAATCTTCCAATGAAGCTGTTGTTGATCCAACTACAGGCGTTATCACACGTCCAGATTACACAAGCGATGCTGCAACAGTAACAGTTGTTCTTACTGCTACAATAACAAGCGGTAATGAAACAACAACAAAAACATTTGAAACAGTAATTCCTCGTGCTCTTTCTCCAGAACAGGTTGTTAAATCCGATTTAGAAACTCTTGTTCTCGGCGATCTCTCCGCAGTAGAGCATGATATCGATCTCCCAACTGAAGGCGAACTTGGTTCAACAATCACATGGGAATCCACAAATGAAGCTGCTCTCGCAGCTGACGGTACAGTTAATCGTCCAGCTAACGATCAGCCAAATGCTACAGGTAAACTTATCGCTACAGTTTCCTATGGCACAAATGAAGATGATATCTACACAGATACAAAAGAATTCGATTTCACAGTTATCCGTGTTCTCAGCGATGCTGACTATTGCTTACAGGATGCATATGCTATAGATCTCGGCGATCTTATGAATCGTATTACTGATATCGATCTCCCAACTGAAGGCAGATCTGGCTTTACAACAATCTCCTGGACTTCTTCTAATGAAGATGTTATCGATCCAGCTACAGGCGTTGTAACACGTCCAATCGCTGACAGCGCTGAAGATTATGTAACAGTAATTCTCACAGCTACAGCAGCTGTTGGTGAAGAATCAGCTTCCCGTTCATTCGTTGTTACTGTTCCTAAGAACAGCAATATCAACAAACTCGTTGGCGTTGATAATATTGAATGGACAACTCAAGCTGGTTACCTCCCAGAACTTCCATACTACATAGACGGTAATTATGTTGACGGTAACGGCAACGAAACCGAAGGCGACCAAGTTCGTGTAAACTGGTATGGTTACGAAACTGGCGAAGGCACAGATGTATATTCTGAAAATCCACCTACAACAGCTGAAGCTTTCACAAATGTAGGCGATGTAATCAGAGTTAAAGGTTATGTTCCAACAGTTGACGGCAGAAGATTTGAAGTTATGGCAACAGTAACAGTAGTAGAAAAAGAAGAAGTTACTGATTTACCAGTAAAACAACTCAAAGACTTCAACCTCGGCAATGTAACATTTGATAACTATGCAAATGGCGAAACACCTGTATTCAAGAGAAATCAAGAAAACTTTATCGACGGTCTTGTAAACAGAGCATCAGCAGACAGCATGCTTTACATGTTCCGTTATACATTCGGCGATGACAACCCTCCGGGAAACCCTCTTGGCGGATGGGACAATGCTACAACAAAACTTCGTGGACATGCAACAGGCCACTATCTCTCAGCATTATCACAGGCATACATGGATACAATGCATGATGAAGATCAGACAATGCATAATAAAGTCGGCGAAACAATGACTTACATGATCGACGAACTTTACAGATTATCCAAACTTTCACAAGGTGATCCAACACAGGTTCCACCACAAGAAAATCCACCTGAAAAGAATATCGATGGCTATGCATCCAACATCAGCGGCGACGGCCGTCGTACAGACTATGAAGTATGGGGCGAAGGCTACATCAGCGCATACCCACCAGATC
>JABLTR010025464.1_pt1 | contig 10847 bp, 12 predicted proteins | sample 7160071 | NCBI WGS metagenome assembly JABLTR01 (sample SAMN14651230, study PRJNA627086) | human gut metagenome | isolation source: feces | host: Homo sapiens
GGACTGTTGTCGCTGTCCTGTTTTTTGGAGCAGTATCGCTTTGAACGGGCAGAAGGCTATTGTTTTCTGATCCAGCTGCTGGAACACATCGTTCGGGTCAATCGAAACAAACCGGTAGTGATGGATGTCCGTTACATCTATCTGCCGCCGCAGGGGAATTTCTTTCGCTTTCTGTGCGTCCCGCTCAATGTGGAACACTGGTATCTGCAGAAAGAAGAGTGTCGGGAATTTGCGCAGTATCTTGCCGGTCATTTTCAGACGCAGGAGGCATATGAGATCATCGGGTTTCTGGTCCGCAGCGTGCATGGACCGGAGTTTTCGCTGACGGCGCTGCTGCAGGGAGTCCTCATCCTGCGTGAGCTTTATACGCCCAAGCAGTCGTTCTGGCAGCGGCTTCGCACGAAAAGTCAGAAGCAGACGTTTGCGGCCCGCATCGAAGTGCTCTCCAAAGCGGATGCCCTGGCACATGTGGAGGAACCTTCACAGACAAAGCCTCCTGCGATCAACCTGGAAAAGACCAGTGTTCTGGGAATGCCGGTGCAGAAGAAAGCCTGCCTGCAGTCGGATACACAGACGTTCTGGCTGCAGGGGACCAGTATGGAGATCGGCCGTGAGCAGGATTGTGAGATCTGTCTGGACAGTGCGCAGGTCTCCAAACGTCATCTGCGCCTGCGCTGTGAACAAGGGCGCTGGTATGCCCGTGATCTGCGCTCCCGCAATGGCAGCACGCTCAACGGCAAACGGATGCAGCGAGAGATGCGCCTGCGGGAGGGAATGGTCCTGATGATCGCAGACCGTCGCTTTGTCTTTCATGAGGCGAGCGGATGAAAAAGGAGCTGTGTCTGTTTCTGCAGGACTGGATGATCACGGCCTGTGCCTCCTGTCGATCGACGCTGACGCTGTATCATCCCGAGGATCATCGGGTCCTGCTGGAACTGGAACCGACAATGGAGGACTGGGAGGTCTATGACGCACAAGGCCGGGCGCTAGGTCGGGTGGGCAAGGGTCTGCAGGGACAGATCGATGCGAGATCGTTTTGTCTGCTGCAACGGGATGTGGAGGTGCAGGAGCGGTTTTTCTATGCATGGCAGGCCATGACGATCGGACGTGGGGCCACATGTACGGTCACGCTGTCAGATCCATATGTTTCGCAGATGCACTGCGCGATCCTTTTGCATGAGAGCGAACTGGAGCTCATCGATGCGGACAGTACGAACGGGACGTATGTCAACGGCCGCCGCATGCACCGCTGTCTGCTGCAGCCGGGCGACGTCATCGCCATCAGCAGCTTTCGTCTGATGATCGGCAGTGATTTTCTGGTCAGCACCCAGTCGTTGCCGCTGTCACCGATCGAAGTGAATGAGCGGCTGCGGCCGTGCAGAAAGGAAACGAAGGCACTGGTATGGCTGCAGCCGTTTGCGGAACAGATCGAAGCGAAACCGCCGCTTCCGCCTGCATTGCCTCCGCCTCCGTCCATGCCGTTTCTGTTGCAGGTAGGGCCGGGGCTGACGATGGCGATGTGTTCCCTGCTCGCCTCGCAGCAGACCAATTACTGGCTGCAGGCCGGGATCATGGCCGCAATGGTGCTGTGGCCGTTCACAAATGCTCTGTATCAGCGCCTGCACTGGCATCGTTCCCGCCGGCGCATACGGTCGGCGTATGCGGAAAAACTGGAAGAATGGCAGCAGTGTCAGCACCGGCAGTTCATTCGACAGATGCAGCTGCGAAAGGAATGGCAGAAGCAGCTGACGGACACGGCTTCGCTGTTGCGCGGAGGCGGCCCGTATCTGTATCTGGGGGAAGAGCTGCGCAGCCTCTTTGTCTGTGCAGCGCAGGCAGATGTGGAAGATACGTACTGTCGCCAGCTGTATCAGCAGGCGCTGGAGGACTGCTGTCGGCCGGCTTCGATGGCCGCCCTGTATCGTCTCCCCGCTCTGGTCTGGGTCATCGGGAAACAGCGGGTCTGCTTTGCGCTGTTTCTGCTCATGCAGCTGCTGAAGCAGATGGAGGATGCGGTCGTCCATGTGCTGGGGTTTTCCGATCTGCAGATCTTTGGCCGCCTGCGTTTTCTTCGCTGCTTCACCAGCCACTCTTTACTGGAAACACGGGAAGATGCACAAGACCGCATGCACATCTTGCTCTGTGAGGAAAGTGCCTATCGCTCACAGCTGGTCAGAGAAGGGGATGTCTGCATCGTCGTTTCGACGGATGAGCGTCGCATGGATCTGCGCGGCCTTCTGGTGGATCTGGAACGACAGCGCTGCTGGAAGGATGGCTGGCAGACACTGACTCTGGCCGGCAGCTCCCTGGCCGAATGGGAGGCCTTCTGTGTATTCATGGAGAGCGATGCCTGCGTGAGCGCGCCGCGTGCCAGCGATTTTCTGTCGCTGTATTCCTGCAGCAGCGTGGAGAAGCTGCCGATCCTGGAACAATGGGCAAAGCGCAAAGAACATACGCTGGCCGCAGTGCTGGGATGGGAGGAAGATGGAGAGCGGATCACGCTGGATGCGCATGAAAAAGGAGACGGTCCCCATGGAATCGTTGCCGGCATGACAGGGTCTGGCAAAAGTGAACTGCTGCTGACCTACATCCTGTCGCTGGCCGTATCCTATCCGCCTGAGCAGGTGAGCTTCTTTCTCATCGATTACAAAGGCGGTGCGATGGCGAAGGCGTTTCGTGATCTTCCCCACATCTGCGGTGTCATGACGAATCTGGAAGAGGCATCTTTGCAGCGCGTGCGCATCTCTCTTGCGCAGGAGCTGCGCCTGCGTCAGCAGTTGTTTCAGGAGCAGATGCAGCGGCACAACGTATCGTCGATGAGCCTGGAGGAATATGCACGCTGCCGTCAAGACAGCGATCTGCCGCTGGGACATCTGTTTCTGATCGTTGATGAGTTTGCACAGCTGCGTCAGGAGCATGGCGAATTTCTGGCCGACCTGCAGCGCATTGCCCGCATCGGACGCAGTCTGGGCATCCATCTGCTGCTGTGCACACAAAAACCGGCAGGGGTCATCGATGACCAGATCTGGAGCAATGCCCGCTTTCATCTCTGTCTGCGGGTACAGGATGAAAATGACAGCAGGGAGATGCTGCACCGAAACGACGCCGCTCATCTGCGGAAAAGCGGAGAGTTTCTTTTGCAGGTGGGAAATGATGAACGGTTTGTGCATGGACAGGGTGCCTATGCCAATGCGGATTACTGTCCTTCCCGCTTTTATCGCCCCAATGGCATCCATCACCTGCGGATCCTGGATCCAAAAGGAAAACCGCTGTATCACCACACATGGCAGACGAGACGGTCCGTGCACAAACAGCTGCCGGCGATCTGTGCGCACATTCGAAAGCTGGCCGGGAGAGGTCGTATCGCGCGCAGCGTCTGCATGGAAGAGCTGGAAGCTTTCATGGCGCATGCATCGTTTTGCGAACCGTATCAGATCGGCTGGATCGATCAGCCGCAGCGTCAGCGCATCCGCCCGTTTACGATCGAAAAACGTTCTCTGCTCGTGCTCACTCCCTCATCCGCAGATGCCAGACGCTTTCTGATGAATTGCGTGCAGGCGATCGAGCAGGCAGGAGAGCGTACCTGGTATTACATCGGAGAAGGAAGCGCAGGCATCCGGACGGTATCGGATCAGGACCTGCACGAGCTCGCTCTGCTGTTTTATCATCTGGAGCGAGAGGCGAGCGATGCCTGTATCCTCGTGGAATCGACGGGCAGCTTCCATGCACGTCCCCAGCTGTTCTCCCGCCTGTGTCATCTGGAGGTGCGCCATCAGCTGATCCTCTTGTGTGAACAGCCGCTCTACGGTCGCTCGCCTCTGCTGATGACGGCCTGGAACAGGGCCAGCTTTGCGTGGACGGCGGAAGGGGCGCTGCGGGAATGGTTTGATGAACGAGAACTGCCGCTCATGCGGCATCCGGACAGCGGGATCCTGCAAGAGGAGGGGACGTACCGCTTTCTCTGCGGCACGTCGTTGTCCTCTTGTACGCAACGGCACAACGGGGCGGCAAAGCTGGAGGAGAGTTATGGACAACGCAGTGTCGGTATGGATGAAGAAGGGATGCTGTTTTTCTGGACATCGGGGCAGGTGGTCCTCCTTCTGTATGCCGATCCCGGTGTAAAAAAGCAGATCGGACACCTTCGTCAGCGCTGGGAGAGAGAAGGGATCTGTCTGTACAGCGGTCTTGTTGAAGATGCACGGATGCAGCAGCTGGTGCAGGAGCACCGCTATGACGGTACCCTGTGCTGGATCGGCGCAGGCATGGAGGAACATGGCTATCGCTATGGGTTTCGCAGCAACAGCTGCACAAAGGAGGAGATGGTGGTCCGCATGCAGGGAGAGGAGCACCGCATCCGGTTGTGGAAAGGAGGGAAGGATGAGTGATTCTCTGATGGCAGAGGTGGTGATTCCTTTTGCCGGTCAGCGTTTCGACATGGAGCTTGCCTTATTTGCGGATGTCGAAGTGCTGATCGTCGAGTGCCTGCGCTGGGTGAGCGAGCAGACAGGGCTGCTGCCGGCGACGGGCACACACTTTTTCTGTAACTCCCGCACCAGAGAGATCATCTGCTATGGCACGCGCCTGTGCGATACGGGGATCATCCGCGGGGATCGACTGATCATTTTCTGAAGAAAAGAGAAGGGGGTATCTATGAAGATCCATGTCGATATGAATCAGCTTCTGCAAAATGCCGCTTATATCTCTCAGCAGGCGCAGCAGTATGCAGGCGTGTATGGAAACATCTATCAGCTGCTGGATGAGATGGGAACGATCTGGCAGGGAAAGGATTATGACGCCTTTGCCCAGCAGCTGGTTGCTTTTCGCAAAGACTTTGACCGCATGAAGCAGGTGCTGGAGGATTATGCCGCCTATCTGCGCGAGAGTGCGTCGATCTATCGACGTCTGCAGGAAGAATGCATGACGATGGCCGGCCGCCTGCGCTATTAAAGGAGGGAGAGGGATATGGATGGCGTAAGGATCGTTTCACAGGAAGTGAACGAGATGGCTTCACAGCTGCAGCAGTTCAACGGACAGCTGCGTACCTGCCTGGATGGGATCAGCGCAAAGATGCGTCAGCTGGATCTCAGCTGGGATTCGCCGGCAGGTGCGGCGCTGCAGGCACGGTTTACCGAACTGTTGCCGGTATTTGACCGCTATGAACAGGTCGTCGAGCAGTATGTTTCTTTTCTTCGACAGAGCGTTCAGGCGTATCAGGATGCGGAGAGCCTGCTGCGTCAGCAGGCAGAGAGCGTTGCGGAGTGATCGTTTACAAGACCTGTATGTCTGTCAGCTGCTGCAGGAATGCCGCCATCTCTGTCTGCGGCTGCCGGCGGGCAGTGAGCGCACCGCTCTGGTCTGCTGTGTGGAGCAGCTGATCCGTCTGGCGCAGGAGAGAGATGCGGATGTATGTGGATACAGATGACTATGAAGCGCTGAACGCACGGATCTGTCAGGTGTTGCAGCAGTTGCAGGACGCATCCTGTCTGGCTGCCTGTCGCCGCAGAGGGACGCTCGTGGCAAAGCTGTATGAGCTTTCTGCCTATTGTGACCATCGTGTGAGCGCCCTGCAAGAAGGAGAACGTCAGCTGCAGCAGCGTCAGTCTGCGCTGACGGTCGATTACCTGACCCGACATGTAAACAGCTATCTCATCAAGCCGGGTGCCGGCCGGGTGCATCGGGTGGGCATGCTGGGAGCCGGGGTCGGTGGGTCGTTTCGTTTTGATGCGGTGGAGGCAACGCTGTCTTCCAGCGTTTCGATCCTCTCTGCGACGCTGAACGCACGTGTGGGAGAGGTGGCGCTCAAAGGTCAGGCGCATGCCTCTCTGCTGGATGCGGACGGTGATTTCGCCCCGCAGCTCATCGTCTACGCACAGGCCAGTGCAACGCTGGCACAGGCATCGCTCACCCTGAAGGGCGGAAATTCGCTGCTGGGGGCATCGGTCCGGGCAAGCGGTTCGCTGGGCGTTGCCTATGCAGAGGCAGAAGCGGTCCTTTCCGCACAGGAACAGACGCTGAAGCTGAAAGCCGGGGCAGCGGCCGTGCAGGGAGAAGTGCAGTGTGCCTTTGAACTATTCGGAGCGAAGGTGACGATCACCGGCAGCGGATCGCTGGGCAGCGCACAGGCGGAGCTCACCTATTCACACAAAAACAGAGAGTGGGAGTTTGGCAGCAAGCTGGGCTTTATTGCAGGTCTTGGCTTTCATGTAAAGGTCGAATATTAAGGAGCAGTGTATGAAAGAATACTTACCGTTGGGCAGTGTGGTGACACTGAAAGAAGGAGAAAAGAAACTGATGATCTGCGGCAGGGTGCAGCGGGAGGTCCGCAGCAGGACCGTCTATGATTACTGTGCCTGCCTGTATCCGGAAGGCATGATCGATTCCCGTTCCGTCTATCTGTTCGATCAGGAAGATATCGATCGCATCTATCATATCGGACTGCAGGATCAGGAGGAGTTCGCTTTTCGTCATCAGATGGAGGAAGAGCTGACAAGGCTGCAGCTGTCGTAGAACAAAACGGGCAAAGAGGTCAGAGGGATCGCTTCTGACACTCTTTGCCCGTGCATGATGAAGGATCGTGCAAACAAAAAGACCGCTTCACAGGAAACGGTCATCCTTCATAAAAGGTCTGCTGATAGGAGCTGTCCTCGATCCGGACATCGGTCAGTTCCGGCAATTCTTCCAGCAGCAGGTCACGGATACCACCATAGAAGGTATCGTCAAGCCCCATGCAGCCGACACAGGCGCCATGAAAGCGCACATAGGCAACGCTTCCCTCCAGACGCTCCAGACTGACATCTCCGCCGTCCCGCTGGATATACGGGCGGATCTTATTCAATACTTTTTCAACCTTGCGTTCGTTCATCGTCAAACCTCCTTACACTGCCATGAGCGGTGCCATCAGAAAGGCAACCAGCAGTCCCAGGATGATGCCGCCGATCGCTTCGACGAACTTGTGTCCCAGGACATCCTTGATCTTTTCATGATAGATCGGATCGGAGAAGTTCACCTTCTGCATCTCTTCGATATCGCTGATCAGCTGTTTGGTCAGCTGTATGTTCTTGCCTGCGTAATAGCGCACGTTGACCGCATCGTAGATGACGATCAGCGCAAAGATGCAGGTGATCGCGAACAGCGCGGAATCAAAGCCTTCCTGCAGGCCGATGGCAGTTGCCAGCGCAATGACGGTGGAACTGTGCGAGCTGGGAAAACCGCCGCAGGAGATCACCTGATGCAGATCCCAGCGGTTGCTGCGGAAATAAAAGATGAACAGCTTGAGCACCTGTGCCGTCACGTTGGCCAGCAAGGCCGCAAACAGCGGGTAGAACGACGGGGAAATAACCATACTATCACCTCGTTATCTGTTTTTTGGATTACGCTCCCCATTATACCACAAAAATGATAAAAGATGTGATATAATATCATCTGAGGTGAGCAGATGCGCTATTCGATCGGAGATGTCGTAGAGGGTGTTGTCACGGGAATCAAGCCTTACGGGGCCTTTGTCTCCCTGGACAGCAGTCATAACGGCCTGATTCACATTTCAGAGATCAGTGAACGCTATGTGCGCGACGTTCATACGTTCGTGAGCGTCAATGAGCGGGTGCGGGTGAAGATCCTGGATGTGGATGAGGACGGCATTCATTTTCGTCTGTCGTTGAAGGCGGTCGATCCTGCCAAAAAACGATATCCCCGCTATCGGCATCCGTGTGTGCCCTATCCCGATCAGGTGATCGGATTTCATTCGCTTGCCGAAAAGCTCGACGAGTGGATCGATGAAGCGTATAACAGGAGGAACAACTATGATTAAGCTTGAGACAAAGCATGCGTTTCTAAAGGAGAACGTCAAGGACTATCAGGAGAGCGTCGATCGTCTGCACCAGCAGCTGATGAACAAGGAATGCCTGGGCAATGATTATGTCGGCTGTGTAGAATGGCCGAATACCTATGATCAGGAAGAGTTCGCTCGCATCAAACAGACCGCTGCCAGAATGCGTGAGATGTGCGATGTGTTCGTCGTCTGCGGAATCGGCGGTGCCTATCTGGGGGCCCGTGCAGCCATCGAGATGATCAATGGATTATATGCGAATAAAAAGCCGGAGATCATTTTTATCGGCAATACGTTCTCCAGCACATATATCGCGCAGGTGATGGAGTACATCAAGGATAAAGAAGTCTGTGTCAATGTGATCTCCAAGTCCGGAACGACGACGGAAACCTCGCTGGCATTCCGCCTGCTGAAACAGTTCATGGATGAGAAATATAAGGAACAGGCAAAAGAGCGCATCGTCGCCACGACCGATAAAGCGCGCGGTGTCCTCAAAGCGGTTGCCGATCAGGAAGGCTATGAGACCTTTGTCATTCCGGATGACATCGGTGGCCGTTATTCGGTGATCACACCGGTCGGCCTGTTGCCGATCGCCGTTGCCGGCATCGACATCGATGCGATCATGAGCGGACTGAAAAAAGCGTATGAAGATCTGGCCGACAGCGACCTGGATCACAATGCTGCCTATGCCTATGCCGTATGCCGCCGCATTCTTCAGAACCAGGGATACGATGTGGAAATGCTGGTCAGCTACGAACTGCAGATGAGCATGATCGCCGAGTGGTGGAAACAGCTGTTTGGCGAGAGCGAGGGCAAGGAAGGCAAGGGCATCCTGCCGGATTCTGCTACGTTCTCCACCGATCTGCATTCACTGGGACAGTTCGTTCAGGAAGGCAAGAAGGTATTGTTTGAAACGGTCCTGATGATCGATCGGCCGACGCTGGACATCACGTTCCCATCCGATGCGCAGAACCTGGATCAGATGAATTATCTGAGCGGGAAGTCGGTCGACTGGGTCAACAAGATGGCGGCACAGGGTACCCTGGAAGCACATGTCAATACCGGCGGTGTGCCAAACCTGATCCTGACGCTGAAGGATATGAGCGCAGAGAGCTTCGGCTATATGTGCTACTTCTTCTTCCGTGCATGTGCGATGACCGTACTGTTGCTGGATGTCAATCCGTTCAATCAGCCGGGCGTCGAGGTCTACAAGAAAAACATGTTCCGTCTGCTGGGAAAGAACTGACGGAAGATCCTGAACCAAAACGGGCGTATGCCCGTTTTTTCTTGTACAGCGGATCATTTGGACATCGAGCATATGCAGTGTGGAACAAAAGAGAAACCGGCCGATCCTTCGTTTTTGTCTGTGAAACGGCAGAAAAAGAAAAAAACAGGCAATCAAATCAAATGCCCGTTCATATACTGAAGTGTGCAATAGGCGAATATGCCGGGGACAAGGAGGATCTGTATGAGGAGATTTTGGAATACGCATGTCGTATCATTGTTGCAGACATGCACATCATCCATGACGGCCGGATTTCGGTTGACTGTTCATAAAGATGACAGTTTTCACATAGAAGACGGACAGGAGATCATGGCCCGCATTGCGATGGGCAGCGGCGGATACATGGATCGCACGCTGGTCTTTACCGACAACACGGCACAGATCGATCTGGAAGGACTGCCGCTGGACTGGTATACGCTCGCTTTGATCGATCAGCAGGAACAGCCGATCGACAGCGAAGGACAATGCTTCATTCGCGGCTGCATCGACCAGGCCTGCAGCGATGGGGATCAGCTGCGGTTTCAGCTGACGGATGCGACGCCGTGGAAGGAAGTGACCATGACGATCTTCGGTGCCGTCAGCGAGCTTCACATGCATGTGCTGGAAACGGGGGCACAGGGACAGCAGATGCCGGGCGGCGATGCGATCTATCAGTATGAACTGACCAGCGGGGAATACGTACAGTGGGTCGAGCTCAACGCCTGTAACCAGTATGAGGCGCTGCTGACGCTGCCAAGGGGAACCTATACGATGCAGCCGGCCCGCGAGGGGGCGCGGAGGATCTTTGATGATGCGGCGATGGAGGAGACGTTCACACTGAGCGATACCTCCCATTCACTGACGGTCATCGAACCCAGAGAACCGTGGGCATCTTTGCGCATCCGAGTGTTCGTCATGGAAGACGACTGTGTGCTGACCACGCCGAGCGACTGTTATTTTCCGATCGAAGTGAGCGGAAACGGTCTGGTCCAGACGCTCAACCTCAATGAGATGAATGATTTTTCCGCCGTGCTCTATGACCTGAGCGAAGGAACATATACCGTGCGCGCACATACGGCTGAAAACTATACGACCCTCTATGAGGTGGATGGGGAAGTGCAGGACAGCGGTGTCGTCGAGATCCTGGAGAATACGTCCCACAGCGTGGATATCCTCTATCAGAACGATGCGTCGCGGCAGCGCCGTTCGCTGCGTGTCCGCAAGCGGATCCGAAAAGAGGGCGGATGCCTGATGATGCCGGGGGAGGGAGATCAGTTTGTCCTGACGATCAGCGGCTGTGGCAGCTGTCACTCCTTCTATCTTTCAAAGGACAATCAGTTCTGTGTGGAGCTTGCTGATCTGTGTCCCGGCTGCTATCAGATTGAGGAGTCCGATGCGGAAGGCTACGTGAGCAGCCTGCAGCATGCGGATGGAGAGCGGATCCTGGATGGCTGTGTGACGATCAGCGAATGGGAGGGAGCCGATGTCATCCTCATCAATGAAGCGAAGAACAGCGGCAAGCTGCAGATCTGCAAATATGAGGAGGATGCCTGCGGCAATCTGACAGCACCTAAGGGAGATGCCTGCTTTGCTGTGCGTCTGCATTCCTTTGCCTACCAGGAGATCCTGATGCTGAAGGCGGAAAATGACTACTGTGTCGCTCTGGAACAGCTGCCAAAAGGCTGTTATGATATCCGGGAGATCGGCGGAGAGCAGGTGCTGTACAGTGTCGATCAGGGAGAGTGGAGGACGACGGCC
>JABLTR010114122.1_pt1 | contig 10847 bp, 10 predicted proteins | sample 7160071 | NCBI WGS metagenome assembly JABLTR01 (sample SAMN14651230, study PRJNA627086) | human gut metagenome | isolation source: feces | host: Homo sapiens
AATCAAGGGCTGAAAACAGCGTAAAATCTAATATTTATTAAGGTCGTTTTGCCAACAGCAGATCAAAAATCTGGTGCTTGCAAAGCGACTTTTCTCCTGTTGGTATAAACGGCAGAAAGGAAAAACATGAACAGTTTTATGTCATGGGTAGGAGGAAAAAAGGCTCTCAGAGACGCCGTACTTGCGAGGTTTCCACCCTACTATGAGCGGTATATAGAGGTTTTCGGAGGCGCAGGCTGGGTTCTGTTCCATAAGCCGCCCGGTATGGATTTTGAGGTATATAACGATTTTAACAGCAATCTTTCTAATCTGTACCGCTGTGTCAGAGATAAGCCAAATAAGCTGAAATACAAGCTGCGGTACGTCCTCAATTCCCGTGAGGATTTTGATTGGATAGCAGGGCTTCATAAACGCAATCTTTTCCCGAAATTTCGGGACATTGATCGTGCGGCAAAATTTTATCAGCTTATTCGTTACAGCTATGCAAGCGGACTTGACAGCTTTGCAAGTCAGCCGCATTCCATTTGGTCGGACTTCCCGATGATAGACTTGGCGGCGAGGCGATTGCAGAAAGTCATAGTTGAGAACAAGGATTTTGAAAAGCTGATACGGCAGTATGACCGCCCTGTCAGCTTTTTCTACTGCGATCCGCCGTACTTTGCTACCGAAAACTATTACAAGGACGTCGGGTTTAAAACCAAGGATCATATCAGACTGCGTGACACTCTTCTGGATATCAAGGGCAAGTTTCTTGTTTCTTACAACGACTGTCCCGAAATTCGTGAGATATGGGACAAGCCGAATATCCGCATCGAGGAGATCAGCAGAATTAACAACTTGGCACAGCGGTACGACGGCGGCTGTCAGTATGCGGAACTCCTCATATCCAATTACGATACGAGCGAGAGAGCAAGGTCTGTACGCCAGCTCTCGCTGTTTGACGATGAAACAGACAATTTTGGAGGTATAATTTTATGAAAAAGATAATTTTTGCACAGGTACTCACAACAAATGGAAAGACCGAATTTTCGGGACTTTACGATGAAAACGGGAATCCCGTAAGAGTAGAAACAGAGTGCGACGGCGGCGGTGTTTCTCTCACGATATGGCGTAATGCTCCCGAAAGAGAACGCCGTGATTGTGGTATCTCGGATGAAGAGATCGAACGGACTTGCTCCATGCATGATGATTGTGGTAATTGTCCATTGTATGCTTACTGCGGCGAGGAAACGGAGGAATGCAGTGATGAATAAAATTGTACGGGTGTTAGGAAAGAAAGGCAGAATTACGATACCCTATGAAATACGGCTTGCCCTTAATATACGGTCAGGGAATATTCTTAGCTTTGACGCCAAGGGAAATACGATAACTGTTACAAAGGAGAAGCTGTGTGACGACTGCAAATCGGAAAGTGAACCGCTTGATTCCTTTGTAGAGTCACTTGTGCTGGAGGAAAGAGAAAGGCTTTTAAAAACTCTTATGAGACTTAAAAGAAAAGGAGCTGTGAAAAACGTATGAGTTATCTGTACAGACAATCTTTTGAAAACGCAAAACTCACCGGAGAAATTGAGGCATACCGTGAAAGCCGGACGGAAAATATCCGCTGTAAAAAAGCGATAGAATCGGCTATTTCAGATAGTTTCGACGGTTTCACTCTGAATAAAAATGGGGCTAAAAAGGTCATAGCCGATTTCGGTTATGACCGTACAATGTGGGTGCTTGCCGCAAGCATTCTTAATAAGAAAGATGACGGTCGTTTCTCCCGTGAGAACAAGGAGTGGACAAGGTCTGTTATCCCCTCATATTTTCCCCAAAAAGAAATGCGCGAATACTGTGTTGATTCTCATCCCGCCGTGCTTAACGGCTTTATCGATCAGGTAAAGAAAAGATATGACAGGCTCGGACTTGTGGGCGAAAAACAGTGCGTTCAATCCGATAAGCCGCAGGATTACGAAAGAAAGCTGTTGATCCTCAAGCCCGAAATCCTTAACGAACAGTTCAAGGACCCAATAAATCAGTATTTCTACGCAGCAGGCGGCTTTGGCTGCGATCCCGAAAAATCGGGCAGAAAGGTATTCGGGCAGTTCCTTGCGGACGACGAAAAAGCACAATTCTACCGTGAGGATTTCTTCGGAGTTGCCGACTATGAGCAGCTTCCGAAATGGGCGGTTGAACGGCTTGAACAGATCGAGGCTCCGCAGATGAAGATCAGGATTTTTCAGATCGACCATGAAAAGGACCGTAATAAGCTCGCTTTTATGAATTACGACTACACACAATCACATGGCGGCATAAAAGCTGAGAATTACCGTCAGATTTACGGCGGTACTGTGACCTGTGACAGCCTTGAAAGTGTTTTCGCCCTTTGCAATTCGGACAAAACACCTCCCGGATATCTCGGAGAGTCGATGTCAGTCAGCAATGTCATTGAAATCTGCGACGGCAAGGATAAAGGCTTTTACTTCTGCGACAGCGTTGGATTCAAGCCGATAGACTTCGATATCGATAAAACAAATCATTCGGATATAATGAAAATTCTTATCGTGGAAAACGGAAAAGCTCCATATGAAGCTGAAATTCGCAATGATATCCATGCCATGCAAGAAGTTGTGGGCGGCAGCATCGAGCCTATATATTTCGAACCCCAAAACAACGCTCTTTGCTGGTGCAATGATGAATTTCTGCTGAACGGCTCTGCTCCAAACAGAATAGTGGGAGAAACTCTTGTCCACGGTACATTCTACATTTCAGGCAACTACCGGAACGAATACGGCGAGTGGGACAGCTGTTCACTTACCGACGAGCAGATTGAAAAGTACAAGGAGCAGTTTAATCATGTGGTAGTAAATCTGCCGGGCATAGGGCTTATCGCAGTGAGGGAAACCAAGCCGGAAATAATCGAACCGGACGAAGAATTTGAAGAAGAACATGAAATCGAACAGACCATGTAAAGGAGAATGAAATTATGAAAATACACGCATCTATCAACAGAATGGTAAACAAAGAGGATTCGGCAATCAAGGCATATGCCAGCGTAACAATGGACGGTATGTTCGCCGTTCACGGACTGAGGGTCATCGAGACCGAAAAGGGCAGGTTTGTCAATATGCCTTCCACCTCATACACTAATAAGGACGGCAACAAGCAGTACAGCGACACCTTCCATGCCATAACCAAGTCGGCGAGAACTGCCGTAAATCAGGCTGTACTCAATGCTTACGATCTCAAGCTTCAGCAGGTTCAGCAGACGGATATCGAGGTTGAGAACACCCCTGATGAGGAAATGTCCGAGCCTGAAGATGAACCTGAGCCGGTTATGAGTATGTAGTTTGCTAAAGCTTTTGCTGTGTAAATTGTCACAAAGGTAGAACTTTTGAAAAGAGGCTGGATTTACAAGAAAAGGTGTGATATATTGCTTGTCGAAAGGAGTTGATCATATGAAAAGAGCAACGGTCATATCAATACTTTGCACGGTAATGCTGACCGCCTGCGGAAATGTATCGGAGTCCGTAGAAAGTGTGGAAACTTCGGCAGTGAGCCAAACTACGACCACGGTCACAGGCTCCGCAGTAACATCTGGAAAGGAAGAAAAGGATACAAGTGAAACCACAACTACTACGAGAAAGAGTTCGCAGACGGTATCCGAGACTTCAAAACCGACAGATATCACAGTAACTACGACCAAGAAATCTGGTTCTTCAAATGCGAACGGAAATTCTAATCAGGGTCAGAATAATAACGGTCAGGAAAATAACTACCAGCCTGCACAGAATAATCCGCAGCCCGATAATTCGCCGTCAAATGATCCTCAGAGTAATAACGGAGCGGAACAGAATAATACCCCCTCTCCTCCGTTAACAACGGCAAAGCCTTCGGTAACGAATCCGCCGACTACTACAACAACTAAGCCGCAGACTACAGTACCGCAGACTGAACCGCCTGAAGTTGTAATTGAAGATACAACAAACCTGCAAAGTGTTCTGAATTATGTAAATTCGCTCGGAAGAACGACCGATGAATATTACAACATCGGTGCAGGATTGAGTCACGATGGTTCTGATTATGGAAAAGCCGAAGCCGTGTATAATTGGATTCAGAATAATGTCAGCGGAAATTGTCAAGTGTTCTCAGTGGCAACAATGTATGCCTGCAAGGGGATTGGGCTTGAATGTCGGTATGCGTTTTTCTCCCCCGATGACTGGTATGGACACATGGCAAATCTGGTAAATGTGGACGGAGCATGGTATGTGTTCGACACACAAGGCGGCAGATTTTTAAAATCAGATAAATACGGTGATATTACCCGGATATTTGATGAAAGTGATATTACAATTGATATTTCGGTAAGCGAATCTGCTTACTAATTAAGTAAACAACAAATATGCAATAAAGAGAGTCGGATTTCTCCGACTCTCTTTATTTGCGCAAAATCAAAGGAGAAATGCAATATATGTTTATAATTAAATCAAAGATATTAAAGAAACTCAGCGCAGGGTTCATGGCAGGACTTTGCGTTTTTTCTATGCTGGGCTCATCTATGAGCGGAGTTATCACAGCGAATGCGGCAAGTACGTCAACGGAAAATTCAGCTTTTCCATCAGCGGATACGGTTGTAGCAAAAGCTGCAACTCTTCTCGGCTCGCCGTATACCTTTGGCAATAAGGGCTATTGGTACGCATACAATCAGGGACAGTACACTCCGCTGTCGGTGCAGACGATCAACAACCTTGGTATCGACTGTTCGGGACTTGTGTACTACACGCTCACACAGCTCGGCTATTCTACAAGCGGTTTTTCGTGGAATAACCCTGTGCCCGTTGATACTGCTCACTGGCTGACTGTCAGCGACAGCTGTACGATCACCTACAATGGCGTAACCTCTAAGGTTGGCGTGGAAAAGGCAAATATCAAGACTACCGACCGCCCGTATTGGGAATGCTCCGACGGTTCGACGATCACTCCCGGTTCGGTTGTTGTGGCGGAGAATCCCGGCGGTATCGACCACGCATGGATATATATGGGCGAATTTGACAGCCGTTCCGACGTTGTTTCTTATCTGAAATCTATCGGAGTTTCCGAATCGCTCATAACAAGCTCCACAGTCGGCGACGGCACAGGCGCAGGAGGTACTCATTGGAGGATCGAGTCCAACGGATCTCAGGGTGTTGTCATTAACAACAATACCGACGGTAAAACTGCGACTGCGATGAATATGTACGCTTTCAGGATCACAAAAACTGATGTTACCTTTGAGATCGATAAGTACAATACGGACGGTAATCTTGTAGGAAAATCAAGTGTTGACAATTCCACAGCGGTATACGGAATCTACAGTGACAAGTCCTGCACAAAAAAGGTTGGCGAAATCGCCATAGGCGCTGACGGCACAGGTAAAATTCAACTTCCCGACAGCACTTATTACGCAAAGGAATTAAAAGCTCCTACAGGTTATTCTATTGATCCTACTGTTTATACAATCAAAGCAGGAAAAAACAAGGTGACAGAGGATTTCAAAACAGGAACAATTAAAATTAACAAAACCGCAGAGGACGGAATCATCAGCGGCAGGGAGTTTAAAATCACCTATTCATACAATGGAAAATCGCTCTCTGAAACTGCCAAAACCAATGCAAACGGAATTGCAACCTTTGACGATCTAAGAGTTTATGATATGTCCACAGGTAAAGCAATTGTCTACACCGTATCCGAAATCAACGTAGATACGAGATATGAAACTCCGAAAGCGCAGAACGTTACGCTGACGAGCGGAAATGTTGATCTGACTGTCAATGTCAATTTCAACAATGAACTTAAAACAGGTTCAATCAAGATCAATAAACAGTCGGAGGACGGAGAGAACGGCGGCAGAGAATTTACTGTAACAGGTAACGGCAAGACTTACAGCATAAAAACAGGTTCTGACGGTATCGCAATTCTTTCCGATATTCCCGTTTACGACAGCAATAACGAGAAAATTGTTTACACGATTTCTGAAAAAAATGTACCCGTAAAATATGTTGTTCCTGCGGATCAGACAGCAACTCTTACTGCTGACGCAACTACAACCAAGACATTCAAAAACGTTCTCAAAAAGTTTACCGCCCAAGTAACAAAGCAGGATTCCGAAACAGTTTCCGCACAGGGCGACGGTACTCTTGCAGGAGCAGTTTACGGCATTTACCGTGACGGCGAACTTATTGACACCTACACCACAGATGAAAACGGATATTTCAAGTCCAAGGAGTATGTCTGCGGAAATTACACAGTTCAGGAGATTTCTCCCTCCGAGGGATATCTGCTTGATATGACTGTTCATTCCGTAGGCGCAGAGCCGGAAAAATACACAATTGAAAGTAATCTCATTTCTATGACTGTGACTGAGGACGTAATAAAGGGCAATATCTCAGTCATCAAGCATACGGACGACGGCTCGACTCAGATCGAAACGCCCGAAGTCGGCGCTGAATTTGAGGTTTATCTCAAGAGCGCAGGCAGTTATGGAAATGCTGCTGAAACAGAGCGTGATCATCTGACTTGCGATGAAAACGGCTTTGCACAGACAAAGGATATGCCATACGGCGTTTACACTGTGCATCAGACAGTCGGCTGGGAGGGTACTGAGTTTATTGCTGACTTCGATGTCAACATCAGCGAGAACGGACAGACCTACCGCTATCTTATCAACAATGCAGAGTTTGAAAGCTATGTTAAGGTGGTAAAGGTCGATTCCGAAACAGGAAAAACAATTCCTTATGAGGGCGCAGGCTTTGAGATCTATGATTCAAACGGTCAGAAGATTTCTATGACTTTCAGCTATCCTACTCCCACAACTATCGATGTATTTTACACAAACAACGAGGGATACCTCATCACTCCCGAGGTTCTTCTCTACGGCGAATATTCTCTTGTTGAGGTTCAGGCTCCTGTGGGTTATGTTCTGGACAGCACACCCGTGCCCTTCACAGTTTCTGCTGATAACGCAGAGGAAGAAAATGCTTTGACAGTCATTAAAGTTCACAAAGAAAACACCGCTCAGAAAGGCAGAATTTCGGTTCAGAAAACAGGTGATATTTTTAAAACCGTTGCTATGGCGTCCTCCGCTTACACGGATGAAAACGGCGAGATGACAGTAAATCCGACCACCTACACTCCCGTGTTTGCAAGCGGAAATCTTTCCGGCGCAGTATTTCAGGTGATCGCTTCGGAGGATATCGTTACGCTTGACGGCACAATCAGAGCCAACGCAGGCGATGTTGTGGCTGAAATTACAACCGATGAAAACGGCTATGCGGAAAGCGATCTGCTTTATCTTGGCAATTACGAAATCAAGGAGGTTTCTGCACCGTTTGGCTATGTTCAGAATACGGAATCACAGTTTGTTGAACTGACCTATGCAGGACAGGAAATCGCAGTGCTTGATACCGTAAATACGTCATTTGTCAATGATTATCAGGACGTTGAGATCAGTCTCTCAAAGGTTATGGAGAACGACGAGCTGTTTGGCATTTACGGCAAGGACTGCTATACAAGCGTAAGCTTCGGATTGTTTGCAGCAGAAGATATTACGGCGGCAGACGGTACTGTAATTCCTGCGGACGGTCTCATTTCTGAGGTTTCACTTGACGAAAATATGACTGCTGTCATTGCTGAAAAAATCCCATTCGGCAAGTATTATGTTCAGGAAATTGCAACTGATGAACACTACGTTTTAAACGGCGAAAAATATCTTGTGACATTTGAGTATATGGGACAGGAAGTAACTACAGTTTCAATCGACTGCGGTCAGTTCGTAAATGAATTGAAACGCGGAAAAATCGAGGGTATCAAGGTGAACGAGAGCGAAGAACCTCTTGAAAACGCTCTGTTCGGACTGTTTGCAGTTGATACTGCCGAATTTACTTCTGAAAGCGCATATATGACCGCTGTTTCCGATAAAAACGGATATTTTAAGTTTGATGAGATCCCCTACGGCGAGTATGTGGTTCATGAAATCGAAGCTCCCACAGGATATATTCTCAGTGATGAAAGCTATCCCGTAACTGTTTGCGAGGACGGCGAAACTATCACGGTTCGTACAATTAACAAGCCTATTACCGTTGAATTGTCTAAGATTGATGTCTACGGCGAGGAGCTTATCGGAGCAGAGATGCAGCTTGAAAATGCTAACGGAGAAATCGTTGATGAGTGGACTTCCGACGGCACAAATCATGTTGTAACCGAACTTCCTGCCGGAGATTACACGCTCAAGGAAATTGCGGCTCCCGACGGATATGTGATTGCTACGGATATTAAGTTTACAGTTGACGTTTACGGCAATGTTACCGTAGAAAACGTTGAAGCCACAGCGACTTCGGAGAACGGCAATCCACTCGTTGTAATGATCGACGACACAACAAAGGTACAGATTTCCAAGCAGGATATCACCACAGGTGAGGAACTGCCCGGTGCAAAGCTTCAGGTTATAGACAGGGACGGAAATGTTGTTGAGGAATGGGTTTCATCAAGCGAACCGCATTTCATCGAAGGAAAGCTGATCGCAGGCAAGGAGTACACGCTGAAAGAAACTATCGCACCGGAGGGCTATGAGATAGCAAATGAAATCAAGTTCACAGTAAACGCTGACGGTAGCGTGACCGAAGTCATTATGTATGACGAGCTTACACCTAAAACGACTACTCCGTATACAGGCGATAACCACAGTGATTTTGCAGCTTTTGCAATGCTCGGAGCTGCAAGCGTGATCATTGCCATTCTTATCATCACAAAGAAAGGAAAAAAGCATGAATAAAAAAGTTATTCGCACAATTGCGGCTGTGACCGCAGCCGCCCTCCTCGGAGGTGGAATTTATCTTCTGGTAAAAAACGATGTGGCTCAGAAAATCAATTGGCGTGATATTCTGATCTATGCTCCCACGCCGATAGCGAGAGAAACGCTTGACGAAGCGGTCGATATTGAAAAAAGCAAGCCTTCCGCCGACAGAGTTCCCGAGGATACCAAAGAAGAACTGACCGAACAGGTACGTCAGCTTTCCAACGAGCATGACGATTCTGTGGGTTGGCTGTATATTCCAGATACGAATATAGATTATCCGATCATGCAGTCGGGAGATAACGAATATTACACGCGCAGGGCGGTGGACGGCTCATATTTGTATGCAGGATCACTGTTTATGGACTATCGCTGTTCAAGCGATTTTTCTGACTTTAATAGCGTGATCTACGGTCACAATATGGGAAACGGAACGATGTTTGCGGATATTCCGAATTACGAAAACGAGGAATATTTCATGAATCACAGCTACGGCTGGCTGACCACTGAGAACGATGTCAGGCTTATAGATTTCTTTGCGGTTGCAAGAACTTCCGATACAAGCGGACTTTATCTTGCTGCTCCGAATTTTAATGAATGGGATAATCAGCTCAGAAACTATGCAAGTATTTACAAGGAGATTGAAGTAACCGAAAGTGACCATTTGCTTATGTTATCCACTTGTACAAGTGCGGAGGGTAACAGCCGTACTATTCTGGTAGGAAAAATTATCGAGGAGAGTGATGTGGAATGAAGTTGAAAAAGAAAGTTATTGCAGCGATTGCAAGCACACTCTGCTTTGCAACAATGATGTCGACTACAGCTTACGCTTCCGGCGATGTTGCGGGAGCAGTCCAAAGCACATGGACTACCGCAAGGTCGCAGGTGGTGTCGGTTGTAAACAACGTTGTGTTCCCCGTAATTGACGTAATTCTTGCGGTTTTGCTGTTTGTTAAGATAGGTCTCGCATATCTCGACTATCGAAAACACGGTCAGCTTGAATGGACGCCGATCGCTATCATTTTCGGCTGTTTGATCTTTTCTCTGACCTGTCCGCTGTACATCTGGAGCATAATCTGATAGGGGGAAAATGAATATGAAAGCAAAAGTAATGACTGCAATTTTAGCAGCGTTTATGCTGACAATGACAGCTTGCGGAACGATTAGTCCGCCGATCCAGAATGCTGTTACGGAAACTACGACTACCACAGCCGAGTCCATATATGACTCGGCTGCCTCTTCGGAGGATGAAAAGATAAAAACGGACACCTTTATTGCCGAATTTTTCGATTCCGATATATCCTTTGTGGATACAAGTGAATTGGTAACGGAAGCTATGAAAGGCTGTTCTTTTGATAATGAAATTGATAATTCAAATGGTATGCAGAAGATAACGCTTAAAGGCACAAACGGAGGTGGTTCTGTTGAGGTGATGTGTATTGATCTGAGTAAAAGCGGTCTTCCTTACGATATGGAATATATCCTTGAAAATTTAGGGAATCATTACTTTAGTCAAACTGCTGCTCAGATGAACGGTATCACCGAAGATGACTTTGTTTCGAGTTACCGAATGACAAGCAGTGTTGTTTCTAAGGGCAAATATCAGCAGTACGGCTCTGTTCAGAAGTCTGACGGTATGGTGACGCAGTTTGGGTACACGGAAACCTATGCTGTGCTTAGTGAAAACAAGCTGACAGTAGTATCAGGAGCATATCTCGGTACGGATATGATGGAAAGACAGAGTTTTTCGCAGCTTTTGGGTAAGCTTGATGAAAATGTCAAGTATTAAAGGTTGGTGTAGTTATGCCATATATCCCATTTACAGACGAACAAAAAGTCCTTGCAAATTCGGTAGACTTGGAGCAGTTTTTGCGTATGCGGGGTGAAAAGCTGGAACGTGTCGGCAGAGAGCATAAGCTCATTTACTACGACGGTTCGGGCAGGCACGACAGCATAACGCTCCGTGGCTCGACTTGGTTCGACCATAAAAATCAAGTGGGCGGCGGAGCAATAAAATTCATGCAGGAATTCTATGATA
>JABLTR010027273.1_pt1 | contig 10828 bp, 10 predicted proteins | sample 7160071 | NCBI WGS metagenome assembly JABLTR01 (sample SAMN14651230, study PRJNA627086) | human gut metagenome | isolation source: feces | host: Homo sapiens
AAGGCCATCGGCGAGCAGCTCACCTGCGTGTTCGTGGACCACGGTCTGCTGCGCAAGGGCGAGGCCGAGCAGGTCAAGCATGATTTCGTCGAGGCGACCGGCATCAAGCTCATCGCCGTGGACGCCTCCGAAGACTTCCTCACCGCCCTGAAGGGTGTGAGCGAGCCGGAGAAGAAGCGCAAGATCATCGGCGAAAAGTTCATTCGCACTTTTGAGAAGGCGCAGCGTCAGGTCATCGAGGAGGCCGGTGCCTCCGGCAAGGAAGTCAAGTTCCTCGTTCAGGGCACTCTCTACCCGGATGTTGTGGAATCCGGCGGTGGCGATGGCGCGGCCAACATCAAGTCGCACCACAATGTGGGCGGCCTGCCGGACGACATCAAGTTCCAGCTCGTCGAGCCGCTGCGTACCTTGTTCAAGGATGAGGTTCGTGCCATCGGTACCGAACTTGGCTTGCCGGATGAGATTGTCTGGCGTCAGCCGTTCCCTGGTCCGGGTCTCGGCATCCGCATCATCGGCGAGATCACCAAGGAGCGTCTGGATCTGCTTCGCGAGGCCGACGCCATCGCTCGCGAGGAGCTTTCCAAGGCTGGTCTTGACCGCGATATCTGGCAGTGCCCGGTCGTGCTGCTTGCCGATGTGCATTCCGTGGGTGTGCAGGGCGACGAGCGCACGTATGGTTCGCCAATCGTGTTGCGTCCGGTTTCCTCCGAAGACGCCATGACCGCAGACTGGTCTCGCATTCCGTACGATGTGCTTGCCACGATTTCGACGCGTATCACCAACGAATGCCGTCAGATCAACCGTGTGGTGCTTGACTGCACTTCCAAGCCGCCGGCAACCATCGAATGGGAGTAATTCCGCACAAAATCGCGAGGTTTATATAAGGTAATTTTACAGGTGTTTTGGTTGCTTGATATACGCTGAAATTACCTGCCAACCACCCGAAACGATGAAAGCCAATGGCCCTCTGGAGTCAATCCAAAGGGCCATTTTCATGTGATTAAGCTGCAAGAACATGCGTTTCGAGATAAACGTCGGATAGCAGCGCACTCACAACATCACGATTTTACGCCGATTAACTGGCACATTGTCGCTTTAGTACGTAAGCGTACTCATTTAAGTCACCCCAAAGTCGAAGAACTGCCATAGGGAGACTCAAGTGATACTCATGCCTTGCCCAAATTAAGATTTATAATTGTCAAGAAATGCAGGAAAAAGCAAGATAACTACAGGATGGCGCCTTATGGATTGTAATTGGCTATATTTCCCAAATACGCAGCGGCCCCCTGCACGAATGATGTCCATTGTTGAAGTCTTCAGCAATCATCTCGACGAAATCGCTTCGCCTCAAAATAGATTAACCAGCAACGATGTCCTTGCTGTGGTTGCAAGTGATCTTGAATCCGTGGGATTTCTGGTCGAGCGTGGCAAGAAAAAGTCGGAACTCCTTGAAATGCCTGTGCTTTTTAAGGAGCAAGGGAAAATAGAAAAAGCCTTTTGGGCAGATGCGTTTAATCTTGATGAAGGTATTGTAGTAGAGGTTGAAGCGGGGCGCGCCACCGTTAACTATCAGTTCCTTAAAGATTTCTTTGAAGCTTCTATGATGCTGGATGCAAATTATTTATGCATCGCAGTCAGGAACATCTACGAATCAAGTGGAACCCAAAGCAAAGACTTTGAAAAAGTAGTTACTTTCTTCAAGACGTTATACGCAAGCGGGCGAATAACCATTCCTTTAAAAGGAATAATGATTATTGGGTACTAAGGAGCAGCTAATGCCTGAATTCTTGAATAGCTTCCAAACATCACAAATACGTGAGGTTTGCTTTCGCACACAGCATACATCACAAAATCGTGAGGTGTGGAGAAATTTCGAGAATTGCTCACAATTACGTGAGGTAATACCATTTGAATAGCGTTTTCGATGCGCTTGATGGAATCCGTTACGTCAGACGAAAAATGTTTGGTGGAAAGTACAAGGACGGCTTAGCGCCGCTATACTCCCGCAAGATCAAGAAACTCAGGGAGAAGAGGCAGCTCACCCAGAAGCAGCTGGCAGAGCTCAGCGGCATCAGCGAGAGCGCCTCGCGCAGCTACGAGCTGGGCGACCGCAAGCCAAAGAAGGAAGTCCTGGAACACATCGCGAAGGCGTTGAGAGTCAGGCCGGAGTACCTGTCCACACCGGAGTTCGGGCCCCAATTGGAGTTTTTCTACGCCCTTCTGGAGAACGACGAGCTGTATGGATACACCATCACCGAAATTGACGGTCGACCCGCCATCACCGGCGGTCTCTATACCGTTGGCTTGACCTTCGACGGCTTCCTTAGGGATTGGAAAGAGATGAAGCAGAGGCTCGACGCCAAGGAGATAACCCGCGAGGAGTACGAGGACTGGAAGCAAACCTATGACCCCGGCTATTGGGTGAATACCCCTGACGGCAAGAGTCCTTGGACCGGAAAGTAGGGGCAATTTTTGAAAGCAATACTCTTTAACCAATCGCATGATGATGATTCCATTGTTGTTAGCCCTACTTCCAGGCAAAGCGCAAACACGGAAACCGTCACCCTAAAAAGTGGTCCGATGATGCGGTTCTCCTTTGAGCCGCAGATTGTCGAAAACCAAAAAGAACCCAAGAACGCAGTTTGCGGAACCCTGGTCTACGAGAAGAAGGGAAAGAGCGAAGATCTCTATCCGTCGGAGAAACGCGAAGAGCATGCCTCCAAGCTGGATGTTAAGACTGGCGACTACCTAAAACTTTCTCTGAGCACTTCCGAGACTCGCGCACTTTTTAACGCCCTAAGTAAACTATACCGCCTGTCGGGCGCCATGGACGGAATCCCTTCTTGGGACACTTCATATGTCGAGGTCAACAACGCAAGCATGGCATTGCTGAATCTACTTAAGAAAGATGCATCGGCAGCAAGAATGCTTCAAGAGGACACAAACTTTGAGCTTGTAAAGGAGCTGCTGAAGCTCTTGACTCAAGGAAAGTCTCGCGAAGAGCTCTCTCGCGTTTTGTCCAACCTTGAGGTCGATAATCTCCATCAGCTATCAGCCAGCTTAAGCTTGGAACTATTTGAGCGAGCGATTTCCGACATCGAAGAAAACTTCAGCAATACCAGCGAAGAGTTTTGGCAAACGAAGATCCTCAGCAAATATCCATGGATTATCGAGCAACTGTTTTCTACTCCTTGCGTATTGTTCGGGTCAAAAATGTATCTTGGTGGCAAGTCAATTGAAAACCATGGTGGCAATGAAGCTGATTTCATCTTTAGAAATGAAGCGACGAGCAACGTTGCCATTATAGAAATCAAAAAGCCTGACACTCATTTGCTCGGCAGGCCATATAGAGGACAGTCCTATTCGCTTAGCTCAGACTTAAGTGGAGCGGTTAATCAGGTTCTTAGTTACAAGCATTCGCTCGCAACAGAGCTGCGCAATCTCCAGGCAAACTCAATCGAGCAATTTGAAGCATTCAATCCTCAATGTATCGTGATCCTGGGTTGCACTAAAGAGTTTCATGACGAATACGGGCGTCCTGACAAAATCAAAGTGGGGACTTTCGAGAACTTCAGATCGAACGTCAACGGCGTAACAATCATCACTTATGACGAACTTCTCACGAAGATTAAGCGCCTTGTCTCTTTGTTGAAAGCCACCAAACAGGAAACTGACTTGCCAGATATTGAGCATGAAAGTGATTTTGGAGATTGTCCATTTTAGCCATCAGTGATTTTCATGAATAATCCAGACTCTGGGTATTGTTTGAATACTCGGGTTTATACCCACTTGTGTCCACTGGGGTCAATCTACACAACCAGATGCAACCACGATTAACGACGATGCAAAATCAGGATTTTGAGTGGGAGTAAGCCGACAGGGTCCTGACCTGCACTTTTGAGTACCGCACTGTGCCGCTGAGTTTCGTTTCGTAAGAGAGTCACGGCAAATCCACCAGCGACATTGGTGAGTAAATCCGATTATCGAGCCTCCGTTCCCGCGTTGGGACGGAGGCTTTTTCTTTGCCTTTTTACTCCCTTTCACCTGCGATTTCGCCATTTACTCCCCGTGTTTCAAGACGGCAAGGCACGGGCGGTATCCGGAGAAATGGGAGTAAGGATTTATCCCAAGTGAATGGACGCACGGTTTTTCCCGAGGATGAAACGGGGCCATTTCTGGGTCCGTAAAAACTCAAATCAAACTCACTAGGTTTTTTGGCAGTCTCCGCACGGCGTTTCCCCAGGTAGTTAATGGGGAGTAAAGAATCTTGCCATCTCAGGGAAAATGCCGCGGCGATGGATTCGAGCAATTTGGACTTCAGACTGTGTTTCTGCAAGTTGGCGTCCACAGTATGGGCACTATTTTTCAGCAGCATAGGCGGCTGGTTTCCAGCGGAAACTGCGCCGTCGGAACCCGCCGCCCCTTTTTCCTTGGCTGTCTGGTCATGAGGGCGTGCTCGCTGCGGTAGGAGCCTCCCTCGAATCCGGCGAGCCTGCCGTGGTGCACGGTGCGGTCGATCAACGCGGCGGCCATGTTCTTGTCGCCGAGCACGCGTCCCCAGCCGGAGAACTCGATGTTCGTGGTATAGATGACACTCCGGGTCTCGTAGGAATCCGATATGACCTGGAACAGGAGCCTGGAACCCTCCTCGTCGATCGGCATGTAGCCGAACTCGTCGATGATCAGGAGCCTCGCCTTGGCGACCTGCCGGAGCTCCGTGTCGAGCCGGTCCTCGCGCTTCGCGCGGCGCAGCCGCATGAGCAGCCCGGTCGCGGTGAAGAACCTGACAGGTATCGCGCGCATGCACGCGAGCCTGCCCAACGCGACCGCGAGATGGGTCTTGCCGGTGCCGACGGGCCCATAGAGCACGAGGTCCTCGCAACGGTCGACGAAGTCGAGCGTCTCGAGCTGCGCGCGCCCCCAGTCGGCGGGCATGCGCAGGTTCGACCAGTCGTATCCCTCGATGTCCTTCGCGTTCGGGAATCCCGCGGCCTTGAGGAGCCTGGCGCGTTTCGACCGTTCCCTGGACTCGATCTCCGCGTCGAGCCAGCCTTCCATCAGGTCCAGCTGGGCGGGCGTCGCCCGTTCGATGGCCTCGGCAAGCACGTCCCGTGTCAACGGCAGCCGTCTGGCCGTCTCCATGATCCTCTCGCATCTGGCGATGGTGTCGGCCCTGCGTCTGCGTGCCGTGTTCCGGCCGTTCGCGCCGTTCATCGTCCCGCCTCCTTTCCGCCGTTCCCGGTGATGAACCGGTCGTATCCGGCCAGGTCGGGCCCGTCGTCGGTGATGGCGCCGTCGTCGGCGTCGCGTGCGCGCAGGGCGAGGGTGACGAGCGTGGATTCGTCCAACGCCGAGCCGGGCCTGTCGGCTATCGCCCGGCTCGCGGCCGCGAGCACGTTGCCGAAACCGGCGGCGGCGCATGCCGCGCCTATCGATCCGAGGCTCTGCGCGAGGCGTTTGGAATCGGCCTCGTCGAGCCATGCGCGCACGTCCTCGGGGAAATCGGGGCGTATCGACGATTCCCTCCAGGATCCGGGTTTGGCCGCGAGCACGGGCATGGCCAGTTCCGGGTCCTGCAGCGTGGACGGGCTCCGCCCGTATATCCGGGGGTATCCAGCGACGATCTCCCCGGTGCCGGGGTCGGTGATCTGCACGCTGTCCCAGCGGACCGCGGCCAGGAGCCTCCTTCCGTGCAACGCCGGGCCGGCGAGGTACCGGTTCGAGTCGATGTCTATCTGCCCGTACTTGTCGGCCCTGCGGCTCTCCCATCTAATCGGGTCGAACGTGGTGGAGGGCAGCGGCATCAGCGCCGCGCGGTCCTCCCCCGAACACGTCCCCGATGGCGGCGCCCCTGCGGTAATGCCTCGACGAGGCGGCCAGCGCGTCGCATCTGTCGAGCATGATCCGTCCGAGCTGCGTGTGGGTCTCGGCCTCCAGCGGCGGGACCATGAGGTTGCGGCGGAGGAACCCGACCGCGTTCTCCACCGCGCCTTTCTCCCAACCGGAATAGGGGTCGCGGAACCTCGCGTCGATGCGGTGGTGCGCGAGGAACGCGTCGAACACCGCGGCGGGCGTCACCTCGCCCCTCGCGTTCCTGCGTCCCGCGCCGGTGGCGTTGTCCATGACGATCACGGGAGGGACTCCACCGATGTGTTCGAACACCTCGACCAGCCCGTGGCACAGGCATTCCGCGTTCTCCCCGGGCAGGCTCGTCACGTACCGCATGTTCGAATGGGGGAACGTGACGACCAGGCAGTGGTCGTCCACGAGCTCGCCGGCGATGCGGGCCTTCGCCACACCGAAATCAATCTGCGCGACGCCGGGCGCCCAGACGAGCTCGCCCGTACCCGCCGGAACCGCTCCGGTTCGCCTCGCGCCAGCGTCTCACGTACCCCGGCGTCGTCGTGTACTCGCCGTCGTACTCGGTCTCCGCGCGGAGCCTGTCGTGCACGCGTTTGGCGGTGTGGCGCTGCTTGCGGGGCAGCATGCGGTCGGCCTCGAGCCATCCGTCGACCAACGCCGCGTACGGGTCGATCTTGGAGCCCCGGCGCCTGTCCGTGGGCGGTTTTCGTCCATGTCGGCGTATTTCGCGACAGTGGCGCGGTCCACGTTCAGCCTCCTCGCGATCTCCGACCTGGACACTCCCTGACGGTCCAGTCTCCTGATATCTTGCTGTTTGGGCATCGGTATCGCCATCGTCCTTTCCTTCCCGAGCGCCGCCGGTTGCAGCCGGCGGATTCGTTTTTGGGCTGCGTCTCGGGAATATACAGGCACGGCGGGCTGGTGCCTGTTTTCGTCTGGGCGGTCATATGGTGCAGTTTCCGCTGGAAACCAGCAGCCCATACTGCGGAAAAACAGTGCAGAAATTGCTTAAGAAAAATTGAAGCAAAACACTTCAGACGCGGATGCCGCTCTCGTAGTGGCGCACGGCCCCCTCGGATACCGGAGTCCGAAGGAATTCACCGAACAGGGACTCGTCCTCTAAGAAACTGTCCAACACACCGTTACCAATCCAAGCAGGACCAGCGCTGGGGAGGGCAGAGGTCCCAGGCGTGCCGGAAGAGCTGGCGAGGCTGCTCACGGAAGAGAAGGAAGAGGGCACCGCTAAAGATTACGCTGGGCTTTTTCGTCTGGCTGTTCCGCGCCGTGTTCAAGTGGGTGATGTGGTAAGAGGCGGGCAATTGCCCGCCTCTTTGTCTCTCTTAATCTGTTTGATCGTCAATGAGCCAGCAATCGGTTCCGTCTGTGAGCAACGTCCTAGCTGACCGCGATGCCGCCGCGATGCGTTCGATCTCGCCTTTTCGATCTTCGGCCTCGGACCTCAGTTTTGACTCTCCCGAGCGCAGGCTCGCTCGCATCTTGACCTTAGCTTCGAGGACCTGCTCCTTTGCAGCGGCCCTGGGCGTCTGGGAGACCAGCCTCTTGAGGGCGTTCCCCTGAGTACCGCGCGGAAGCGCGATGAACACCCCTTTCATACCCCCGATTTTCATCTCCATGAGCGCGGCGAGGACCTGCCTCTTTTTCAGAAAGCCCTGAGATTTGTCAAGGATCCTCTGCTCTTCGATGAGGGCGCTGCGGTCGTCCATACTACCGTCGTAGTACATGCGCGTCATGGCGAGCGCCGACAGGGCCTGGAGGCACATGCCGAACTGAGCCTCGTAGGATTTGATCTCTTTAAGCAGCGGTTCGAGGTCTTTCTCGCGCTCCGCAGCGTCTCTGGCCTTATCTTCGACGCTGGCGAGCTGCTCGGTAATCCAATCGATTACCTGGCCGACGTCGTTGTACCTGCCCTCGATCTCGTTTCTTGCCGCCTGGCGCGCCTCGGCGGGCTTTTGGAGGTAATCGTCATGAAGGGCTGCGTAGGTCTTTGCGATGTCTAGGGCGTTTTTGACTTTTGCCTTCTGGTCGCTGGCGATCATGGAGGCGATTGATTCCAGCTTGGCATCGATGCGCTGGAGGCTGTCGCTGATTTCGGTCATGTACGCTTGGCCGACAACCATCGCCGCTGCGGCAAGACCGACGCTGGCGATCTGCGCGGGGCTGACCCTGGCGGCTTTGAGGGAGACATCGCCGCTCAGGCATCCCTTTGGATCCCGGACGAGGGCCCTCACTGCTTCTGAATCCTTCTTCGAGACAACGAGGTCCTTAAGGCTATAGCCTTCGGGGACCTCGACTTTGTAGAGCTGCTTTCCCTCGACGAGGTCTATGACGTTCGAGGCGAGGCCGAGAAAGGCGTCCGCCCGCTCTCCGATGCCGGCGTTGTTCTCTTTGCTCGTATTGGCGTTCGCGATGACCTTGATGCTGTCAAGGTCCTCGATCGCAACAACCTCGACGCTAATCGGTGCAAGTTCTTTGTCGCTCATGCTCTTAGCGCCTATCTCGCCTCATCGGAACGCGCTAGGACGTCCCATTTGTTGTACGAGATCTCGGCCTGAAGGTCCCTGACGAGGGCCTCATAGCGGGTCTTGAGGTCTTTCTCCTCGCACGGGAAGAGCAGGATCATCATGGGTCTTTTGAATTTGAAGTCGGCGTAGACGTCGACGTTGCCGAAACCGCAAAGCTGGGTGTAGATGCTGAATCCCATGGATTTGCCGCAACCGACATAGACGTCCTCGTAGGCGGAAAGGTCTTTCTCGCGATCCGACTTCATCGTGGTGATGGCGTAGCATCCGGCGATTGCCATATACCCATCGCTGAGGTCGGCTTCGCTGGAGACGCTGTTCTCGAAGTTCTCGAAGAACTCCTTGGCGGAGATTGGCGGAAGCGAGCTTACCACGGCCTTCTTGCGGGCTGCCTCGAGTGACTTTTGCCGCTCCTTCTCGTCCTTGACTGCTTGGCCTTTTGAAAGAATGAAATCCCTTGCTTCTCCCAGGCCGTCTGCCGCCTGCTTTACCTTCTGTTGCCCCCAATCGATCAGTGCGGGTCCAAATCGGTCCACGGCGGGTTTAACGAATGGCAGGACGTCCTTTCCGATGTCGATAGCCCTTTTGACGTCTTGCAGCTCTATCTTTCCCAATTGCGCACCTCTGTTCATGGATAACTGGAAGCTTCTCGAGAAGCAACCGGCAGCGTCTTGTTGCTATCAAGTGCGTAAATTATCTCACATATGTAAGACCCCTTGCCGAGATATAGCGGCAAGGGGTCGAAGGGCCAATTCGGGTGTGGTTTCGATCTGCAACTCCTAGTCTCGGTCGTCGTCGACCGCGCAGCAAGCGTAGGCCGTGAGCGTGAAGAGCTCCTGGTGATGAGCTCGAGGCCCTCGTTGGCATCGCAGCGCAGCTCGGTCATGGTGTAGGCGCCGTACGGCAGGACCGCCAGCGAGTCGTCGACCGGCGCCGAGGAGCCGTTCTCGCCGAGCAAGAACCAGATGCCGGCCTCAGGGTCCATGTCGTCGGCCACGATCGGGTCCTCATGGCCGAGCAGGGCGTCGTTGGCGTTGGTGTCCCTCGAGTGCCTGTTCCAGCTATTAGCGGTCGACGCGTCTCCGTTGCGGTCCGTCACCAGCACGTGCGTCTCGCCGGTGGCCGCGTTCTCGATGGCGAACGGGGCCATGAGGCCGGCGGTCGGCCTCGGTCTTCTTGGAGGCCTCGGCCGGCGCAGACCTCGAAGGTTCGGGGCTCGCCGTCGGTCAGCAGGTAGCTCCCGTTCGTCGCCGTCTCCCGCACGTCGTAGGTCCCGTACGGAAGAGCGTCAGCCGTGGTCTGCGCGGTGTACGCGCCGGCCTCGTCGCTGCTCACTTCCCTGCGCACGGTGTCAGGTTCCATTGGTTCCGCGTTTTTCGCAATGTCGGTCACTTCGCTGCATCCTGTTGCTCTGGCGGTATTCGGACCAGGCAAGGCCAAGCCATGTCAGGAAAGATGAAAACCATCGTCGCTTGGCATAGCAGTATCTACAGAATGATTGCATATCCTGTACACATGCAGAAATGTCTTTCTTCTGAAATTACACAGAGGAAGGACATTTCTTTACCGTTTTCAATATCTTTTGACAATCCGGAATATGACAGAATATTCCGAAACAACCATTGCTAGGCCAGCATGTTGGTCCACATGTTTGCGAAATCGGGAAGCGTTTTCGCAGTGGTGGCGATGTTCTTGATTAGAATGCCGTTGATTTTCAGCCCCAGCATCGCGGCGAACGTCGCCATGCGATGGTCCGCATAGGTTTCCATTTCAGCCGGCTTGAGATTCATTGCCGGCACTGGCGCGATCTCCAGCCCGTCGGGAAGCTCACGAGCATCTCCCCCGACTCTGGTGATCTCGTTAACCAATGCTTCCAAACGGTTCGTCTCATGGCCACGCAGATGACCGATGCCCAGCATGCGCGTAGACTTGTCAGCGAAAAGCAGGATTGCGGCCAGCGATGGCGCGATCTCGCCTGCCGCGGTCAGGTCGAAATCACCCAAACCGTTGATATGGCCGCTGCCGGTCACTTCGCAGTACCGGACGCCGTCGATCACGGGGAAGCTGATTTCAGCACCCATACGTTCCAAGTATCCGGGAAGCAGGCCGCCCGGCTGGGTGGTGGATTCCGGCCAGTGAGGCACGCGAACTGTTCCGCCGGCGATCAGTGCTGCGCCGAGGAACGGGGCGGCATTCGACAGGTCAGGCTCGACCGTCACGGTTTCGGGCAACTGCACGGCTCCCGGCTGCACGTTCCACACGCGGGCGGGTTCGTCTGCGTTGGCACGCACGCCGGAACCTTGCAGATCGGCCACGGTCATGCGAATATGAGGCAAACTCGGCGTCTTCTCCCCCGTGTGATGCAGTTCCAAACCGCCTGGCACTCGAGAGCCGATGAGCAATAGTCCTGAAATGAACTGCGAGGA
>JABLTR010085453.1_pt1 | contig 10823 bp, 12 predicted proteins | sample 7160071 | NCBI WGS metagenome assembly JABLTR01 (sample SAMN14651230, study PRJNA627086) | human gut metagenome | isolation source: feces | host: Homo sapiens
AAAATAAACTATTAGAATTATGGATAACAATTACTTTTAAATGCACAAGTCTATTGTCCAGCTACGAACCCTTATTAACCTCTAAAATAATTTAGACCACCAGAGTATGCTCTATTGAACTATAGCGAATAAGGAAAAGAACCCTTATTTGATGTGCACCCCAAAATATAGACTTTTCAAATCTATATTTTGGGGTGCACTACAATTTAGAAGAGGTTCTTTCTTTATTCTTATTTTCTTTTAAATTTTGAATCGTCATTTATAAGTGAACGTATGAGGTAATAGATACCTAAAAATAAAAAGAAGAATAACGGTAATACACGGAATAAAGCAAAGGGAGTTTCAAAAAGAAAAGCATACCAAAAACTGACACCTTTTAAATTCCAGATATTTGGTGTTAGATACCATGACTTGAAGTTTATAATTTGGGTCCAGGATGTATTTCTACTAAAACTATAAGAACACAATAAAAATAAAAATCCGCATGAATAACCATATTTAACATATCTTCTCTTCGCACTTTCTTGAGAATCTTTGTCAGAAAATATTCCTCTTGATACGTCAGGACGTTTTTGCTGAAAGTACTGAGCACCACCAAAACGACTTCCTTTTATTAGTTTCCAACCACTATCAGAAAATAGTGTTACATAATCTTCATAGTTTGTTTTCTTCATACTTTTTTCTCTAAAATCAAGGCGTACATAAGGAATGAACATTTCTTTAGTAGATAATTTTTCAAAAGTATACATAGAAACTGCAGAATTAACAGAAACTAACTTATAGCCCTCTTCTTGTATAGAATTAATCCATTCTTCTTCTTTTTTTAAAGATAAGAAAATTCTAAATTTCTTCATGTTTTTCCCTCCTAATATCCAAATTCAGAAGATAGTTTAATCAGACTTCTTAAACGTTCTATTTCTAGTGTTAAAACTTCTTCTCCTATATCGGTAATTTTGTAAACTCTTCTTCTTTTTTCCCTATTTGGAATTTCTTCTATCCAATTAAGCTTAAGTAAATTTTCAATCGCCCCATACATGGTTCCAGCCGCTACCTTTACAAATCCATTACTCAACTTTTCTATTTCTTGAATAATGGCATATCCATGTGCAGGAGTGGTTAAAACTAATAGAATGTAAAAAGTTGTTTCGGTTAAAGGTAAATGAGGATTTCTACTCATATATGTTCCTCCTTTTTTTGTTATATAGTTACACTGTATATAGTCTCTATGTATACAGTATAACTATATAATTTTAGAAAGTCAAGTATCGTTTTATGTTCAATAGGGTATACTCTATTGGCCACTTTTGAGTTTAAACTTTGTCTTCATCTAATTAATTGTCTTGTTTTTAAAAGCCATGATTCATCATTCTTAAAAATCATAAATAGTTTTGAGCTATCCAATAATACTTGATAACCATCATCAACTTTAATATCACTAGATTCAATTTTTAAATCATTATTAGATATTACACTTGAAATGCAGTTCTTTATTTTTGAGGTAATCTGATCTTCGGAAGATTTGTTAAGTGTTTTACTAATATTTGAGTGAACTACTCCATACAGTAGGCCTTTAACATATGGGTTTTCGAAAACAGTATCTGCCAAAATGGATTCGCTTCAATGCTTGTCAGTAAATAAACAAAAACTTTTGTAAGTGTGCTATTATAAGTCATATAGGTCGTGCGCTTTCTAATTCTTAGTGGTTTAAGACTAGGATAGCACGACTTATATATTTTTCAATGAAATCAACTAGCAATTCGGGTTTATAATGTGTTTATTTATGGAAAAAATTATCATTAAAAATCAAGAAAATAGTTGGCAAACAAGATTGTTTAACGTAAAATAATATCCTTTACCAAAAAAGGTAGAAAGAATTTTATGGACAAAATAAATTTAGTATGTGGTTCACTTTTACACGATATTGGAAAAATTATTTATCGTGGTACTAGCGAACGAGCAAAGCACTCTAAACTTGGTGGAGATTTCATCAAATCCTTTGAGCAATTTAGAAATACAGAATTGACTGATTGTATCCGATATCATCATGCCCAAGAAATCACATCTGTGAAATCAAATAAGGAAAAAAACTCACTGTTTTATATAACTTATATCGCTGATAACATTTCATCGGGCATGGATAGACGAAAAGATTTGGAAGAAGGTGCAGAAGGATTTAATTGGGATAAAAAAGTTGCGCTTGGTAGTGTTTTTAATGTACTGAACGAAAAAGAAAAGGGACGGCAAAACTATTCATATCCGTTTGTGGCAAGAACACGGATAAAAGAAGAGCCACTAAATTTTCCAACTGCTACTCAAAATCAGTATACAACTGCCTATTATGACGGTTTAATTACTGATATGAAAACGATTTTACAGCGACTTAAGCCAGATAAGGAACACATCAACTCTTTGCTGCAAATGATGGAAAGTCTGTGGTCTTACGTCCCAAGTTCGACTGATAAAAATCAGTTGGTTGATATTTCTCTTTACGACCATTCGAGAACGACTGCGGCGATTGCAAGTGCTATTTATGACTATTTTCAGGCAGAAAATATCACTGATTATCAAAAAGAATTATTTGATTATAATGCTACGGAATTTTATGATAAAAATGCCTTTTTGATGATGAATTTTGATATGAGCGGTGTTCAGAATTTTATTTATAATATTTCTGGTAGTAAAGCTTTGAAATCGTTACGAGCGCGAAGTTTTTATCTGGATATGTTGTTGGAATATATTTCTGATAATTTACTCGAAAAACTGGAATTATCTCGTGCTAATATTCTATATGTTGGTGGCGGTCATGCCTATCTTTTATTAGCCAATACGAACAAAACTAAGGCTATTTTATCTGATTTTGAGCATGACTTAAAAACATGGTTTTTGGATAAATTCAAGATAGATTTGTATGTTGCAATGGCTTATACAGAAGTTTCTGCTAATGACTTGATGAATCATAATGGTCATTACCGTGATATTTATCGTCGTTTATCCCAAAAAACATCAGCTAAGAAAGCTAACCGCTATACTGCTGAAGAAATTTTAAATTTAAACCATCAAGGTACGGAAAATGCTCGTGAGTGTCGCGAATGTAAACGAAGTGATTTATTGATAGAAGAAGATGATATTTGTGAAATTTGTGATAGTCTACAAAAAGTTTCGAGAGATTTGACAAGAGAAAATATTTTTGTGATTGCAAATGAAGGAGTGCTTGACATGCCTTTTGGTAAAAAGATGTCTGCACTATCTTATAGTCAAGCTGATAAGCTAAAGAAAAGCAATGCCGAAGTTCAAATTTATGCCAAGAATATCTCTGAAATTGGACAAAATTTGATGACACGAATTGATATGGGAGATTATACTTATCGTTCAGACTTTCATGAAATGTTAGAAGAAGTTGAAGTAGGCATCAATCGTCTAGGCGTACTTCGAGCAGATGTTGATAATCTTGGTCAAGCCTTTATTAACGGTATTCCAGATGACTATTTGTCAATCTCTAGAACCGCAACATTCTCACGTGCCATGAGTAGATTTTTCAAAAATTATCTCAATCAACTTTTGGCTGAGAAAAGCTATAAAATCAACGTTATTTATGCTGGCGGTGATGACTTATTCATGATTGGCGCTTGGCAAGATATTTTAGATTTTTCGATTGTGCTTAAGCAAAAGTTTGCTGACTTTACACAAAATAAATTGTCGATTTCTGCAGGTATTGGCATGTTCAGAGAAAAATATCCTGTGGCTAGAATGGCAAGTCTGACAGGAGATTTAGAGGACGCAGCAAAGGACTATAAGCCTGATGAAAGAGCTGTCCAAGCAACAAAAAATGCGGTGACATTATTTGATGCTACAAATGTCTTTTCGTGGGACACACTTGAAAATGATATTTTTGTCAAGCTTGATGCCATTACTAAGAATTTTGAGAAGCTTGATGAAACTGGTAAGGCATTTATCTACCGCCTAATTGATTTGTTGCGTGGGGTAAATGAGAATCAGCAAATCAACATTGCACGACTTGCTTATACCCTTTCGAGAATGGAAGAAAAAATTGGCAAAACATTTGCTCAAGAGCTTTATAACTGGGCAAATGCTGATAGAAAAACATTGATAATGGCACTTGAAATTTATATATTGAAAACGAGGGAGAGATAATGACTGAATTAAAAATCGGTAATGAGAAGGTGAACTCAACGAACTTTGGAGATTTTGCCGAAAAAGCAATCAGAGGGATTAATCACAAACCATTTGTTAATTCAAAAGGAGGTGAGCAAAAAATTACGACATCAAAAATTCGTGGTATTTTAGAACTGGTAAACAAAGTTTATAATCGTGTCATAAATACTAATGATGTTGAACTTTCAGAAAATATTTTAGCTGATATTGCGTATATCAAAGTAAAAATCGCTTATGAATCAGGTCGCGAACCTGTTGTGAAAGATTTTATTCAAAGAACAGCATTTACCGCTGCAATTACTGATGTGATGAATCAAAGAACCCGCGAAAGTTTCTTGTTATTCGCACGTTATGTTGAAAGTTTGATTGCCTATTTTAAATTTTACGGAGGGAAAGATTAATGAAATTAGTAATAGAAGGAACGATTGTTCTTAAAACAGGTATGCACATTGGTGGTTCTAGTGATTTTTCGGCGATTGGTGCGGTTGATAGCCCAGTAGTCCGAGATACGCTGACACGTTTACCGCTCATTCCAGGAAGTTCACTTAAAGGTAAAATGCGATATTTGCTTGCAAAAGAGTTGAATAATGGTATTTTGTTGAATGAACCAAATAACGATCAAGACGAAATTTTGCGACTTTTTGGGTCATCAGAAAAAGATAAGATTCGTCGCGCTCGTCTGAAATTCAATGATATTAAGTTATCCAATTTGGCTGAACTTGAAACTTTCAATGTCTCATCAACAGAAGTGAAGTTTGAAAATACGATAGATAGAAAAACTGCTGTTGCTAATCCTCGTCAAATTGAACGGGTGATTGCAGGTTCAAAATTCGATTTCGAAATCTTCTATAATCTTGATGATATAAAGGAAGTTGAGAAGGACTTTGAAAATATTAAACAGGGGTTTGATTTACTAGAGTTTGACTACCTAGGTGGTCATGGGACACGTGGTAGTGGTCGTATTGCATTTGAAAATTTGTCAGTCATAACAGCCGTTGGGAACTTTGAAAAAATAAATACTTTAAATGAAATCTTAGGAGCTTGATATGAAAATTATCAAATTATATTTTGAAAGTCCAGTTCATTTTGGTGAAAAGCGCCTATCGGAGAGCAAAATAACTTTTTCGGCAGATACCTTATTTTCAGCTTTGATGATCGAGGCGGTTGGACTTGGAAAAGAAGATGAATTTTATCAACTTGCTTCAAATAATCTCGTCAAATTTTCAGATGCTTTCCCTTTTATTGATCAATATTACTATATACCAAAACCAATGTTCAATCTTAAATTGGAAAAAGAAGATGAAAATCCGTCTAAAGCTTTTAAAAAATTGCTCTATGTTCCGATAGATAGTTTAGAGGATTATTTATCAGGTGGATTAGATGCTTACTTTGAAAGAGAAAGCTTTAATTTAGGAAAACTTGCCTTATCGGAAAAAGTTCAACAGCATGATTTTAAGGACTCTGAACCTTACAATGTTGGCACATTTACCTTCAAAGAAAATACAGGTCTTTATGTCTTGATAGAACAGACTCACCCATTATTAGAGGAATTATTAGAAAACCTTCAATATTCAGGAATAGGTGGTAAACGAAATTCAGGCTATGGAAAATTTAAGTTTGAAATACTAGAGGATTCAGACATTGAGGACTTGTTTTCGGCAAAAGGTAATCGAAAAATTTTACTTTCCGGTGCCTTACCCAAAGATGCAGAGCTTGAACAAGCCCTAAAAAATGCCTCATATCTTTTAGAACGTCGAGGAGGTTTTGTCCAGTCTGATACTTATGCAACAAATCTTGTCAAAAAACAAGATCTATATGTTTTCAAAAGCGGTTCAACATTCGAAAATAGCTTTGACGGAGACATTTATCAAGTAGGCAAAAAAGGAAATCATCCAGTCTATAAATATGCGAAGTCATTTTTCTTGGAGGTTAGTGTATGAAGAAGACATATCGAGTGACTTTAACTGCACTTGGACCGATTTTTATTGGCGGGGGTGAGAAGCTTAAAAAGTATGAGTATATTTTTGATAAACAAAAAAAAGTTGCACATATGATTGATCATACGAAGTTTACTAAATACTTGTTAGAAAAAAATCTATTAGACGATTTCACGAGTCGAGTCAATTCTCATTTTGATTTATATGATTATTTAGTCAATAAAAAAGGAATTGTTTTCATGCCATTAGTTAAGTATTCAGTACCTGTTGCTCAATTTAGAACAGAGGTAAAAAATAGGTTTGGTCAACCTATTTCTAGCCCTCCAATGAATGATTTGAATACCTTTGTCAAAGATGCTTTTGGTAGACCATATATTCCAGGTAGTTCTTTAAAAGGCGCTTTACGCACAGCGATTTTGAATGATTTAAAGGAAGATACGAAAGAAAATGAAGTCTTTGCCCATTTACAGGTATCAGATAGTGAAACCATTGACCTTGAAAATCTTAAGGTTTATCAAAAAGTTGATTATTCTAAAACGGCAAAACCCTTGCCGCTTTATCGAGAATGCCTGAAACCGAATACTGAAATTACTTTTACAGTATCTTTTGATGATGAATATTTAACACTTAAAAAAATTCAAAATGCTTTGCATAAAACCTATCAGCATTATTATATTAAATGGTTAAAGGGTGGAAAAGTTGGAGAAACTTTGATAAAGGGTGTTTATGATAGTCATGCTGACGAGTTAAAGAAAAATACTTTTGCATTGGATCAACCAAGTCAAAATCAAGGTGAGATCATTTATATCGGTGGCGGTGCAGGGTTTGTTAGTAAGACCTTACATTATAAATCAAAAAATCGCGATCAAGCTCGTAATGATTCTTTTGATATTTTAAAACAGCTATTTCGTACAACCTACAGCAAGATGCGTTCGGTACCTGACAATGTCCCAGTTGCTTTGAAATTGGCTGTTGAAACTAAAACTTTTAACGGGCGAGTGACAGGGAAACACTATCTTGAAATGGGGAAAGCAAGAATAAAATTGGAGGAATTGAAATGAAAATATTGATTTCAGCCGTAGGAGATACAGATCCTATACGTAATTTTCACGATGGACCACTGCTACATATTGTAAGAGTTTATCGTCCTGAAAAAATTGTTTTAGTCCATAGTGAGAGAAGTTTGACTAAGCATGACAAACTTGTCAAGGCATTGAAAAGTATCAAAGACTATTCACCTGAAATCATTCAAGATGGGGTCGTTTTACCAGATGCGCAAGTTGCCATCTTTGATGAGATGTATGATACTGTATCAAGTATTGTTAAAAAATATATATCTGATGATGAAATTATCTTAAATATCTCCAGTGCGACACCGCAAATCATCAGTGCTATGTTTGCGGTGAATCGTATCTCTGATTTTAATGTCACAGCTGTTCAAGTTAAGACACCGCAGCATAAGTCAAACGAAGGGCTGCGGCATGATAATCAAGAAGATATTGATAAATTGATTGATACGAATCTTGATAATCAGTCTGATTATGAGAATAGAACACTTGCAGATACTGGTATGAAATTTTCACAAGATTTGACGAAACGAAATTTAAAAGCTTTGATTGATAATTATGATTATCAGGGAGCTTTAGAACTTCTTAAAAAACAGAAATCATTTTCAAATATTAAGAAGTTAAGAAAAAAATTAACAGAGATTTCAGATACAATCAAAATTCAAGGAATGCCAGATAAAATCGTTAAATCTAAATTATCCAATCAAGCAAAGAGTGCTTTAAATTCCTATTTAAATATTGACCGAAATCACAAGCAAGGTAATATTGCAGAGGTGTTGATTCGAGTAAAATCTCTTGTAGAATTTATTTTAGAAGATTATCTAAATAATCATTTTTTAGATGTCATCACTTACAAAGATGGCAAACCATTTTTAAATGCTTCAAAATATCCTGAGATTCTGAAAAAGTTTCAGGAAGATGCCGAAATGATGGGTAAGGAATACCATAGCGGTTATTTGAGCCTCCCTGCTTACATTGGTATTCTCAAATTTTTCGAACCAAATCATGACTTATTAAAACATAGTTATAAGATTCAAGAAATTAACCAAGACAGAAATAAAGTAGCGCACAGTCTACAAGCTGTTGATAGGAAAAATTTGAAGAAAGTATCTAGCGCAGTTTTTGCAAGTAAACAAATTCTGTTAGCTTCTTTTGACATTGATAATCATTGGTTCTCTTTCTATGAGGATTTAAATCAGGAAATAAAAAAATTACTATGATCGTTAAACTCCGATACAAAATAAACCTGCCAAATTCGCTTCGTACCCAAAACATCGGGAGCACTCTCCATGGTGTTTTGATGGAATTATTACCCAGTGAACTGGTAGAGCACCTTCATAACTTAAGCTACAATCCATTTCGTCAGAGATTAATTTTTGAAAAAGAGCTAGTCATTTGGGAAATTGTGGGCTTGCACAAAATGGTCTCGGAAGAGCTGTTAAAACTCGAAAATTTAAGGGAAATAACAATCAAACGTGCCCAAAAGACTGTTTCCTTATCCTTACTCTCCAAAGATGCAATCGCAGTTGATGATTTGGTGAAAAAAGAAATGGGACGCGAAATTGACAGTCGAATTATCTCGCTTAAATTTACAAGTCCAACCTCATTTAAAGCCAATGGGCATTATGACATTTTTCCAGATATTCGAAAAATTTTCCGTTCTTTAATGATGAATTTTGATTTTTTTAGTGAAACAACTAAAATTTATGATTACGAGGTTTTGTCGTACATTGAAGAAAATGTCCATATTGTCAGCTATAAATTGATGACAAAGAATTTTCATCTCGAGAAGATAAAAGTAAAAGGTTTTCAAGGTGACATGACGCTCAAAGTAACTGGCGCAGAACAGTTCGTAAAATTAGTCTTACTTATGATCAAATATGCGACTTTCGCAGGCATTGGTATGAAAACAAGCCTTGGTATGGGAGGAGTTTCCATCAATGAGAGACATTATCTACGTTGAAAATAGGTATTTTATCAGTAGTCGAGAAAATGCGCTCAGATTTCATGACTATATTAATAAAGCGACCCATTTCATTGCTTTTGATGACATTGATATTTTAGTTTTGGATAATGCAAGAAGTTACTTGTCAAATGGTGTGATTAACGACTGTTTGGATCGAAATATTTTGATTTTAACTTGCGATAATAAACATTCTCCTAAAGCGATTTTAAGCAATGCTTTTGCTAATAAAAAACGCTTAGAACGCTTAAGAAATCAATTGCAATTATCCTCTAAGTCAAAGAATCGTCTTTGGCGTAAAATTGTGATGGCGAAAATTAATAATCAGGCTGATGCTGTTACCTTCACGGTTCAAGATGGAACAGTTCATCGAGAGATAATTGAACTAGGAAAAATGGTCACAGAAGGAGATAAAGATAATCGCGAAGCTGTCGTTGCACGAAAATATTTTCGGACATTATTTGGTGGTAATTTTAAGCGTGGTCGTTTTGATGATGTCATCAATTCAGCGCTCAATTATGGCTATGCACTTGTGAGGGCTGTCATCAGACGAGAATTGGCTATCTGTGGTTTTGAGATGAGCTTTGGTATTCATCATATGTCAACAGAAAATCCTTTTAATCTCTCTGATGATATGATTGAAGTTTTTCGGCCTTTTGTTGATGTGTTGGTATTTGAGATAATTGTGACGAACTACAAGCGGAAGTTCAAAAGGGCTATCAAAGTTTTTTAACTGAAAAACACTATTCACTTTCTGACATGCGTAAGGATTTTGGCATCAATGGCGCATGAATTTAAACTTGTATTCTCAGAAGAATCTAAACGTGATTTAAAGCAGATTTACGACTACATTGTTTTAAATTTCTTCTCTGAAATTTCTGCTCGTAGAAAAGTTGACTTACTTTTGTTAGGAAGTGAAGTGTTGGAGAAAATTCCAGAATTAGGTTTTGATGTTTTTCAAAAGACAGGTAAAAAATTTCTGGGAATGGAAAATATTCGGATTCTAGTGATTGAAAAATATTTGGCAGTTTATCAGATTGATTTTGAAGAAAACACAATCAATATTTTTCGTTTTTTAAATATTAAAACCAATTATTTACGGTACTTGAGATAGCTTTTTACTTGGATTTTTGCTATACTTAAGAAATAACAATTAAACTTTTTCAATCTACCTGTAGGTCAATCTAGCCCATTGTTTTGGTCGATATTTGACCAAGACAATAGCGCGGAAAAGCTTACTACAAACACGTTTTTAAAGTTCTCTAAATACAACCGCTCCTCGATAAAAGGGGACGAGAACTTTCCTTGTAATGTGATAATGTCAACGCCCCAGATTAAATACAACCGCTCCTCGATAAAAGGGGACGAGAACAGTTCTAGCATATTTTTTCTAAAATCTGACATTTTAAATACAACCGCTCCTCGATAAAAGGGGACGAGAACCATATGATTCAGGTATTGCTTCTACACCAAGTTTTAAAGGGCACCTCTAATAACTACCAATTAATTCACCTCTAAATGAAATTAGAAAAAAACACAGAAAACTAAGCATAGTCTACTGTGTTTTTCTTTATGTTACAGACGCCACTTTGTCAAGGGCCATCTAAAAATGTTGGTTTTGGGTCATTGAAAATGTAGGAAATGGGCCACCCAAATTGTTGGTTTTGGGCCCATCACTTTATT
>JABLTR010005304.1_pt1 | contig 10818 bp, 4 predicted proteins | sample 7160071 | NCBI WGS metagenome assembly JABLTR01 (sample SAMN14651230, study PRJNA627086) | human gut metagenome | isolation source: feces | host: Homo sapiens
GAGAGCGCGCCCATCGCGCCCAGGGCGCCCGTCGGACAGGCTGCGACGCAGCTGCCGCAGCTCGTGCATGCCTCTGCATCGATGCGCGGGCGCGCGGGTTCGGGCATGCCGAGAACCCCATGCGTTCCCGCAGCGTCGAGCAGGTCGAACGACACGGCTTCCATGGGACATGCATCGAAGCATGCCGTGCAGAGCTCGGGCAGGCCGCGTTGTGCGAGGCAGCGTTCTTCGTGCAGTAAGGCCGCCGCCGGATGTTCGATGGCGCGCTGGGCTAGGTCGATAAGATCGGGCATTCTGCCTCCCCTCCCGGTCTCCGGGCTTCAACGAACTCGCTGGTTCATTCTACGACGAGCGCTCTTGGTTGTCCTTCAACTATTTCGGACGGGCGGGACTTACCCGTGCAGGCCGACACGCCCTCTTTCAACTGCCAGAAGATCGATGCCGAGAACCGAACCCCATAACGACGATCCCGCGCATCGAGTGCGGCGATGCGACTGCGGGCACGTTCGCGCCCGTGATGAGCACGAACGTGCCCGTGATAAACGAGCGTCGGGCGAAGCGATGACTTCCCGGCATACGTTCTTATCGTCGCTTGGAGTCGCGCAGCTGTCGGCGCGAGGCTCGTAGGGCCAAGGCGCAGGACGCTCCGGCAACGAGAGCTGCGACGCCCGTGACGGCCACGATCAGGCCGGACGGGGTGGTGTCGCCGGTGTGGGCCAGGAGGTTGCCCGGCGGGGCGGTCTGGCAGGTCGTCTGCGGCGTGTCGTCGTTGCTCTGCGCGCCGCTGATCGTGGCGGCGGGTTTCGCCTTGTAGCTCACGTTCACCTGCACGGCGGTGTCTTCGTAGTTGCCCATGTCGGCGAGCGCCACGGTCACGGTGTCCGATGCCGCGAGGCCTGCCCCGCCTTTCGAGGTGAGCGTCAGTTCGCCAGTCGCGGAGTCGATGGAGGCGGTTGTCAGGCCGTTCGCCGTATACGCGGTCACCGCGTATACGGGCCCGCCGTTGAGGTCGCTCGGCAGGTTGATCATGCGTGCGAGGTCGAACGCCATAACGCTGCCCGGCGCGTCGAACAGCGTCACGGAAGGCTGCGAAAGCGCGGGCGCGGGTGCCTTTGCGATCGAGAACTCGAGGCGGTTGGGTTCGAGGGTGAACGACTGGTCTTCGGGGACCGTGAAGACCACCTGGTAGGTGCCGGCGTTGATGGGGGCGTGGGTATTGATTTGTTGATATCCTGCGGAAAGGGCCTTGGGGGGATTGTATACCGTGCCGTTGATGCCTTTGTACTCGACGTCAAAGGGCCCGTTATAGTCCATCTCGTCAGTACCGTTGTCGGCGGGGATCCTGGTCACGGGAACTCCGCTGTAGCCTTGCTGGCGCGTGCCGTCGTAGACGAGACCCGTATCGGCGCATTTGGGATGGGTGAGCTTGTAGGCTGGCTTGTTCGCAGCCGCCACGATGGCTCCTGTCGTAGAATCTGTTGCGTCTTTCGCCGCTTCAACGGCTCCCTTTGAAGCGGGCGTGTCGGCTTCCGTCACGGCAGTCGGTGTGCCTGCTGCAGGCGATTCGCTCTGAGCGCCAAGGGAGGGGGCAGCTTTCTCTTCGAGGTGGACCGACGGCAGCTCCCCGAAAGCGTCCTTTGGTGCCTCGGCCGTGATGGCGTCGACATCTGATATGTCCTGCTGGTCCTGTGCAAGCGCATCGTCGGCGCCGAGCAAGACGAACGTGGCGAAGGCGAGGGTTGCTATACAGACAAGCAGCGTGGCTTGCGCGCGGAGGCGTGCGTGGCAATGCGCGATGGGCCTGTCAATTGATCGGTTGTTACTGCTCATCATGGTTTGCTCCTTCGATGAATCGGCGCAGTGCTGTGCTCGAGGCGGTCCGGCGTCAGCGAGGCTGCAAGCGCGGTGCGCAGATCGACGCCCATCTGGCGGATGCCCGAGCCTTCGAGCTCGGTCAGGTATCCCGAGTGGACGGCCATATCGAGGTAGTACGTAACCTCGTCGATCGCGGTTATCGACTCGCGGACACGCACGGCTTCGCTGTCGAGCCCGAGGCTATCGATGTCGCGCGCCGCCATGCCCGCCCGCACGCCGGCGGCCAAGAGCTCGGCTGAAAGGGGGAAGCGCTCGGGCAGCTCGCGCAGGTAGCGCACCAGCTCCGCGACGCGGATGGCGTAGTCGAATGCAGCTATCGATCGGTCCATGCGCTTCCCCTTTCTGCCAAGACGCGGCCGTACCCCGCCGTCACTTCAACTATACCCGCCGAGAATGGGCAGCGGTATCGGTCGGTATGAGGGTTTTGGGCTATACTGGGCTCCGTGAATCGGTCGAAGAGGGCGGGTGCTGAAATGAGGGCTGTGAAGTCGGGCGAAGCCGAAGGGGAACAAGACGGCGCCCGCGCGTGCGACCCGTGCTCCGAGTTCATATTGAGCGATAAGTTCGCCCCGGCGACCCTCCCCGACGTGTGCGCGCCGCGGCTGCGCACGGTGGATGCGATCGAGCGCGTCTCCCGCAAGCGCTTCGTATACGTTGCCGCGCCTGCGGGTAGCGGCAAGACGATCTCGACGCTTCTCTGGATCGAACAGGCCAAACGGTCGACGGTGTGGATCGGGCTCGACCGCTACGACGACGTGCCCTCGGTGTTCTACAAGCTGCTCGCGACGGGCCTGTACTCGACGCAGCCCGAAAACGCCGCCATGCGCGCCATGCTGGTGGACCCCTCGTTTTCGGCGTCACCCGTCGAGCACGCGATGCGCCTGGTCGAGGCGATGCAGCGGCCGCAGCGCCGCAGCGCGGTCGTGTTCGACGACTTCCATCTCATCGAGAACCGCGAGATCGTCAAGTCGCTGCCCTCCGTGCTCCGTCTGCTTCCGAGTACGTTCGCGGTGCTGCTCCTGTCGCGCACGCCGCCGCCCAATGCATGGCGCGAGTCCGATGCGGAGACCGCGCCGACCGTGCTCGGCGCCTCGGAGCTCGCCTTCTCGAAAGACGAGATCAGGCAGTACTACAATGCGCTCGGCAGGTTTCCCACGCCCAGCGAGGTGAACAAGCTCCACACCGCAACCGAGGGGTGGGCCATCGGGGTTGCGGCGCTCGCGAAAGCCGGGCCGGCTGCCTCCCTTGAGCACGGGCGCATGCTCGAACACTATTTCGCCGAGCAGGTATGGAGCACGTGGGACGACGACCTGCGCGCGTTCTGCCTGGCGACGAGCATCGCTGACGAGTTCGACGGGGAACTCGCGCGCCTTCTGACCGGGCGCGACGATGCCATCGAGGTGATGGGCGGCCTTGCGCGCACGAACACGTTTCTGATGCGCCTGCACGGCGATACGTATCGCTTCCACCATCTGTTCCTCGATTTCCTCAGACAGAAGGCGGAATGCGAGCGCACTGACCACGCCGAGCTCTGCAAGCGGGCTGCCGAGCATTTCCGCGTGCGGGGCGATTACACGCGTGCGCTCAGGTTCTGGCTCGAGAGCGGCGAGTTCGGCGGAATGGACACGTACCTCGTCTTGTTCCTTTTCGAGAACAACCGAGGCTCGGTTGCCGATTACGCCGACTTCCTGCGCACGCTTGATATCGACGCGCTTCCCGATTCGGCCTATCGCGAGTGCCCGCCTTTGCGCGTGTTGGCCGCGTGGTTCGCCTATCTCACCAGCCAGCGCGAGCGTTTCGAGTACCATCTCGACGAGCTGTACCGGGCGCTTCCCCGCATCGCCGCATCCGATCCGCGGTTCGTGGAATTCGCCATCCTCGCATACAGCGTCGATCATCGCACGACTATCATCGAGAAGGCGAAGCGGTTCGGCTTCTTCGCGCGGTTCGTCAAGCGGTTCACGCCCGAAGGGCTTGCGACCAAGATCGCCTCGTTCACGCACAACCTTCCGTATCCGCACCGCAGCAACCTCGACTACTCGGCCATCGCGCTCGAAAAGGGGGGAATGGATCTGCTCGGACGGACGTTTTCCCCGCTGCTCGGCACCGAATGGCGCTACATCTACCCGCTCATCCCCGCGTGCTTCGACTACGAGCGAAACCGCCTGTCAGAAGCGCTTTCGGGCTTCGAAAGCACGCAAGCCGCGCTTATCCCCGAAAACAAAGAGGACGGGCGGCTGTGCGTCATGCTGATGAAGCATGCGACGTTGTGGCAGCTCGGGCGCGCAGCCGAGGCCGACAGCGCGCTTGCCGAGCTTGCGGCGTACGCGGCCGGCGAGGCCCCCCATTTCCTTCCCAACCTGAAGGCGTACCGCGCGAAGCTCGCGCTGTTCGGGGCCGACGAGGACGCTGCGCGCACCTGGCTTGACGAGTACTTCGTCACCGAGACGAACCGCATCGAGCTCGTGCGCGTGTTCCAGCACTTCACCACGGCGCGGGCGCTCGTCGTGCTCGGCCGCGCAAGTGAAGCGGAGGCGCTGATCGAGAGGCTTCTCGCGTTCGGCCGCGACTTCAACCGCCCGCTCGATGCGGGCGAGGCGGGCGCGCTTAAGGCATCGCTTCTGTGGGCGTCGGGTCGAACCGACGAAGCGGCTCATGTGCTTGCGGAAGCGCTCGTGACGCTCGGGCCGTACGGGTTCGTGCGCGTGGTCGCCGACGAAGGCGCATCGGTCGTCCCAGTGCTCGAACATCTCGCTGAGCAGGGAGAACCGCACATTCGCGTCGACGGCGCGCCGAACGGCTTCGGGGCGGACGGCGCACCCGATTCCGCCTTCGTGGGGCAGGTGCTCGCGGCAGCGCGCGAGCGCGCGCAACGGTTCTGCGGCATGACGGCGCGCTTCGGCGAGAGCGAACAGACGGTGGCGCTTTCGCCGCAGCAGAAGCTCATGGTTGAGCTGCTCTCCCGCGGTATGAAGAAGCCCGAGATCGCCCAGCGGACGGGGTTGTCGCTGTCCACCGTGAAGAGCCACATGGGCGCGCTCTACCAGAAGCTCGGCGTGCACAGCGCCATGGACGCCGTGCTGAAAGCGCGCGAGCTGGGACTCGTGGAATAAAGTTCGGCCGGAGGGCCGTCGTCTCATTCATACATGACGGGCTCTTTCGGCCCTGCCAGTACCACGTCGGATCGGGAAGCGGCGAGGTCTTTCAGCTCATCGGTGAAGCTGCCGATGCTGAACAGCGCAAAGGATACCGTTCGTCCCTGTTCGTGCTATGAAACTCGCTTGGCTTTTTTCTCGAGGTTCCGATCTCCTGGTTCTTTTGAAGTTGCATTTTCTCTTTTTCGACTGCCGGTGCAAGACGCCCGAAGGGCCGTACGACGTCGCTTGCGGCGTAAGGCCCTGTGCGGGGAACGGCCGATAGGGATATGCCTCGCGTCATCCCTACCGATCGCCCCCCTTTCCACGGAAGCCGAGCGATGCGGCCAGGGCGGCGCCGGCCGTTACGGCGGCTACGGCTAGGAAGTGAAGCGGGCCCTGGTCGCCGGTCTTGGCGAGGAGTTTGGGTTGCGCGGGGTCGCTCGAACCGGGCTCGGGTTCCGGCTGGGCGAAGTCCGCGTAGCCGTAGAACGCTTCGTCGCCGATGCTGCCTGCCGGTATGGAGCCCGGCGCCTTTTGCGTGAACAGCGAGTCCGCGTACCAGGCGTTCGTGCCCGCTTTGGCGCCCTCGAACGTGGGCGGCGCGAGGGGCAGCTCGCCGTCGAGCACCGTGTGGGAGGTCGGGTTTCCTGCGGGGTTCTTGCCGATGCCCGCGAAATAGAACAGGGGATACTCGATGAGCCTCCACTTCGCGTACAGGCCGATGTCGCCCGTCGCGCCGCGGGGGATGACCGTGACGGGCTGCGAGAACGAGCTGTCGGCGAACCATCCCTCGAACGCGTAGCCCTCCTTCGAAGGGTCGCGCAGGGTGACAGTCGTGCTGTCGTTCATGAGCGTAACGGGGTTGTCGGCGCTGTTCGTGCCGCCGTCCAGCTCGTAGGAGACGGCGTACTCGTCCTGCGACCAGGCGCTGTACACCGTCGTCTGGCCGGGGCCGGACGCGAACGGGGGTTCAAACGGGTTTGCCAGGTCGGCATCGGTGAACCAGCCATCGAACTGGGCGCCCACCATTGCGGGGGCGATGCCAGGCAGGGGCATGTGCTTCGTGAGGGCGTACGTCGGTCCGCCGGGCAGAAGGCCCTCGGTGTCGCAGGTGAGCAGGTGGGCGGCACGCTCTGGCAGGACCACGCCGTAGTTGATGATGAAGTACTCGTTGATGGGCAGCACCTTGTTCACCGTGGGGCTGTCCAGCGAAAGGCGAGCCTCGACTTCGAACACCCGCGCGCCGTCGCCTCCCGAAGGAGTAAGGGGCCAGTAGCTTGAGCTTGGATCGGAGGCGGGATAGTCGCCTTGAAGCGTATGCAGTCCGTCTGTGAGGGCGAGGTCCTTGCTCGTTCCGACATTGCGGCTGCCGTTCTCGTAGGTGTACCTGGAGAGGGTGATTTTGCCGAGGCATGGATCGCCCACAGCGTCCTTCACGGTGAAGGTCATGTCGAATGTGCAGCCATAGGGGACGAAGAACTCGTCGCGGTGCTGGACGATGGTGCTGCCGTCGGTGGGCGTCAGTTCGAGCGTGATGGTCGGCACCATCCTGAGCGTCGCCGCAGCTGCGTCGGGGTCGGCGATTGCGCTCGTTAGCTCGACGCCCAGCCGCGCCGGTTGCGAGCGCACCGTCGGCACCACGCCGCTTGCGTTGACCGTCCGGTCCATCACGTCCACGCAAAAGAGCGTTCCGGTCCACTGGGTTTTGGCCGCGTCGATGACGTAGTCGGGTCCCGTTTCGCCTACGATAGGTTTCCATTCCGCATAGGCATTGTTGCTTGTGTCGAGGTAGAACCACTGGTAACTCAGGGCCTCGCCGCGCTGGGAGTGCGCCTGCACGGAGAACGTGGCGGGGGTCCCTCCGAACACGGTCACGCTTTTCGGCTGCTCGTCGATGGCGGGGACGTCGCCGCCTATCGTGGTGCCGACGATTGCCGGGCTGTAGGCGCTCGGGTTGCTCTGGCCCAGGTCATCGTAGGACTGGAACCGCACCTGCCGGGTGTCGCCCGCGGCGAGGCCGTCTTCGATCCAGAACCTGCCCGTGTCAACGCCCATCACGTTGCCGGTGGGCACCGTCCACGTGCTGTTGCTCGTGGGCAGCGCAACGCCGTAGGCTCCTGCGGGGCGGGTGGTGTTGTTGCTCCAGGCCCAGATGATGCTGTGCTCGTTCGCGCTGTAGGCCATGGGGTAGAGTGGAAGGCTCTTCGGCGCGGCGCCCGACCCGGTTCCCTCCACCACGTAGCCGATGACGAGCGGGTTCTTCGCCACGGCATCGGTCTGCCACACGGCCAGGCGCGTGGCGTAGGAGTATTCGTTCCCACCGTGCGTCAGATAGGAAAGGGGGTGCAGCGAGGGCAGCGACGTGGAGAACTGCGCGCCCTTCGTCTGCGAGGACACCCAGCTGGCGCCGCCCGTCGCTTCGGCCTTCCATCCCGCGTGGCCGCTCACGGACAGGGCGATGCCGATCGTCTCCTGGGCTTGCACGGCCAAGGACATGCCTCCGCCCACGGTTATGTCGAACCCGTTGGTGAACTGGGACGTGTCGGTTACCGTGATCTCTGCCGAAGCCGTCGAGCCCTTGTCGGCGGCAACCTGCACGTTGGGGCCCGCGAGCAAGGCGTTGCCGTTGTTGTGCACGTTCGCGATCTGGCTCGTTTGAGTGGGATAGGTGGTAGGGTCGCCCTGCGTGTGCGGGAACACGGCGGCCATGTCGATGGGCGGCACGTCCGGAGATCCCACGTTCGCCGCCGCATTGTTGTAATCCTCGAGCGTCATGAGCCCGAGGGTGGAATCGTAGGTGTTGTCCACCTTGTAGGCCACGTGGACGTTTCCCGCTTTGGTGCCCACCTTTTCCGGCCCCCACTGCTTGCCGGGCGCGGCGTGCTTATTGTATTCGTCGAGATAGTCCTGCGTGACCGTGAACTCGGGCACGTACACGTCGTACTCGTAGACGACCACCGGCACCGCCGACGTCACGACCATGGTCCTGCCCGCGTACTCCTGGTAGGCGAGCGCGCGTTCGACGTTGCGCTCATGATAGTAGCTGCCCACGTAGTTGAGCATCGCCTCGAAATCGAAGCCGCCGCCCAACATGGCGCTGTTTCCGAGGATCCCGGCGCCCAGGAGCAGCTCGGCGGACATGTTGAAGCCGCCGCCCAGGCCCCATCTGCCCTCGGTGCCCGCCGATTCGGACGACGAGATGCCGAAGGTCGTGGTGCCGATGTCCGTTTTCTCCTCGCCGAGCCGCTCGTCGGAGAGCTCGCTCCAGTAGGGCACGCTGGCCAGGATGGCGAGGGGTTGCGGCGCGCTCCAGCCAAACGATTTGGACTTCAGCGCGAACTTGAACGCGTTGTTCTTGTTGATATCGCAGGTGGCGATGGTCAAAAACGTGCCGTTGTCGTCGGTGCTCGCGTTGTGGATGAAGCTGGGATCGGTGTCCTCGGTTGCGAGCTTGCCGCTGCGCTCCAACACCCAGCGCACGTCGAAGGTGACCTTGTAGTTGCTCGATTCCACCGCCCCGCTCTGCACGATGAGCTGCTCGGTGCCGATGTTCGTTTTGGCGAAGTTGCCGGATACCGCTTTGGTGATGAAGTGGTTGCGGTTGCCCGTCAGGTTCATATGGTACAGCGAGGTGAAGCTGCCGTCCCTGAAGTGCGCCGCCTCCGAATCGCCCTTCTTGTTGGTGGACGAGAGCGAGAACACGTACCCCTCCAAGAAGAGCAGATCGTTCGCCTCGGAGCGCAGGAACTTTCCCGTTGCGAGCGCTGCGGGCGCGCACATCTCGTACTGCACGAAGATATCGCTGAGCGCGGGCACTTCCTGCGGGACGTCCCAGACGTACTGGTAGATTTCCTTCACCGTGTCGAACGTGAACATCTGCACGAGGTTTTTCTCCGGAACCATCCAGCCCACCTGGTCGCCTTTGCTGTAGGCGTTGTAGTGGCCGGCCATGATGAGCTCGGGTACGCCGTTGCCGTTGAGGTCGGTCTGCAGCGTCGAGGCGAACCGCATGCGATACGACCCGAAGTCGGGGATGTAATGGTAAATCCGCTCGAGCCGGGGCCGTGTTTCCTTGGTCTTTCTCGAATAGATGGCCATGTATGAGAACGGGCTGTGACTTCCGTAGCCGTTCTGGTAGGTGAGCGGCAGGCTCAGGGTGACAACGAGGTCGTCGTAGCTGCCGTGCGAGAACGTGGCCAGGTGGACGATGGGCATGCGCCAGTCGCTGGAGCTGGTGCTGAAGCTGGTGTTGATGTCGCCGAGGTAGAGTCTCTGCTCCTCGACGAGTTCTCCCTTTGAGGAATCGAAGCGGTAGACGATGATGAAAGGATTGTAGGACCAGGGAGTGTAGATGGCGAGCTCCTGGTTTCCGTCGCCGTCGAAATCGCCGCCGACCATGGCAAGCAGCCCGAGCGAGCCCTCCTGCTGGATATGCTCCATGATGAGTGGGTTGTCTTTCACGGTCAGGTCTTCGTGGGCTCTGGCCAGTGTTTGAACCCGTCCGTTCGCGAAGCGCTGCAGCTGGATGTCCTGCCCGCTTTCCCGATCTTTGCCGTGGCGTGACTTATAGGTGCCCGTGTAAATGGTGTTCGAAACGATGAGCTGCTCTCCGCTGTGTTCGAGCGTGCACGCGTTGTTCGCGTGGTACTGGTATTCCTTCCAGTTGGTGTCGAGGGAGGTCGACCCCAGGGTTTTGTGTGCCATGCTGTCGAGCTTCATCGAGGATGCGGTGAGCGCCTCGAGGCTGTCGGCGACGTAGGCGCTCCCCTTGTCGTAGCCGGTTCGGTTCATGTAGCCCACGTAGAGGTTCTGCGGGTCGAGCGTCGTGAAGCCTGCGAGGGGATCGCTCGACGTGTCGTCGTTGAAGTCGGCCGGCGCGACGGAGGTGTCCAGGTTGAAGGCGCGGTACGACGAGGCGTCGGGGAAGTAGTTCTGCGCGTTCGCCTGCGACGTTGCAGCTGCGGCTGCGGCGTCGGCCGATGCGGGCGTCGCAGCGTCGAGCGCCGCTTCGTCCGCGTGCGCGCGAGGGATGAGCGGTCCGACGGAGCCGAGCGAGCATGAGATCGCCACCACGCCTGCTCCTGCCACGAACGAGCGCCTTGTCAACGTTATGCTGCTGCCGTGTTTCTCGGACATGCCTGCTCCTTGCGTACGGGGTTGAAACTCTAACGATGCAATCGTGTTTCGCTTCGAATATACGCTCGGGAGGGGGTCGGCGCTATCATACGGTATGAGGTTTTAGGGTATACTCTCGGTAAAAAAGACGGGTTGCGACGGCGGAAGGGGCGGCGGTGGCAGACGATCTCATCCTCAGCGACAAGTTCGCTCCGGCGGCGCTGCCGGACGTGTGCGCGCCGCGCCTGCAGGTGGTGGATGCCATCGAGCGCGCCGTGCGCACGCGGCGCTTCGTGTACCTGGGCGCGCCGGCGGGCAGCGGCAAGACGGTGTCGGCGCTGCTGTGGCTGAAGCAGGCGAAGCGCGCGTGTGTGTGGATCGGCCTCGACCGCTACGACGATGTTCCCTCGGTGTTCTACAAGCAGCTGGCCCTGGGCCTGTTCTCGGTGCAGCCGGGTAACGACGGTCTGCGCGCTGTGATCGAGGAGTCCGGGTTCTCGCTTTCGCCGGTGGAGCACCTGGTTCGGTTGCTGGCCGAGATGACGCCGCTCGAGCGCCGCTACGTCCTGGTGCTGGACGACGTGCACCTCGTAGAGAACCGGGAGATCCGCAAGTCGCTGCCCGCCGTGCTCAAGCGCCTGCCGCGGGCGTTCAGCGTGCTGCTGCTGTCGCGCGGCGTGCTGCCTGCGGA
>JABLTR010062927.1_pt1 | contig 10812 bp, 11 predicted proteins | sample 7160071 | NCBI WGS metagenome assembly JABLTR01 (sample SAMN14651230, study PRJNA627086) | human gut metagenome | isolation source: feces | host: Homo sapiens
CGCTGAGCTTAAAGACGCTGGCGCCGGGCCTTTTCTGGAATCGCTTATTTCTGCTCCAGGAAGGGGGTGTAGGTGTTGTCGTTGTCCAGGGTCTCGTAGGGCTTGGGCCAGGGCACGGAGTCCTGGGGGGCGCTGAGCACGGAATAGGGCATGTGCATCGGGCCGGGGTCTGCCACCGGAGGGCACCCCAGAGTGGGGGGCATGGCCTCGCCGGGGTTGGGGGAGGTGATGCGCTCGTACTCGTCGGCGGCCCAGTTGGTATGGTCCATATCGCCCACCAGGTCGGGGCAGACGTGCTCATGGAGATACTTCCACTCCCCGTCCTCGCAGACGAAGTCGGAGCCGTAGCGCTCCCAGAGCACGTGGCAGTACTTGGGGGAGCGGTGCACCTTGCCGTCGGGGCCCTTGTCGGCGGTCAGCCGGGAGTGGATGACGCCGGGGGTGATGAAGCAGCCCCGGGCGCTCTTGCCGTCGGCGGCCACCTCGATGACGTCGGTGACCAGGGTGTGGACAGAGCACTCCATCAGGGGCCGGGGGTCCTTGCCGGTGACCTCGGGATAGACCTCATAGAGGTCCAGCCAGTTCTCCATGCACATCTTGTCGTAGTCGCCCACGCTGCCGTGGTAGACCTGGTCGAAGCCCCGCATCCGGCCGAAGGCGTGGGCCCAGGAGCAGTTTTCGCTGCGGGACCAGATCACGCTCCACTCGCCGGTGGCGTCGGCCCGGCCGTGGAGATAGGCGTGCTTGGCCTTGACATTTTCCACCTGCTGGCTGGCGTCCGCATTGCGGATGCGCTCGTGCAAAGTCAGCTCTCTCATCAGTAGTTCCCTCCTTCACCGGCGCCGAAGTGGTATTCCGTCTTCTCGGGATAGCCCTCGGGGCCATAGCTGATCTCGTCGCTCCAGGTGTCATAGGGGGTGGGGGGAGCGGGATAGTTGTCCCACCAGTTGAAGGTGGCGTCGTGGGTGATCATGGGGATGGTGGGGGTGCCGAACTCCACCGCCACCGGGTCGGTCTCATAGTCCAGATAGACCGGGCCGTCGCCGTAGGCGGTGCCCGCCTCGGAGACAATGTCGTTGGCCTCCACGATGTGCCAGATCTTCCAGGCGTCGCCCTCCTTGACGAAGTCGATGGCCACCTTGCCGGTGTTCCACAGGGCCTTGGCGGTGCCGTCCCCGTTGGGATAGGTGTCCTGGCCGATGGAGTACCACAGGCCCTTGGCGGTCTTGCCGTCCCCGGCCAGTTCCACCAGGCCGGTGGAGATGGGGTGGGCGTTCATGGTGCCCACGCCGTCGCCCAGGTCGGCGGCGTGCTTGGTGACATAGTAGGAGCGGATGTTGTCCATGCCCACATAGTAGCCGGTGTTCTTGCCGAAGGAAGCGGTGGCCTGATAGGCGGGATCGGTCACCCACAGGTCCTGCAGCTCCTGCTGGCGCCACTCGTTGATCATGTAATAGACCCGCTTGTTGGCCACCTTTTTGATTTCCTCGATGTCGGTGACCCGGCGGATCAGCTCGTCATCGGTGTACTCGCGCTTGACTTTCTTACTCATGGTTGTCCGCCCTCCTCTCAAATGCCGTAGCTGAAGGTCTCAGCAAAGGTGTTGTAGGGTTCGGGAATCCGGGGGCAGTCGGTGTGGGGCCGCGCCGGGGTGTAGAGCTCCCGCAGGGTCTTTTCCACCGTATAGGGGGGATAGTGGAAATCGGCCAGGGCGGCAAACTCGGGCAGGTCGGGCAGAGGCTGTTTCTCCTTGCCCCAGCTCTGGCCGCAGATGCAGTCCACGTCGTTGGTGTAGCTCATGTGCCACAGCTTCCAGCCGTCCTCGGTGCGGATGAAGTCCACCGCAAAGTAGCCCCAGGTCCAGTTGGCCACCGGGCCGCAGGTCTCCACGTCGTTGTAGGCGCCCTGGCAGTGCCACAGGCCCTTGGCGGTCCTGCCGTCGACGGCCACCTCAATGACCGGGGAGGACAGGGGCTTGACCTTGAAGGGGCCCACGCCGTAGATCTCCTCCTCACTTTTGCCCCCCAGCTGCTCGGGGAAGCGGGCCTGCATCAGGGAGGCCACCAGCTTGTTGCGCTGCCAGCAGGCTTTATAATAACCGGAGACAGCCTCTGCGCCCACATAGGCGCCGTCGTTGAAGCTCAGGCAGATGTCGTCCTCCCGGCTCCAGAACAGGTCGAAGATGTCCTGCTCCCGGTTGAGGATGATGCAGTTGGCGTACTTGCCCATCAGGTTCTTCAGGGCCCGCTGGTCCTCCCAGCGCTGGGTCAGCTGCTCGGTCGTGAATGATACCATGAATCATGCTCCTTTCTTTCGCTGTATCTATTCAGGCATATTGTGTGTCATTAAAGGCCCATGTTGACCACGGCGTCATAGCCGTCCCGGGTGGCCTGGCCGATCTGGCGGGCCCGGGCGGCGTCGCCGCAGACGTAGAACTCGGCGCAGTACCTGCTCAGCCGCTCCACCTCGGCGGAACGGGGCCGCATGCCGGCGCACATGACCACGGTGTCGGCGGGGAATTTGCTCTCCCTGCCCTCGCCGTCCACGGCGGTCACGCCCTGGGCGTCAATGCCGGTGCAGCGCAGCCCGGTGGCGGTGGTCAATGTCTCGGCCACCTCGATCTGGTGGAGCACGTTGAGCCGGTGCATCCGGCCGCAGTCGGGACACAGCTCCTCCTGCATCTCCAGGATGGTGACCTCATGGCCCTCCCGGGCCAGGGCGATGCCCTCTTCGCAGCCGATCAGGCCGCCGCCGATGACCACCACCCGCTGGCCCACCCGGGGGTCGTTTTTCTGGAGCTCAGCGCCGAAAATCACATTCTGGCCGTCGGCGCCGGGGACCGGCAGGGCCCAGGGATCGGCGCCCACGCAGGCGAGGATGGCGTCGGGCTTGACCTCGGCCACCAGTTCGTCGGTGACCACGGTGTTCAGCCGCACGTCCACGGGCAGCGCCATCACTTTGGCGGCGGTCATATCCCGGTAGCGGCGGATGTTGTACTTGAAGTCGGCGTTGTCGGCGTATTTCAGGCCGCCCAGCCGGTCGCTCTTCTCCACCAGCGTGACCTTGTGCCCCCGCTCACAGGCGGTGATGGCGGCCTGCATGCCGGCGGGGCCGCCCCCCACAATGAGCAGCTTTTTGGTCTCCCGGGTGGGAATGGGGTGGAAGTACTCCATCTCCCGGCCGATGTAGGGGTTGACGGCGCAGCGCATGGTCTTGTTGCGCATCAGCCCGCTCTGGCACTCGCCGCAGCGCAGGCAGGGGGTGATGTCCTCCACCTTGCCCCGCATGATCTTCCGGGGCAGGAAGGGGTCGGCGATCAGGGCCCGGCCCATGGCGATGCAGTCCACGCCGCTCTCCTCCAGGAAGGCCTCCATCTTGTCCGGCTCGCTGAAGGCGCCCACGGTGACCACCGGGGTCTTGACGTGCTTCTTGATCTCAGCGGCCAGGCCGGCGTTCTCGCCGTGCTTCTGGAAGGCGCCGGGGTGCATCAGCACGGCGGAATACTCGTCCTGCTGATTTCCGGCAGAGACGTGGATCAGATCCACCTTGCCGTCCAGGGCCTTGGCGATCTCAATGCCGGTGGAGATGTCATAGCCGCCGGGCATCCGCTCGGAGCCGGAGATGCGGATGTCGATGGGAAAGCTTTTGCCCACGGCGGCCCGAACCTTCTCCACCACCAGCAGCGGGAAGCGCATCCGGTTTTCAATGCTGCCCCCCCACTGGTCGGTGCGGTGGTTGGTGACCGGGGAGATGAACTGGTGGAGCAGCCAGCCGTGGCCGGCGTGGATCATCACCATGTCAAAGCCGCAGGCCTTGGCGGTGGCGGCGGCCTCGCCGAATTTCTCGGCGATGTCGTAGATCTGCTCCTCGGTCATCTCCAGCACCTCGTCGCCCCAGGCGTCCACATAGCCGGAGGGGCCGATGGCGTTTTTGCCGTCGATAAACACCGGATCGCACAGGGCGCCGCCGTGGTCAATCTCAATTTCCGCCGCAGCGCCGCCGGAGTGAATGGCGTCGGCCATCTTGACCAGGTAGGGGATGGCGGTGGGATCGTCCAGGCCCACCTGCATGGGGTGGCTGCGGCCGGTGGACAGGTCCACAATCACGTCGCCCACGCTGACCAGGGCCACCCCGCCGGCGGCCTTGAGCTTGTAGTAGTTGATGTTGTCGTCGCTGTAGTGCTCGCCGGGGCCCAGCTCCGCCAGGGAGGTGGGGGCGGAGAGCATCCGGTTTTTCAGCCGCAGGCCGGCCACCTGGAGAGGCTGGAGCAGCTTTTCATAGGAAGCCATGAGAAAGTCCCCTTTCCTTTGTCGGTATTTTTTCCTATTACAAATTATATCAGAGGTCGGATGCAATGTGTAACAACCAAATAGGGCGGAGCGGACAACCCGGTGTGGTACAGGGAAAAAATGCGGCCAACTGCCCGTATCCGGGGCATTGGAGGGAAGCGAGCACAATCAAGCGTTGTGGCGGCACATCAAAATGGAACGGCTGTGCCGCTGGTGCGGCACAGCCGTGCAAAAACAGGGGAAAAGCCAATCAAATTGGGTGCCCAGTTCAGTAAGCGAAGGTCTCGCTGAAGGTGCGGTAGGGCACGGGCGGCTGGGGCTGCTGGGGGGCGATGGAGTCGCTGGCGTAGGCATAGTGGAAGGTGGTGGGGCCGTCGGGGATGACGGGCATGCCGTGGGGGCGCACCTCCTCCCCGGCGGCGGCACGGGCGTTCCAGTCGTCGATCATCTCCTGGGTGGTACCCCGATCCATGGGAGCGGCGGTGGCCACCGGATCCCGGTCAAAGTCGGTGCGCCACAGGTCGCACACATGCAGGTGCCACACCCGCCAGCCCTGCTCGGTGTTGATAAAGTCCACGGCGTACTTGCCCGAGTCCCAGGTGAAGGAGCGCCCGGTCTCGGAGCCTTCGTCGTGGAGCATCAGGATGGCCCCGGTGGACATCCACATCCCCTTGGCGGTCTGGTTGTCCCCGGCCACCTCCACCACCGGGGTGGTGATCTGGTGGATCTCCAGCAGGCCGGGGTGGCACACCCCCTGGCCGCCGGTGAACAGCTCGGTCATGGCGTCGAAGAACTCCAGGGATTTTTTTGCGCCGAACACCCCCAGCGGGCCGTATTCGCACCGGGCGTCGGGGAGCCACCAGGCGAACAGTTCCCGGCCGATCCTGTCCATCTGGCCGCCAGTGTGGTAGTACTGGTAGCGGCCCATCAGATTCATGATGTCCGCCCGGGACTGCTGGCGCTCCAGCAGATGCTGAATCTGTTCCATTTCCATAAGCATAAAATGACCTCCTCCGTATTTCATGTTGCGTCATTACAGTCAGTTTATCATATCCCGCCGCAAAAGACAATCGCGGGACCGTCGGAAAAGACGGTCCCGCGCTGTTGTTCAGAGGAAGATGAGATTTAATCCACCGGATAATCCAGGGCAATCACCTGCTCCATGTACTGGCTGGAGAAGGCCAGGAAATCCCCGTGGGCCTGGGAGAGCGGATAGGCCATGCAGTCCGCCTCAGTGGCGAAGGTGATGATCTGGATCAGGTCATAGAACTGGACTGCCCCGTCCGGGCTGGCCGAAGGCATGGGAAAGGGCTTGACGCCGATCTCACAGCCGGTGATGGTGCCCAGTTTTTGGGGCAGCGCCCTCAGCTGCTCCGCAACGGAATGGATGATCTCAGGGGTGCGGCACTCCGGCCTGAGCCGGAAAACCGAGACATGGCGCATCATGAATGGCGCCTCACATCTGCATGCCGCCGCAGACGGGCAGGGCCATGCCGGTGACGTGGCCGGACATGTTGGAGCACAGATAGACCACGCTGTCGGCCACGTCCTGGGTGGTGCCCAGCTTGCCCATGGGGATGACATGGGAGACCAGGAAGTCGGTGTCCTGGCTGCCGGCGGCCACGCTGTCTGCCATCAGGTTGGTGCCGTCGGTGGGGCCGGGGCAGATGACGTTGACCCGGATGCCCGCCTTGGCATTTTCCACGGCGGCGGTCTGGGTGATGGCGATGACGCCGGCCTTGGAGGGGCCGTAAGCGCCGAACATGGGGGCCATCTTCAACCCGCCGATGGAGGCGGTGTTGACGATGGCGCCGCCGCCCTGCTTCTGCATCTGGAGCAGCTCATACTTCAGGCAGTGGAACACGCCCTTCAGGTTGGTGTCAATGACCTTATCCCAGTCGCCCTCGGTGACCTCGGTCAGGGGGACGAAGGGGATGTGGACGCCGTCGGCGCCGCAGCCCGCGTTGTTGAAGGCGTAGTCCAGACTGCCGAAGGTGGCCACGGTGGTGTCGATGGCGGCCTTGACGCTCTCGTCGCTGGACACGTCGCAGGAGACGAAGATGGCCTCGCCGCCGGCCTCTTTGACCAGGCGGACGGTCTCTTCGCCGGCGTCCGGACGGCGGGCGGCCACGGCCACCTTGCAGCCCAGGCTGCCGAAGCGGACGGCCACGGCCCGGCCCATGCCGGAGGCGGCGCCGGTGACGAACAGGACTTTTCCCTTGAATTCTTCAAACATAATCATATCTCTCCTTCACTGTTATGTCAGTTGTCAGAATTGATTGCTGTTTTGGTAATTATGCCGTAAAACCGGATTCATACAGTTGCAGTATAGCAAGATTAATAAAAAAAGTAAAATAAATCTTGAACGCAAAGCATATAACCGGCGCAATATACTTTTTGGCCTTACAGCAGATAACCGTATCCCAGATCCCGAACCATCTGCTCCTCTTTGAGCAGCGCATCTGAGATAAACTGGATGAACTGGCTGACGGCCTGGGTCGGAGATTGGTTTTTCAGAGTACCCACCCCAATAAAGACCGGGGGCAGCTCACCATCAATGGCCCGGATACAGATAGCTGTGTCCGGATGGGTGGCAATCAGATGACAGCCCATGACCACTGGCACAATGGCCACGCCCCGGTTGGCGGCCAGCAGACTGTAAACCAGATCGGTGCTCTGAATTTCATAGCCTACTTGGGGGAGAAAACCGTGTGCCTGACAGGCCTGGCGCAGGCTGTCCAAATGGAAGCGGGAGGTGTCGCAGATGAAGGTGGCGTCCCGAAGGTCCCCAAAGGAGATGGCTTTCTTTGCGGCCAGAGGGTGGTCGCCGTGGAGGGCGATGACATATTTTTTGCTGCCCATCAGGCGGAAGTTGATTCGGTCATCGGAGAGGGGTTCGTTGGACAGAGCCAGGTTGATGCTCCGGTCCAGCAGATGTTCCACCAGCTGTTGGGTGGTACAGTCCAGCTGGCGGATGCCGATCTGTGGATGAGCGGTGGAAAAGTCCGGAAGCCGGTCGGCCAGATAGCCCCGGATGTTGCAGCCCAGGGAGAGCATGTACTGGGAGGCGGCGTACATGCGCTGGATGTTCTGCACCCCGGCGTTCAGCTCGGCAAAGGCGATGTCCACACTGGAGAGAAACATCCGGCCATAGTCGTTGAGTTCGATTTTGCCCTTCCGGTGGTCGAAGAGGGCGACGCCCAGCTCCTCCTCCAGCTTGGAAATGCTCTTGCTCAGGTTGGGCTGGGTGACGTACAGCTCCGATGCCGCCCGGGTGATATTGCCGGTGCGGGCCACAGCCTGAAAGTACCTCAGTTGGGTCAGATCCATAGATACATGCCTCCTTAAATGAGATTGTTAAAAAAATGACAGTATAACTTGGGGTGTATATTGCTATTTTTGAAAAGGCATTTTGCGAAAAATGCAGCTTATGATAAGGTTTTATCCGGGAAGACGCTGCGGACAGCCGCAGCAAGAAAAGAAAGGGAGGAACTTTTATGGAATCAAAAGCAAGCACCAAAAGTAACTTTGGCTCCAAAGGCTGGTTGATGATCTTTGTGGCCGGGCTCATGTTCTATTTTTATTCCGGCATGTGCACCGACGGCCTGAACACCATTGTCACCAACTTTGCCAACGCCCACGGGGTGAATGAGGCCGCGCTCTTGAGCTGGACCACCCCGGCCAGCTGGATCGGCCTGCTGGGCTCTGTGGCCTGTTCCTGGTTTATCGCCAAGGTAAACAGCAACCGCCGGGCCATGCTCATCACCGCTGTGTTGGGCGGTATCAGCTATATGCTCTACGGCGTGGTCACCTCGCTGGTGGGCTTCACTGTGGTCACCGCTCTGGCCAACTTCTTTGGCATGGGCTATTGCTGGACCTGCGCCAACGCCCTGATGGCCAGCTGGTTCCCCACCAAGAAAGGCCTGGCTCTGGGTTGGGCCACCATGGGTCAGAATCTGTGCTCCGCCACCTTTGTCATCCTGCTGTCCCTGTTTATGAGCTGGACCAGCTTGAACGGCTCCTTCTACATCATGGGCGCCCTGCTGGTGGTGGCCGGCATCTTCTCCTTTATCGTGATGCGGGATACCCCCGAAGAGATGGGATGCGCGCCTGACAACGGCTCTGTCAGCAAGGAGGAGCTGGAGGCCAACCGGCGTGAGGCGGAGGCCTACAAGTCACCCTGGAACGCCAAGACCCTGCTGCTGAACAAAGAGGTTTGGCTCATCGGCCTGGGCTTCGGTATCTACATCATCTGCAACGTGGCCTGCATCAGCCGCCTGATTCCCCGCCTGATTATGGCCGGCTGGGCGCCCGCCAAGGCCACCGGCGCCATGACTGTGGCGGCCATCCTGGGCCTGCTGGGCAGCTATACCACCGGCTGGCTGGATCAGAAGATCGGCACCAAAAAGGCCTCCATCGCCTACGGCTGCTGGTATATTGTGACTCTGATCACCTGCGCGATTCCCAGCACCAACCTGTATCTCCAGTATTTCTCCGTGTTTATGATCGGCATCGCCATCGGCGGCATCGGCAACCTGTTCCCCTCCATGACCGCCACCCTGTTCGGCCGCTATGATTTCGTCCGGGCCATGGGCGTGCTCAACCCGATCACCAACATCGTCCGCTCCTTTGCCTTCGTGATTATGGGCGCCGGCCTGAGCATGACGGGCAACTACTACCTGGCCTATGGCATGGTGGCGGTGCTCTGCGTGATCGCAATTGTCCTGGTGGCCTGCATCAACGACAAGCAAATCGGCAAATAATAATTGCTTCGTACACGCAATGCGTGTGACCAACTCCCCCAAAAAAATCCGCCTCCGCTTCGGCAGAGGCGGATTTTGCATGGGCTTCAAAGGAAGCGCTCAAAATACGCCGGTCCGCGGACCGGCGTATTTCGGTTTAAATGAGGAAGAGCCAGATGGGGTTCAGCCGCCGGTGGTGGCGCCGCCGTCGGCGATCAAAGTGGTGCCGGTGATAAAGGCGGCGGACTCGGTGGCCAGGTAGAGCATGGCGGAGGCGATTTCCTCGGGCTTGGCCATCCGGTGGAGGGGAATTTTGTCTAACAGGGATTCCAGCACCTCCGGGTCGGAGGCCAGGGTCTGGTTGATGGCGGTGGCGGTGAGGCCGGGGCTTACCGCGTTGACGGTGATGCCGTAGGGAGCCCACTCCCGGGCCATGGTGCGCACCAGGGTGACCATGCCCCCCTTGGAGGCCCCATAGGGGCCGTGGAAGCCGCCGCCCTCAATGGCGGCGATGGAGGCGGTGAAGATGATCCGGCCGCCCCGGCCCTGGGCGATCATCTGCTTGGCGGCGGCCTTGCCGCACAGAAAAGCGCCCTTCAGGTTGACCGAGAGGACATGGTCGAACTCCTCCTCGCTCTGCTCCAGCAGGGGGAGCACCTCGCCCCCCACGCCGGCGTTGGACAGGAAGATGTCCAGGCCGCCGAAGCGGTCCACGGCGGTCTGCACCAGGGCGTCCACCTGGCTGCTTTTGGACACGTCCACCGGTACGGCCAGGGCAGAGCCGCCGTGGGCCAGGATGGCGCTGACGGTCTCCTCCGCGGCGGCGGCGGAGATATCCGCCACCACCACGTTGGCGCCGTAGTGGGCAAATTCCAGGGCGGCGGCCTGGCCGATGCCGCTGCCGGAGCCGGTGATCACCACGGTCTTGCCGGTAAAATCAAAGGTGGGAATCTGGATGGATTTCATGGCGCTGTGCTCCGGTCAGATCCGCATGGCGGCGTCATAGGCCTCGTGGTTGGCCCGGTAGTAGTTGCCGCCCTTGGCGGTGCAGTCGCCCACCAGAATGACCTGATTGCTGCCGTACTTGGCCAGCAGCTCCAGGCCAAGCTTGTTGTCGGGCTTGACGCCCAGGGCGTTGACCACGCTCTCTCCGGCGAACAGACGCTGCTCACCGGTGACGGCGTCGGCGCAGGTGACCCCCTCGGGGGAGATGGAGACGATCTTCTGGCTGCCGTAGAGCTCCACGCCCTGCTCTTCCAGCTGGGCCAGCAGGTCGGCCTTGTTGAAGATGGGCATCTCGGAGACGAACTGCTCCCGGGGCAGCATATCCACCACGGTGACCTTTTTGCCCTCCTGGGCCAGGGTCAGGGCGCACTCCAGGCCGGTGATGCCGCCGCCGCAGACCACTACGGTCTCCCGGGGCTCCACAGTGTGGTTGTCCACGTCCCGGACGGCCAGGGCATGCTCCATGCCGGGAATCGGGGGATTCAGATAGACCGAGCCGGTGGCCACAATGACCGCGTCCGGGTTCTCCCGCTCCACCGCCTCCAGGGTGGCCTCAGTGTTGAGACAGATCTTGGCGCCGCAGTTCATGGTCTCCCGGATGTCCCATTCCAGGTACTCCCGCATCAGCTGCTTGAAGGGGACGGCGCTGGCGTCGATGAGCAGGCCGCCCAGCCGGTCGGACTTCTCCCACAGGGTGGCGGTGTGGCCCCGCTTCACCAGGGTCTGGGCCGCCATCATGCCGGCGGGGCCGCCGCCGATGACCAGCACCCGCTTGC
>JABLTR010038178.1_pt1 | contig 10798 bp, 8 predicted proteins | sample 7160071 | NCBI WGS metagenome assembly JABLTR01 (sample SAMN14651230, study PRJNA627086) | human gut metagenome | isolation source: feces | host: Homo sapiens
AAAAAAGAACCCCTCAACCAAGGGATTCTCAAGCTGTTAGTCGAAGCGACAGGATTTGAACCTGCGACCTCTGCGTCCCGAACGCAGCGCTCTACCAAACTGAGCCACGCTTCGTTATTCTGTTTCAGTTGTTTGTGTGTTGCTCAACTGCAAGAGCTATTATATTAGAGTTTCTGTACTTTGTCAATAGAAAAAATTAAAATTTTTCAAAAAAATCGAATTTTTTCTTTTTTCCTGCTTCGGGCATGCATTTTCGCAGACCCGAAGCAGTTTTGGGAAAGGTTCTTTATAACATATCAAGTATATTCAGGTGAAATATATGCTTATTTCACTGTAACTGTTACCTTTTTTGTGATTCCGTTGCTGCTTACATAGATAACAGCTTTTCCTTTTTTCACACCTTTAACAACACCTTTGCTGCTTACAGTAGCAACTTTTGTATTGCTGCTTCTGTAGGTGATCTTTGCCTTTGAAGTAGCAACTGCCTTGATGGCTGTTGTTTTCTTTGCTTTTACACTTACAGCTGTTTTGGATGTGATCTTCAGGCTGCCTTTTTTTACTGTGATCCTGCAGGTTGCTTTGTAGCTTCCGCATTTTACTGTAATTGTAGCTGTTCCTGCTTTTTTTGCTGTTACTTTTCCGCCTGCGCTTACCACTGCAACGGATTTATTACTGCTTGTATAAGTAACTTTTCCGCTAACGCCTGTTTTTTTCACTTTGATCTGGCTTGTTCCACGCACAAATACAGTTTTCGCTGAAACCGAAGCTTTTACAGACGGCTTCTTAACTGTAATTTTGCAGGTTGCTTTATAATTTCCGCATTTCGCTGTGATCACAGCTGTTCCTGCCGCCTTTGCAGTTACCTTTCCATTTGCGGCTACAGCTGCAACAGATGGTTTACTGCTTGTATAGGTTACTTTTCCGGTAACACCTGCGGTCGTTGCTTTCAGCGTCACCGTAGCCGGAGATCCTTTTACATAAAGCGTTTTCGCTGATGCATTCATTTTTACAGATGGCGTTTTTACAGTAAGCTTGTACTGTGCAGTTTTTCCTGCTGCAGATGTTGCTGTGATCACGGCTGTTCCTGCTGCTTTTGCAGTTACTTTTCCGTTCTCGTCTACAGATGCAACCGTTTCATTATCGGAAGCGTATGTTACATCCTTGCAATTTTCGCCTGTTGCTTCAAGCTGTCTGGAGCTTCCGATATAAAGAACTCCTGAATTTTCTTTAAAAGCAATTGTTCCATACACCAGCTGAACAGAAACATCCGCGTGATCATCACTGGAGACTCTTACTGTATAGGTTTCATTTTCCGGTCTCGCTACAGTAGAATCCAAAGCAACCACTCCATCTGCGGCTACACCATCCTGTACAAGATATGTTGTCTGTGAATCATGTCCGACACCTGTTGTATAGAAAACAGATACCTTCGGATTTTTGTATTTATCAAGATTTGCAAGCTTTACATGGGTGCTGTCCGTAAATTCCGGAGAAACAGCCATCTCTTCTGTTGCCTGCGGTTTAACATAAATACCATCTGCAAATTCATATACATACGCACCGTCTGACATAATATACGTGATCCTGTTTACGGTTTTTCCTTCAAGACCTGCATCTTTTGCAAACGCAGCCTTATATACCTTCACCCACATCTCGTTCATATGACGCATACCATATTTTCCGCCATCTGTTGTTTCCAGGATCATTCCCTGGATCCCGGAGTTAACTGCAAAACCAGCATCACTCTTTGTGTCGCGGAGATATTTTGTGCTGGTTTCTTTTACTTTGATCTCATAATCTCCCCAACGAGAAGATGTATTGAGTGTTGCCTCCGCATCTGTCACAGTTGCCTTTACATTAAATTTTGTAGCACTGTATGTTCCATCTGTATTCAATTTTTTATACTGCCCAGGCTCTACCGCCGGAGTACGTCCCAGGGTGATCCCTGCTGCTTCTGTATATGCTCCGCTTTCCGGAAGTTCTCCCGCTTCTGAAAGGATCCGCGCCTCTACATACGTTTTTGCATCTGTAGCTACACTAACCTTTTTTACTCCTGCGATCTCATAACCATTTTCTGTCAGATTCTGAACATCTGCATTTCCGAAAGCAGTGCTTTTTCTGGTTGTGGCAGATGTAACGGAATCATATTTGCGGCTCGTTGCATCTCCTGCATAAAATTCCTCGTATGACAGAGATGCCGTACCGTAAAGTGTTCCTGTCAGTGCCTGATGTCCATTTGCCGCCTTATAATAAATATCCGTTCCCGGAATTTGTGTATATCCATCCACTGCTCCCTTTACCCAGTAATAGGAAACATTGGAAACCGTGATCGGCTGGCCTGTCAGTGTGATATTTTTTGTCATATCCACATAATTGTCGCTTGAGATCATAACCGTGTAGATTTCATCCCCGGCCCTGGCTACACTGCTGTCAAAGGTTACCACCCCGTTCTCTGCCACTGCATGATCTACAACATATGTTGTCTTTTTACCATGACCACTTCCTGTTGTGTAGTATACGGAAACCTTAGGATTTTCATATTTGTCAAGGCCATCTACTTTAACCTGAGTTGTATTTTCTTTTACAAAAGCCGCCTGTACCTTCATTCCTGCTTCAGGCTGTTTTTTCACAAGAGGAGCTTTGTCTCCGAACTCATATACATAGGAACCGTCCGGAGTAATATAAGTCACCTTTGATATTTTTTCCCCGATAAGCCCGGATCCTGCTGAAAACGCAAGTTCGTAAGGCTGTACCCAGATTTCATAGGTATGACGAAGTCCTACCTTCTTACCACTGGCAGTTTCAAGAATCACTCCCAGTGTATTTCCACCTACGGCAAAATCACCCTGCCTGGAATTGCGGAGATATTTTGTGCTGGCTTCTTTTACCACCAGCATGTAATCGCCCCAGATCGATGGTGCCTGGATCTGGGCAGATGCATCTGTGACTGTTGCTTTTACATCGAATTTTGTTGCACTGTATGTTCCGTCTGTATTCAGTGTTTTATACTGTCCTGTTTCCTGTGACGGCGCTTCATTCAATGTAATATCTGCTGCCTCTGTATAGACACCCTTTTTCGGAAGCTTGGAAGCAGCTTTCAGCACCTGTGCATCTACATAAGTTTCTGCGTCCACTGCAACACTTACATTCTTCACACCCTGGATCTGATATCCTGAAGAGGTTACTTCTGTGCTGTCCTCATTGGTAAAAATCTGATTTTTACTCGTTGTTGCCGAAGTGATAGCGTCATAGCTCTCCTGAGTGGTATCGCCGGCATAAAATTCCGAATAACTTAAGGTTGTCGTTCCGTACAGCTTTCCGGTCAGAGCTGTCTGCCCGTCTGCCGCTTTTACATAAACGCCTGTTGTACCTATCTGTGTATATCCCTCTGCCGGCTGCATGGACCAGAGATATTTCACTCCTGCAACAGTGATCTCAGAAGCATCCTGAAGGACCTCGCCTGCTTCTGCCATAAATGCTTCTCCATCACCGAATACCTCTTTTGTATCCTCCTGAATCTGCTCTTCCTCTTCCTGTTGAATCTCTTCTGCTGAAATTTCTGCTACTTCTTCCTGAATAGCTTCTGCATCACTTTCTTCCGGCTCTTCCGACTGGATATCAGCTTCACCAACTTCCGACTGGTCCTGGGAAACAGACTCCTGATCCTCGTTCTCTCCTTCTTCCTGTGCTGTATCTCCTTGTGTTTCTTCTGACACGTCACTAAAAACTTCCGCCTCAGACGCCATTGCCGTTACCGGCACTCCTGACGCGATCACCGCTGAACTCAGAACGAGTGCAGCTGACTTCTTAAAAAGCTTCCACTTATGCATACCTGTCCTCCTCTTTGTCTTTTATATTACACGACTTTATACCAGATCATGACCTTACAGCTGCTCTGGTTAATTGAAATTTCTTCTGCAGGATATTCAACATATGTCAGTTTCTGCAGAAGTGCTCTGTCAAGCACGCTTTAGTTTGTCTAAACTAACATATCGTCATTTTATCAATGCTTAAATTATTTGTCTATACATATCTGGCAAAAAAGCCTCGCGGTTATTGTTGTTTTTTTCTCAACTGAAAATTGTTTTCAAAATATTTATATTATTATCTAATATTTCAAACAAAAAAAGTATATATTCCAAGACATCATTTCAGGAAATGCAACAGCTATTGCCATTTCCTCCGGCATTCTCAGATCATATACTTTTTTATATTTCTATATTTTTGCTTTCTTTTATGCCCAGCGGCTCTTCTGTTCTTCGCAGATACTGTTCCACTGGCAGTTTCCACAGATTTCCTTACGTTTATCCAGCGCAAGGATTTTTTCCTGGACTTTTTTTGTAAATTCGCTGAAGTGCAATGTCTGTCCGGCCTTCAGTCCACATTTTTCCAGCACGGCATTGTCATACTCTGCCACTTTATCTCCGGCTTCGCAATGTCCGCCCAGATTATTCGGACAGGCAGAGCAGATCTCATCCGTATCCACATGAAGCCTTATTTTCTTTCCCTCCAGAAAAATCTTCAGCATCTCGGCCATATGTGCGGTAAAACCGTTACTGTAGCCTTCCCCCTTAAAATACGCCAGGCACATACCATGATGAGGGCGCAGAGGAATGACTATTTCCTCTGTGCCCTCATCAGAAGCATATGCCGCAGCACTGCTTTTATCTTGCATATTTACGTACCTTTCCTGATAAAACATAAGCCAGTGCGATCTTGATAAGATCCGGAATGATAAACGGGAACACACACCAGCCAAGAACTGCCATAAGTCCTACCGGACCTGTGCTTCTTGTGTAGGCAAACATAAACCATGCGGTTCCAAAGGCATAGCATACGATCAGTCCAACGATCATGGAAATGATCTGAACAACCGGCTTTCTGCCAAAAACGTGCTCAATTGCCCACATAACAAGTGCGGAAAAGATAAATCCAATGATATATCCACCTGCATTTCCGAGAAGAGCTCCAATGCCTCCGGAAAATCCTGCAAAAACCGGAACTCCTACTGCTCCAAGAAGAACGTAAACCAGAACTGCCAGAGTTCCTCTTTTTCCTCCAAGCACACCAACTGCCATAAATACTCCGAATGTCTGCAGAGTAAACGGTACCTGTGCCGGAATGGAAATCCATGAGCAAATTGCCATCACTACTGCAAAAACTGCACTGTAAACAAGATCATACGTCTTGCTTCTGCCTGCTGCCACTGTTGTCATAATAATCTGTATCCTTTCTTTCCTTTTCTGCTTTTCCTGTCGGAAGATCATTCCTGTCCTTTATAAATGATATCCGTTCTTTCGCTGTTAACAATTTAACACAGCAGGATTTTAATGTCAACTTAATTTTATTTTTTAAGTTTACATTTTGCAATGCCGTTTACAACTATGTAAACCTGCCATTTACAAATGATATTGTCAATTTTCACTTTCAAATTCCCCTCTCTGATGCTATACTGAAACCAATGAGTTTTCAGCAAAAAGGGGGATTTTTCCACATGGATATACACGATATTCATAACATCAGCACCAACTGCACACGGACTGAATTTGTAGGGACCGCAGTCCTTGACACAATCGGACTCGTGATCTCCGGAGTTGATGATTCTCTGCTTAAAGAGATGAACGTAGGTACCCAATACCACTGTCTGGGGCTTTTCAGTTCCCGAACAGGCGCTGCCGGTCAGATCACAGCTATTGACGATGCAGTAAAAGCCACAAATACAGAAGTCCTTTCCATTGAGCTTCCAAGAGATACCAAGGGCTGGGGCGGTCACGGAAACTATATCGTCCTTGGCGGAAATGATGTATCCGACGTGCGTCACGCCATTTCTCTGGCTCTGGAACTGACTAACAAATATGCAGGTGAGGTCTACATCAGCGAATCCGGCCACCTGGAGTTTGCTTTTTCCGCAAGTGCAGGTCCTGCTATCCATAAAGCCTTCGGCACACCTCTGGGTGAAGCATTTGGTTTCATGGCAGGTTCTCCGGCTGCTATCGGTCTTGTGATGGCAGATAATGCCGTGAAATCCGCAGCAGTATCCATTACACAATATATGACTCCGAATATCGGTACCAGTCATTCCAATGAAGTGATCATCGCCATCTCCGGTGATGCCAGTGCTGTAAAAGCTGCTGTACTGGAAGGCCGTCAGACAGGCCTTGAGCTTCTCATCGGTATGGGAACCTATCCGGAGATCCCGGGTACGCCGTATCTGTAAAATCTCCGGATTGCAGGAAATTTGTGAATTTCCACACACTACACTTCACGAAACACATATCTGCGTCATGCATACAAAAGCAGCGCTGCAAGGATCCGCATACGATCCTGCAGCGCTGTATTTCTCTTAAATATTCTCCTCTGGATTTTTCCGGATCAGCCCACCTGATATACATCTGCAGACTGAAGTCCGAAGCTTAACGCCTCAGAATGGCTTCCACAATAGATATCCACATGTCCGTAAGGAGTTCCCAGATCCTCTACCGTATAAACAGTGCCGTTGATCAGAAGCTTGGTTCCAAACGGAACACCTGCCATGGCAACGGTACGTCCTGCTGTCGGAACTGTTCCGCTGGCGGTAAGATTGCCGGCTGTACCGCAGCACTGTGCACAGTTGCAGTATGCGGTCAGTGTAAAGTTTCCAAGATATGTTCCCTGACTGGAAGAACCGGAATCGGACGTATCCGCAGAGGCATCTTCCGTCTCCTCGGAAGCTGTCTCATCATTGGAAACCTCCTCAGAAACCTCCTCCTGGGAGCTGTCCTCGGAAACATCTTCGGAACTTCCGGACTGTACATCATCCGCTTCCTCTTCCTCCTCTACAACAATGTCTGTACTTGTAGAGCTACTGGAAGACTCGGTTGTATCCTCCTCCGGATCATAGCCGTAATCATCGTCAGAATCAGCCTCTTCACTGTCCTCGTTATCCTGATCGGCTTCTTCCTGGGCTGCCGCTTCTGCTGCCTGTCTCTCAGCCTCTGCTGCCGCTTCAGCCTTAGCTTTCTCTTCTGCAGCCTTCTCCGCCTCTGCCTGCTGTACCAGAGCGGTAATACTGCTGTCTGCATTACTGATATCTGCCATCAGCTGCTGAGCCTCTTCCTGGCTGGCGCTGATCTGGTTTACATAAGAGTTAATATCATCGCTTGTGCTGGAAGCCATGGACTGCACTTCCTGTTGTTTGGCTGCACGCTCCGTCATCAGATCATCGATCTCTGCGGACTCCGTCTCAACCTTTTTCTCATTCTCCTGGATATTCTTCTGAAGACTCACATATTTATCCAGCATGTCTCTGTCGTATGTAGAAATCTGGATCGCATTCTCCGCGCGATTGAGGAATTCTGCAAGGCTTTCGGAAGAAAGCAGTGTCTCCAGTGCGGAAGTTCCGGCATTTTCATACATATATGCGATTCGAAGCTTCATGGATTCATACTGATCTGCAGAAGCTTTCTTTGCTTTTTTCAGTTCTTTTTTTACTTTATTTAATTCATCTTCCTTCTCAGCAGCCTGGATACTAAGCTCAGAAATGCTGTTGGTAAGATCCTCATACTGTGCGTTTAAATCAGCCAGATAGCTCTCCAGCTCCTGCTTCTTGCTCTCCAGTGTGCCGATGCTGCTCTGTACCTGCGCAAGACCCTCCTCAGCGGCCTGTTTCTCCGCCTGTGCCTCTGCGATCGCAGCGTCTGTACCTGACGCATATACGGTGCTTCCCATGGAAAGGGTCAGCATACCTGTAAGCAGTAATGTGAAAACTTTTCTATTCTTCATATAAACACCTTTCGTCCTTTCATGGATTCTAGTATAACACATTTTTCATAAAAAGCAATAATTTTATTTTATTTCTGTAACAAATACGTAATAATTTAAATTTTTATGAACTGAAAAGCGTTTTTTTTGTTTTCCGGAGCACAAAAAAACTGCCCTCTCACAGATTTATCTGTAAAACGGCAGTTTTTATTCTATGCTGTTTCAATCCAAAGATCATCAGCTACGAGAATACTTCTCTGATGTAATCCCCCCTGAAGCTGCTTCTCTTACTCCGCAGCCTCCATAAGAACCTCATTCTCAGCTTCCTCAGCCATTACTTCCTGATACTTGTCCAGGATGATCGTCTGGATCTGCTCTCTTGTTGCTGAATTGATCGGATGTGCGATGTCACGATATTCACCGTCGCTTGCCTTACGGCTTGGCATTGCGATGAACAGTCCCTTCTCGCCTTCGATCACCTTGATGTCATGTACCACAAACTCATCATCTATTGTGACAGACACAACGGCCTTCATTTTCCCTTCTTTTGCTACCTTCCTCACACGTACATCTGTAATATTCATTGCTACTTGCCCCTTTCATTTCGCTAACCGTATCTGCGGAAAACTGATCTTCCGCATTTATAATACGTAGCGTTCGTTTTTCTCTACGACGATCTTCACTTCTCCTTCTTCGCCGCAGTAATATGAATTCGCCCGGATGGTATCCCGGCTCTCAACAATGCAATTCTCAATATGCGTATTATCTCCAAGATATACGTCATTAAGAATCACAGAGTTTTTGATCACACAGTTATTTCCTACAAATACATCACGGAACAGAACAGAATTCTCCACAGTTCCGTTGATGATACATCCGCTGGACACCAGACTGTTCTTCACAGTTGCACCCGGATTGTACTTAGCAGGAGGTACATCTGCGATCTTGGTTTTGATCGCCGGCTCCTGTTTGAAGAAATAGTTCCGGATCTCCGGTTTCAGGAAATCCATATTTGTCTGATAATAAGCCTCTGCAGTAGAGATATTATTCCAGTAGTTATCGATCTTATATCCGTAAATCCTCTTCAGATTTTTGTAACGGATAAGAATATCATTTACAAAATCATGCCTTCCTTCCTGGGCAGCACGCTCGATCAGTTCGATCAGCTGCCTTCTTCGGATGACATAGATACCAGTAGATACCGTATTATAGGAGGAAACGATCGGTTTCTCCTCAAATTCCTCGATCCGACAGTCCTCATTCATGCGAAGAACACCAAATCTCTCAACCTGGCTCTGATCCTTGCATGTAGTACATACAACGGTAACATCTGCACGCTTTGCGATATGATACTCCAGGACTTTATTGTAATCCAGCTTGTAGATTCCATCGCCGGAAGCGATCACCGCATAGGGTTCATGACTGTTCTTTAAAAAGCTCAGGTTCTGATAGATCGCATCTGCAGTACCCTGATACCATAAGCTGTTATCTCTGGTAATGGTTGGAGTAAAGACATAAAGTCCTCCCTGTTTTCTTCCGAAATCCCACCATTTGGATGAACTTAAATGCTCATTAAGGGAACGGGCATTATACTGTGTCAGCACAGCAACCTTCTGGATATGTGAATTTGCCATGTTGCTGAGGGCAAAGTCGATCGCGCGGTAACTTCCTGCAATAGGCATTGCCGCGATTGCTCTTTTGTTTGATAATTCTCTCATGCGGTTATTATTACCGCCTGCCAAAATAATACCTATCGCTCTCATTCTTTCCCACCGTCCTTTGCTGCAATTACCTGGCCGGCTGCCAGTTCTCCGTCAGGGTAGTCTTCTTTTGTTGTAACACCGGCGATAGCGGTATTCTTACCGATTTTGACACTGTCCGGAATCACGCTGTTTTCGCCAATAGCCACAAGTCCAAAGGAATATACAGCCGGTTTCAGAACATTCGGTGCCTCCTCGCCGCATCCGATCACAACATTATTTCCGATGACAACATCTTCTGCCACGATGGCTTTATCCATAACAACGTTCTCACCAACTGCTGTATTCTTCATGATAATAGAATCACGGATCACACTGCCCTTGCCGATGATAACATTCGGACCGATCACTGAATTATGTACTTCACCATAGATTTCTGTTCCCTCACCGATGATACACTTGTCCACAACTGCATCTGCGGAAATATACTGTGGCGGGATCACATCTCCCTTGGTGTAGATCCTCCAAAATTCCTCATAAAGATTAAACTCCGGAATGATATCGATCAGCTCCATATTTGCTTCCCAGTAAGAACCAAGAGTTCCTACATCTTTCCAGTAGCCGTTGTACTCATAAGCAAAAAGGCGCTGCCCCTTCTCTTTACAGTACGGAAGGATATGTTTACCGAAGTCACAGCCATTCTGATCCTTCAGGGCGATCAGTGCTTCCTTCAGAACCGGCCATGAGAAAATATAGATACCCATGGATGCAAGATTGCTGCTTGGATGCTCCGGCTTCTCCTCAAACTCAGTAATACGGCTGCTCTCATCAGTAACCATAATACCAAAACGGCTGGCTTCCTCAATGGGAACCGGCATACACGCGATCGTAATATCTGCCTTGTTCGCCTTGTGGAAATCCAGCATCACTTCGTAATCCATCTTATAGATATGGTCACCGGAAAGGATCAGTACATAATCCGGGTTATACTGCTCCATATAAGCCAGATTCTGATAGATCGCATTGGCAGTTCCTGTGTACCATTCACTGCTTGTGCTCTTCTCATACGGAGGAAGGACTGTGACACCGCCTTCATTGCGGTCAAGATCCCACGGAATACCGATACCGATATGTGTATTCAGGCGGAGAGGCTGGTACTGTGTCAGCACACCCACCGTGTCAATTCCCGAGTTAATACAATTGCTCAGTGGAAAATCGATGATACGATATTTACCACCAAAAGCGACTGCCGGCTTTGCAACCTTTTCTGTCAAAACTCCTAACCTGCTGCCTTGCCCACCGGCCAAGAGCATGGCAATCATCTCTTTCTTAATCATGCGATCACCTCTTGTATGTTA
>JABLTR010073366.1_pt1 | contig 10793 bp, 15 predicted proteins | sample 7160071 | NCBI WGS metagenome assembly JABLTR01 (sample SAMN14651230, study PRJNA627086) | human gut metagenome | isolation source: feces | host: Homo sapiens
CTTTGGCATTTTGTTAAATTTGAGAAAGTCCTATGGTTGTAGACGTTGATGTAGCAAGGTGTTTGGACAGGGGTTCGACTCCCCTCGCCTCCATTGAATGGATTTTATAGAATCCTATAGTATTAGAAATCGCTCAACAGAGCGGTTTTTCTTTTATATAATCTGATATGATAGGATACAATCTGATAAAAGGGAGGGGGAAAAAGAGGGAGAAAAAATAAAAAAACCAGTTTATTAATACTGGTTAAAAATCAATATAATCGGAAAATTGTTGCCCTATTTTATCTTTAGCAAATTTAGTGATATGAGTATAAATGTTCATCGTTGTTTTTAAATCAGAATGCCCTAAACGATATTGAACTTGTTTTAAACTCATGCCTGATTCAAAAAGCAAGCTTGCGTGAGTATGTCTAAACGCATGAATTCTGATTGGTTCAATTTCTTTTTCTTTGGTTATCTCTAAAAGCCATTTTCTAGGTTTTGAAGGTGATAGCATCCCTCCATTTTCAGATTCAAAAATTCGTGTGGATTCAGGATAGGTTTGGTGCAATTCATCAAGGATTTTACAAGTTTTTTCGTCAAGGCTTAACAATCTGTTTGAATTAGCTTTAGGGGGAAGTATTTCATATCCTACAGGAGAATGAGAAATAGCTTTGTTGATATCAAGAGTTGATTTTCTATAATCTTTCCATTCAAGAGCGAGAAGTTCACCTTTACGAATTCCAGTAAAAGCAAGGATACGAAATAAAGCTATTTTCTTAATATCATTCGTTTTTTCTACTAAAGCCATAAAATCTCTTAATTCATCGGTATCATAAAAGTCTTTCTTTTCTTCAACTTTTTTCTTAATACCTTGAGACGTCACAGGAAGCGCTGGATTAGCTTGTATGTAACTTAGCAGAGCAGCGTGATTAAATACCTTGCGAACCATTCCGAAGAGTTTACGAGCGAATTTAAGCTTATCAGATAAATCATTTCTAAAAGTTTGTAGATCCATAGGTGTAAAATCTGAAAGTTTTGTGCTTCCTATGACGGGTAAGACATGCTTTTCAAATGCTCGAGTAGTTTTGTAGTAAGTGCTGTTCTGTACTTCCTTTTCATAAACCAATAGCCATTCATCATAAAGTTCTTTAAATGTCATAGCACTTTTTAGCGTAGGATTGTCAATTTCTTCTTGGATATTATGCAAAGCAGCTCGGGCATCAGCTTTGGTTTTAAAGCCACTTTTTTCCGCATACTGGCTTTTACCATTTTTTTTACCTAGATATGCTTTGAATTTATAAGCAGTAGTGCCATTTTTCTTTTTATATGCTTTTATTTCCAAAGTTGCTCTTACCTCCATTCATTAATCAAAACAATAAAATAAATATTTAAAAAGGAAGATCATCATCAGAAATTTCTAAATTAAAATCCCAAGATTTAAGTAAACCATACTTGTAAAAAGTTGATACTGATCCACATTTCGAACAATATCTATCTCCTCCTTTTAATATTCCTCCTTCACATCCGTCCCCACTAAATGAGTCATCAATATTTGTGCATTCATTAACTATAAAAACGCCACATACAGAGCAGAACCTATTTATTGGGTCCTCATTTCCGCAAATGGGACAAGGGCAAGCTAAGCGCCCGTTTTCGTTAACTTTCAATTTCGTATACTTCATTAAATTATTCTTCCTATCTTTAAATTTTATAAAATTATCAAAATTTGGAACAAAAAAAGAATGTTCCCCACACACTTTACAAAATTTTTCTATTATTCCTTGAGCTGAATTGCAATTATCACAAACTTTAATTGATATGTCTTCATTAATAAAATTCCTAAAATTATTAACCATTTCATGCGATTCTAATATGACACTGGTGTTTTTATGTCTGTTAATTAAAGCTTTTATAACACTCTCAGAAACAGGGTAAGATATATCAAAGATTTTTCTTAAATGTTCATCATCATTTTTAGACCATGCTTTTGTGTATAAATCAACTAATGGAATTGGTGCCAAAAGGCGTTTAGCAAAATAATTTGCTTCCATTTCTAAATGCGTATGAGTTGATTTACTTAGTCCTCCTCGAGTGAGTATTTCTTTATTGGTTTTATCATGATGTTTTAAAATAAAGTGACCAAGTTCGTGAGCCAATGTGAAGCGAACTGTAGGTCGATAAGTCTTTGTATCATTATAAAGCAATATATATGTATCATCACTCCTTTTCCATAGACAACCATCTTCTGAATCTGTGAAATAAATGACTTCCTTCATAGATAAATTTCTTCTTTTTGCAAAACTTGAGTAAGTGACAATATGCAATCCAGATTTTTTATATAATTTTAAAAGTTTTTTTATATTAATAGGGAGAGAAGAAATTCCAGATTTATTAACGACCTCATAAGCTAATTCTTGCGCATAAGCAAAATTAGCTTTTTTATATTCTTCATCATCAAAAATCTTCGGTATCATCCTCGTCGAGTTCTCCATTGTCTATATCAGTAAAAGTCAAATCCATAATTTTAAGTAAACGACGTTGATCTGCTTGGGATAAATTTCTCGCTCTTCTTTGTAGTGTTGAAAATTCAGGAGTTTGGCTCTCTTCGTCTTTTTCACGTCCGAGAAGTGAATCTACTGTCACTCCAAAGTAGTCAGCGACTTTTTGTATTTTATCAACTCCTGGCGTCTGAGTTTTCCATCGTCTTATTGTCGCATTTGAAAAGCTTAATTTTTCTTCAATTTGTCGTATAGAAACATTTTTTTGAGCTGCTAGCTCTTTTATTTTTTCGTATAAATCCACTTATATCAACCTTTCAGAAGATACAAGAAAAATAAATAGTTTTTTTCACTACAAAATCGTTGACAAACGTAGTGAATTAGACTATAATTATTCTTGTAACAAGTTAGCCAGTAAATTAGGCGCTAATCATAACAAAATAAATAAACGCTCCGCCAAGAATGTTTAAGTGCTCTTTTGTTATGTGTTTTCTTTATGCTTTTATTGTAGTGTATTAGACAACAAAAGTCAAGAACAAACTAATAAATAAGCTAACTTTTATACTTTTAAACAGAAAGGATGGATTATGCCAGAATTTAACCCCGGTCTTGAAAAAATCAAAGCACGCATGAAAGAAGAGAATATTCTTGCAATTGACTTGGCGACAACTTATGGAATTAAACCAAGTGACATGTCAGATATTTTAAATGGTAAAGATACATCACCTCGTGCTGCAAAAGTTATTGTGAAAATCATCCGTGATTTAACAATTAGATAGAAAGGAATTCAGGAATGAACGAATTAATTAAAATTTCGTCAAATGAAAATGACGAACAGGTAGTAAGTGCAAGAGAGTTGCATAAAGGATTAGGTCTCAAGAAGCAATTTAGTGACTGGTGGAAACAAAACTCAAAACTTCTTATTGAGCATGAAGATTTTATGGGTACACCTCAAAGTTACCCCATAAAAAACGGGAATGGGCGTATTCAACTTCTTGATGACTACGCCCTAACAATTGATACGGCAAAACATTTAGCAATGCAAAGCCAAACTAAAAAAGGTCGTGAGTACCGAACGTATTTCATCCAAGTTGAAAAAGCGTGGAATAGTCCAGACATGGTTATGAAGCGAGCTTTACAAATTGCTGATAAGCGAGTTATTGCGCTACAAAACGAAAATAACCAGTTGCAATTAGAAACATCAGTTCAGAAGCAACAAATTGCGGAACTTCAACCCAAAGCTAGTTATTATGATTGGGTTCTGCAAACAAAAGGACTGCTTGCTATTAGTGTAATTGCTAAGCAATATGGTAAATCAGCACAATGGCTCAATAAATTGCTCCATGAATTAGGAATTCAGTATAAGCAAGGTAAAGTATGGCTCTTATATCAAAAATATGCTGAACAAGGTTATACAAAAACCAATTTTGCCCCTGATGATGCCGAGCGTTTACACCCTCATACTTATTGGACGCAAAAAGGAATGTTATTTATTTATGAAACATTAAAAAAAGAAAACATCCTTCCTTTGGTAGAGCATGAAGATGTTGCCTAGAAAGGAAAGCTCATGTTTGAAGAAATGATTCAAAAGCTGAGAGATTCAGTTAGAGGAATTGTTTTAGATTCCATGCATGACTATATCTCCAATGATGGGAAGTATCCTCTTGCTTTAACTCAAAAACAAGTTATGGAGCTGATTGGCTGTAAGGATGAAAGCACATTCTCAATTTCATTTAAAGAACATTTGAAATTTGCTGAAATGAGTTACGGAAAATCAGGCACAAAATGGTCAAGGGATTTAGTTATTGAATGGTTCAAAGAACCACGAAATTTGCAATTGCAAAGACGAGGTAAATAAAATGAAAAACACAATTTTAACATCAAGAGAAGCAGATGCTGCGCTTCAAACTGCTCTAATCGATGGTGCTAAGTGGATTATCACACGAACAACCGATACAGTTCTTTATCAAGGTAAGACAATGAACTTTACACCACTTAGAAGCGGTGGAGTATTGCTGGAGGTTTACTGATGGAAAAAGTAGTCACGCATTACGGAGAAGCTATTCAGCAGCACAGTGTTGAGTGGTACAAAAAACAACTGTTAAAAGATTTTTCTGTTCAATTTATCAAAGACTCTTTATTGCCTCAGCTTTATGAATGGTCAAATGCTTATAAAGCAGCGGTTGAACTGACAAAATAAAAAAGCCCCGTTTGCAGACGGAGCTAAGACGTGATATACATCTTTATATATTTTTATATCTAGATTATATCACGTTTCAACAAAAATAAGAAACGGAGAACATTAAATGATGGAAGAAAAAGAACCGTATAAAGTCACAAACGACAGCGAATTGAACTGGGTACTTGGTAAATATAAAGAACATCAAATCCAATGTGACGAGTATGAAATTCAAGCTGAAGAATCAAGAAAAGCTATCGAAGAAAAATATAATGCCGAATTGTATGAAATTGAAATGCGCCGTTTAAAACTTCAAGCTGAAGAACAGAAAGAAATGGATTATTTCAAAGGACTGGCTGAACAATATTATTTAACTCTTGAGACGAAAAGTCCTAAGAAAACAATCAATGGTAGTGTTCGATTTTCAAAAAAAGAAAATGTCTCTTATGACGATAATTTGCTTTCAGAGCTTAAAGAAAAAGGGTTCGGCAAATTCATCACAGCTAAGACTAAAACAACCGAGAGTGTTGATAAAAAGGCACTCAAAGCTTTTGTAAAAGATGGCGGTCAGCTCGTGTCAGAAGATGGCGAAATCGTAGAGGGTTTCAAGTTTGATAAAACAGAAGAATTTACAGTGAAAGTTTGAGGTTTAGATAATGGAATTAATTAAAGCCACTGATTTAAACAATGATGATTCGTGCTATCTCATCTATGGGAATCCAGGAGTCGGTAAAACTTCGTCTGTTAAATACTTGCCTGGAAAAACGCTCGTCATTAATATTGATAAATCCGCAAAAGTTTTAAAAGGAGTCAAAAACATCACTATTGCCAAGATTGATACTCATAAAATTTGGGAATCCTGGTTAAAAACAGTGAAAGAACTTTTTGATGGTGAGGCTGAACCTTTTGACAATATTGTTATTGATAATGTATCAGAATTATTTAGAGCTTGTTTGGCCAACCTTGGAAGAGAAGGAAAAAATAACCGAGTGCCAAGCCAAGCAGACTACCAACGTGTTGATTTTACTATCCTAGATAGTTTAAGAGCCTTATTGCAATTAGGAAAAAGAATTGTATTCATCGCTTGGGAAACTTCCGATAAATGGACGGATGAAGGCGGAATAATTTACAACCGAGTAATGCCTGATATTCGCGAAAAAATACTTAATAATTTTTTGGGATTGACTGATGTTGTAGCTCGAATTGTAATTAAACGAACCGACGACGGTGATGATGTCCGTGGTTTCATATTGCAGCCTTCTAACAGTGTATATGCCAAAAATCGTTTGGATGATAGAAAAGGATGTAAAGTCGAAGAACTATTTAATTTCGGAGGTGATACACCAGATGAAACTACGTGATTATCAAGAAGAATTAGTTGAATCAATTAAAAGCTCATTCTTAAAAGGTAATCGCTCAATCATTGTGCAAAGTCCACCACGATCTGGAAAAACAGTTGTGATGGCTGATATTTCCAAAGGTGCTACTGACAAGAAGAATCATGTTTTGTTCTTTAGTCACCGAAAAGAAATTAATGATCAGGTTGTTAAAACTTTTGAATTAAATCAAGTCAATATGGAATATGTCACGATTGGAAGTGTTCAGTCATTAGTTAGGAAAATTGATGAACTTCCACCTCCTGAAATCATTCTGGTAGATGAAGCACACCATATCAAAGCGAATAGTTATAAAAAAATACTGGAAGCTTTCCCTAATGCCTTAAAGTTATTCTTTACTGGAACGCCTATTCGTTTGAACGGTCAAGGGTTTGAAGATATGGCCGATGACTTAATAACAGGAAAGTCCATCAAATGGCTGCAAGAGCACGGAAATATTGCTCCATTCAAATACTATGCCCCAAATATCATTGATACTTCACAACTAAAGAAAACAAGTGGTGATTTTACACAAAAATCAATGGATGAAGCATTTAGAAGAGCTATTTATGGTGATGTTATTGCTCACTACAATAAACTATCCAAGGGTAAACAGGCCATCTGTTACGCTCACAATGTAGCAACAGCAAAACATATTTCAGAAGAATTTAATCAAGCTGGGATAACTGCAGAAGTGGTTCATGGTAAAACTCATAAAACTGAACGTGAAGCTATCATGAATAAATTTAGAGCTGGTGAAATATTAGTTCTGATTAACGTTGAATTATTTACTGAAGGAGTTGATTTACCAGATGTGACAACTTGCATTATGTTAAGGCCAACTCAATCACTCAGCCTATTCTTACAATTTGCAATGAGGCCATTAAATCCTAAACCTGGTAAGACAGCGATTCTGATTGACCACGTTGGAAACTATACAAGACACGGGCTACCCAATGAGGATAGAGAGTGGACGCTCAGCGGTATTTCAAAAAAACGTTCTGAGTATAACACAAAAGGCGAATTGACAATCAAACAATGTGAAATGTGTTTCGGATGTTTTGATAGTTCAAATACAAGGACTTGTCCATACTGCGGTCATGAGCCTGAATTAACTGAGCGAGAGCTTGAAAATATCAAAGAGATTGAGCTTCAAGAAATAACAGAAGCAAAAGTTCAAAAACTAAAAAAACGAGTTTCTACATATATCAGTGCTGATATGTGTGACAGTGTTGATGAACTCGTTGAATTCAAAAATCAACACGGATATAAAAACGGTTGGGTTTTCCAACAACAAAAAAAGAGAGGGTGGCTATAGCCACAAGGTAATAAAAAATGTTTGAAATCGATTATGAAAAAGCGTCAGAATTCGGAAATATTGTAGATGGTGTTTATGAAGTAACTATTGAGCACTCCATGGAGAAAACAACTCCAAATGGAGCTGATTATCTTGATATTCCACTTCGCATCCGTACTGATTTTGATCAGCCACATAAAAACAGTGTGATTTTCCATAAAATTTGGCAGAAAAAAGATACTGGTAAATATCCAGAAGGTTCTATTATGAATCTTGCGAAACAAGCAGGGATTCCAAACGGTACAAAATTTAAGAGCTTAGATGATTATCTTGGCATGCTTGAAGGAAAAGCTTTGAAAGTCACAGTTAAGAATGAAACAAGCGAATCAAATGGTAAGACTTACGAAAACTTGAATGTGAAGAAAATGGAAACCAGTATGCTTGCGGCTCAAAGCGCTCCTGAAATCAGTGACGACGCTCTACCTTTCTAAATATGGAAAATATAATGCTTGAGACGGCCTTGCGTTACAAGAAACTCGGAATATCAATTATTCCAGTTTCTCGTGATAAAAAGCCAATGATAGAATTTGCAGATCGTGAGCCACTGACAGAAGATGAAATCAAAGCTTTTTGGAAACAAAATCCTACAGCAAATTTAGCCATGAAGTGCGATAAATTCGTTGTGGTAGACGTTGATGTTCATAACGATATAAATGGCTATGAATCTATTCAACCGCTGTTAGATGAAGAATGGTGGAAACCTACATTATCTCAAACAACAGCGAGTGGTGGGAAACAATACTTTTTCTTGAAACGTGAAGATATGGCCGTGACTCAACGCATTGGTTTTCTAAAAGGAGTTGACATCAAGGCCCACGAAAACAATTACGTTGTGATTCCACCTAGCGTTACGAGAAAAGGCCAGTATAAATGGGATAACCAGTTGCCAATTATTACTGCACCTAAAGAATTGATTCGTGAAATTATGAAAAACCGTGACAATTATACCCATTATGATTTTTCAGGATTTACAACAAGTGGAAGCAGCAAAACTGCTCAACTGTTTGAAACAATTGTTCATGGTTTGGGAGATAGTGGTGGCAGAAATGATGCTTTGGCTCGATTTATAGGTGGTTTGTTTTTAAGAAATGTGGATTTTGATGTGGTTTATCAATTAGCTAAACAAGCTAATTTTGCCACAAGTGATCCATTAGAAGATAAAGAGTTTGAAAGGACTTTTGAAAGTATGTTTAAGAAGGAGATGAGGCGAAGAAATGGAATTCGAAGCGATGGAGGCTGAATATAATGAATCGAAGAAAATTGTCAGCTTTCCAACAAATGAAATTACGAGTCTCAGAGACCTGAGAAATAATTTCAAAAGATTTAGAGAGTTTTACCTTGAAGAAAATGACAAAGTAAAAAGCGTTCCTCCTTTAGTTGTCGCAACTAAGATGCAGGAACACATGACAATTGTAAAAATTAATGATCGTTTGGCTGTTTATAACATTGATAAAGGAATTTATGAAACACGAGCAGATTTCTTTCATAATGTGATTTTCTGGCTTGAACCTAGCTTTTCGGAAGCTAAATCAAATCAAGTTATCTTTCACCTTAAAAACATGGCGAAAGAAGTTGAAAGCACAGCAAGCCGTGATTTAGTTCCTGTAAAAAATGGCATCTATAATAAGAAAGCAAAGAAATTAGAACCCTTTTCTAACCGATATGTTTTCACTTCAACGATTGAAACAGAATATATCGAAGAAATCGAAGCACCTAATATCAATGGTTGGAATGTGGACGACTGGTTACTTGATTTAATGAGCGGAGATGAAGAACTTGTCAAATTGTTATGGCAAGTCATCTCAGCAAGTTTAAATGGGAATTACTCTTATCGTAAGTCTATTTGGTTTGTCGGTGAAGGGAATGACGGTAAGGGAACATTACAACAATTAATTAGTAATTTAGTTGGATTGCAAAATGTAGCGAGTTTGAAAATCAATCAATTTTCTGAACGGTTCACACTATCGATGATTGAAGGTAAGACTGTAATCATCGGAGATGATGTTCAAGCCGGATTATATATTGATGACAGTTCAAACTTTAATAGTGTAGTCACTGGTGAACCTGTTTTTGTCGAAGAAAAAGGGAAACAACCTTACGTTTCATTTTATAAAAAGACGGTCATTCAATCTACGAATGGATTGCCTAAAGTCAGAAATAAAACAAACGGAACTTATCGACGTTTCTTAATTATTCCTTTTAGAAAAACATTTTCAGCTAAGGACGATAATTGGGCAATCAAAGATGATTACATTTTCCGTGAAGAAGTCCTTCAATATGTTTTAAAAAAAGCAATTGAATTAAACTTTGAACGGTTTGACGAGCCTCAAGCAACAAAGGTGATGATGCAGGAGTTCAAAGAAAAGAACAACTCAATAATTGAATTTGTCAATGAGTGGTTTCCCCAATTTAAATCAAGTGTCTTACCTGTTCGTTTCTTATGGTGGCTCTATCAAGAGTGGTGTAGAGATTCGGGTTATACATCCTTAGCTAAAAGACAGTTTGATAATGATTTAAGTAAAAATATACCTGATAACTGGCAAAAGAAAAAAATTCGGCCTAAAGATGAGTTTTTACCTACGAATGATGTTCCAAATTATTATATTGGTTTTCGTTGGGATAGTGAAGATAAAGAAAAGCCTATATGGTGTTGGGAAACTGTTCCAACTGTTCCATAGTTGTTCCATTATTTAATAAGTCATGGAACAACTCAAAAGCCTTGATATATCTATACTTATTATCTTTTTGTTCCATTGTTCCTTTAATAAATAAGAAATAGTAAATAAAAAGATAAATATATAAATAAAAAAGGAGTGTGAAATTAATGGAACAAATGGAACAATGGTTCAAATGTTGGTATGACTGAATCGAAACTGTTCCAACTGTTCCATAACTTAACTTATGAAGTCAGAACATACAATCCAGTCAGAAATAATGCTTGCAGTATCGCAAGCTGGAAATAAAATATTTCGCAGTAATGTTGGGAAAGTACAAACGATTGACGGCCGTTGGTTTGATACAGGATTGCCAAAAGGTCATGCGGATTTGTACGGATTTCGCCCAGACGGTCAAGTATTTTATATTGAAGTAAAAAGTGAAACAGGTCGAGTAAGACCTGATCAAATCAATTTTTTAGAAACAATGCGTAAAAACGGCGCACTTGCAGGAATTGCTCGGAGCGTTGAAGATGCAATGAAAATAATTAACAGATAAATAATAACATGGGTGTTGCAGCAAGGAACTTAATACAGTCGGTAGAGTAATGGAGCCCTCTAGGAGGTATAGCACCGACAGCCCTATTATTTTTGAGGTAGTAATATGTTCAGCAAAAATGAAATAAGGCGTGGAGATAAAATATGCTTCCGCGACACAAAATTCTTAAAAGTTATCGAAGTTACTGA
>JABLTR010083620.1_pt1 | contig 10789 bp, 7 predicted proteins | sample 7160071 | NCBI WGS metagenome assembly JABLTR01 (sample SAMN14651230, study PRJNA627086) | human gut metagenome | isolation source: feces | host: Homo sapiens
AATTTCTTGCGGAGCCCCTTGTATTTTTTTCGGTTTTTACTGCTCATCTGCTTTACCGAATAACAGTCCGGTTTGTGGAATTTTTTGGTGTTAGTATTTAAAATATAGACCGCGGATGCGTGTTCCTTTGCAGAACTATTATGGGAATTCTGGTCATTTTTTCCATTCAGATGACTGTCACCGGTGGCATAATCTATGGCAACACCCGGCTGTACATTGTAGCAGTAGGTACAAAAACAAATGCCCTTTCCCTGATCCTCCACAGAATAAGCTTCCATCAGGACACCGGAAGCGACCAGGTTACTGCCCTCAAAAACCGGTGTCACGCGGTATAAGACATGGTTATTGGTTTTGTCTATATATCGTGCGGTTTTTTCCTCAAAAGGAAGCATACCTTCATTGTTCATGTAGCGGGTGCCGGTGATCAGGTTCTTTTTATTGGCATTTTCCGCAGTAAGGCAGTAGGCGATGAGGTGGCAGCGGTTATACAGATAGTTGCCGTCCACGACACCGGTGTATTTGACGGTGTGCCAGCCGGATGGCCGGATCTGACCGATTTCCCCGCGCGCTTCGGTTGGCATGGTGTCTTTGCTCACATTGGCATAGGCCACACCGCATCGTCCGAGCTTGTCGAGTTTGTGGTAGGATTCAAAAGTATTGGTGTTTTTCTTTTCCCGGCTGGTGAAATATGGTTTATTTCCATGTACAGCCACAGAAGATTTTCCATTGTATTTTGGAATTTCTTTGATGGAAAAACGGTCTTTTGTGTTCTTTTGGGCAGCCTGTGCAGTCGTGATAAGCGCAGCAGAATCGGAACTTGTATCAGAAATGGGTGGTACAGGTACGAAAGCTACGGAAAAGGCAAGTAAAACAGCAAGCAAAGAAGTCCTGCATTTTGTGAAGTGTAATCGTTTCATGGGATTTCCTCCTTATTCCGTTATGATTTGTTTCCTATAGTATAACATAAAGTAAAGAATTTTTGGAAAAAAAGGAAAAAATCCCATAGATTGGAAACGTCAGTTTCGTATATTCTGATGTTGTAAGCGGAACTGTTTCGGTGTCATCTGATAGCGTTTTTTAAAGGTACGGATCAGATGGCTGCAATCGGCAAAGCCTGTTTCTCCCGCAATATAACTTAAATCATGCCCGGTAAATAAAAGGAGATTTTCCACTTTGCTCAGCCGCACAAATTCGATATACTGCTTGCAGCTTTGTCCATAGTATTTACGGAACTGCCGGGCAAAGTAAGAATAACTCATATGATATGTGCGCGCCAGAGATTCAATATTGATATTTTCCTGGGAATGATCATCGATATACATCAAAACATTCTGCATCGCTTCTTCCTCCACTTTCGGGATCTGATCCGTATCAAAAGAAATTCCCTGTTCCAGCCAGAAACGCAGCAGCTGTACGATCAGCCGGGCGAACTGGGCATAAACACAGGCATCATATCCGTAGCGTTTTTCCTGAACCTCTTTTAAGATATCCGTGAAAAACAGTTCAGCAGGAAAATCGGGCAGGTTGTCCGAATCAAAAACCAGCGGAGGGTTTGTGCTGTTTAAAATCTGGTGAAAGGCAAAGTTTAAATTTGGAAGATAATTCTCGGAAAGTTTTATGCGGTTGAGATTGAATTTACAGCAGATGTAAACATAGGGCTTATCATCGGTATGATAGATGGAGTGCATTGCCTGCGGAGGAAATACAATAAAGGCTCCTTTTTTCAGGAGACAGGTATTGTCATTACAGCTGACCGTTACAGATCCTTCCTGCACATAGACAAGTTCCAGAAAATAGTGCCAGTGGGAGGAAACGGGACCTTCCCAGTATCCGGTGCCACAGCAAAAAGCTTCAATAGGAGAGCGCAGCATATCACTGTATTCAAATAAATTTTCGTTCATATGACCCCCTGGTACTAAGACAAAAATCATAAAAATAGAATAGATTTGTTCTATTTTTATGTGATTGTATTATATCATAATTCAAAAATAATTGATACAATAACAGAAATTTGACAAGAAAGACAGTGGGGGCTTGTGATGAAAGTGAAAAAAGAAACATTGTTTCCAAAGACAAAAATACAGTGGCTGTGGGAAAATATGAAAGGCAGACGTGTATTATATGTGATCGGCATGCTGGGAACCGTTGTCTATAATATATTGCAACTGACGGTTCCGTATTATTCCGGAAGAATTGTGGATCTGTTTTTAAGTGGGGCAGATGCGTGGAAAAATATGAGAACGAATAGCGGTTTGTTCTATCATCTGCTCATCCTGATGATTGTATTTACCGTACTTCGCGGTGTGATTGTCTATGGAGACTGCATGATTTACGAGCATGTGTCACAGACGGTACTGTACCGTGTGCGCAATTTTTTGTATGACAAAATCCAGAGGCAGGATATGACCTTTTACAGCACATATCGTACCGGCGATCTGATGACACGTGTTACGGGCGATCTGGATGCGGTGCGCCACATGGTTGCATGGGTGATCCGCATGGTGATCGAATCATTTTCCCTGTTTGGTGTGGTGGCAATATACTTCTTTTATATGAACTGGAAAATGGCTCTGAGCCTGTTAATTATTTCGCCGTTTGTGTTTTTTATCATTTATCTGTTCAAAAACAAGGTGGCACCGATGCATGCGAAACTGCGTGAAAAACTGGCACAGATGAATACCTATGCGCAGGAAAATATTTCCGGAAACCGTGTGGTAAAAGCGTTTGCCAGAGAAGCATATGAAATTGAAAAATTTGACCGTGCAAACAAAGATTATGCAGAGACGAACAAAGAGACCAGCATGGTATGGCTGAAATTTTTCCCATATGTGGAAAGCATTGCAAACCTTATGCCAGTAGTGATGCTGGCCGTGGGCGGTGTCTTTTTGATCCGGGGCGAACTGACGATGGGAGATTATGTGGCATTTTCCGGACTGATCTGGGCAATTGCCAACCCGATGCGCCAGATGGGAAATATCATGAATGAATTTCAGCGGTTCTCGGCCGCATCCCAAAAAGTGATGGAGATTTATTATTCCGAGCCAAAGATCAAAGATGCTCCAGACGCAGCTGCGCACAAGGATCACTTTAAAGGAAAAATCGAATTCCGGGATGTATCCTTTCAGTATGAAGATGGGGAACTTCCGGTGCTGCATGATATCTCTTTTACCGTAAAACCGGGGGAGACCATTGCAATCATGGGAGAAACCGGCTGCGGAAAGACTTCCCTGATCAACCTGATCCCGCGGTTTTATGAGCCGACGAAAGGGGAAGTGCGGATTGATGATATACCGGTGCAGAATTTCAGACTGTCCGACCTGCGCAAACAGATCGGACTTGCCACACAGGATGTGCTGTTGTATTCCGATACGATTGAGGGCAACATTGCCTACGGAGACAGCAGCATTGATCTCGAAGAAGTGGAAAAATTTGCAAAATATTCTGCGGCATCTGATTTTATCTCAAAGATGCCGGAAGGATATGATACGGTGGTCGGAGAGCGTGGCGTAGGCCTTTCCGGCGGACAGAAACAGCGAATTTCCCTGGCAAGAGCACTGGCGGTGCGGCCTTCGATTCTGATTCTGGACGATACGACCTCTGCGGTGGATATGGAAACGGAAAAACAGATTCAGGAAGCACTGCGGCATCTGGATTTTTCGTGTACGAAGGTAATTATCGCACAGCGGATTTCCACTACGATGATGGCGGATAAGATTCTGGTGATGCAGCATGGACGGATCACGGAGATGGGAAATCATGAGGAACTTATGGCAAAAAAAGGATATTATTACGAACTGGTACAGCTGCAGACCGGTGAAGACCTGGTATAGGGGGTGAGACAATGGCAAAGAATACATATAAGCAGGATGAAATTCTGGAAGAACCGTTTGATATCCGGCATCTGCTCCGGGCGTCATCCTATATCAAAAAATATCGCAGGGGTATGATCCTTGCGATCGTCCTCAGCGGAATCGGAGGAGCGTTCGGGTACGTGGCACCGATGATTATTCAGCGGGCACTTGATATTGCGGTGCCTGATAAAAATATGAGACTGTTATTTTCCCTGGTGGTGGCGCTGATTGCCATCTATGTGGTCAGCGTGATTTTTACCACGATCCGCAGCCGCATCATGGTGGATGTCAGTCAGAATATTATTTATGATATCCGCAAGGATCTGTTTGAACATCTGCAGGAACTTCCGTTTCAGTATTACGACGACAGACCGCATGGAAAGATTCTGATCCGGGTGGTCAATTATGTCAATTCGGTATCGGATATGTTGTCAAACGGACTGATCAATATCGTGCTGGAAGCATTTAATCTGCTGTTTATTATTATTTTTATGTTTATGGTAGATGTGCAGATGGCACTGGTTGTGTTGTGTGGAGTTCCCGTGCTTGGCGTCTTTATGTTCTGGATCAAAAATAAGCAGAGAAAGGCATGGCAGGCCGTATCCAACAAGAACTCAAACTTAAATGCGTATCTGCAGGAAAATATTGTAGGTGCGCGGATTACGCAGATTTTTGCACGTGAGGATGAAAATGCAAAAATCTTTAACGGACTTTCCAAAGAATGCAGACGGACCTGGAATACCGCTGTGCGCTACTCGAACCTTGTATGGCCGGGCATTGATACCATTTCGGTGTTTGTCCGTGCTGCCATCTTTTTGTTTGGCCTTGTCATTTTCGGGCAGGGAAATAAGTCGCTGGGAACGATCGTGGCGATTTCCAGTTATGCTTCGTATTTCTGGCAGCCGATCATGAACCTTGGAAATATATTCAACAATTTTATCAATAATATCGCTTATCTGGAACGGATCTTTGAAACCATCGATGAGCCGGTTACCGTAAAAGATGCAGAGCATGCGATCAAGATGCCAAAGATCCGGGGGAAAGTTACGTTTGACCATGTGACCTTTGCATATGATGAGACAAAAACGATATTAAAAGACGTATCCTTTACGGTAAATCCCGGGGAGAGTGTTGCACTTGTAGGACCGACCGGGGCCGGAAAGAGTACCATCGTCAATCTGATTTCACGGTTCTACAATGTCAATGACGGAAAGGTACTGATCGATGATCAGGATATCGCAGATGTGACCATTCATTCTCTCCGTGCGCAGATGGGGATTATGATGCAGGACAGTTTTATTTTTTCGGGAACAATTGCAGATAATATCCGGTACGGAAAATTGGATGCCACACAGGAGGAAATTGAAAAAGCGGGAAAAATTGTCTGTGCCGATCCGTTTATCCGGGAAATGCCGAAAGGATATGAAACACAGGTGCGGGAGCGTGGGTCCATGCTTTCCCAGGGACAGAAACAGCTGATTTCTTTTGCGAGAACACTGCTTTGTGACCCGGCAATTCTGATTTTGGATGAGGCAACTTCCAGCATTGATGTGCAGACGGAAAAAGCATTGCAGACCGGATTAAACCGTATGCTTAAGGGCAGGACATCCTTCATTATTGCGCACCGGCTCTCCACGATCCGTGGCTGTGACAAGATCATGTATATTGATGACGGAGGAATCGCAGAGGCGGGAACGCATGAAGAACTGATGAAAAAGAAAGGCAGATATTACAAACTGTATACGGCACAGAAATCTTTGCACTAAAATAAACGAAAAGAGCCAAAAGTACTAGGAATTATCCCCCTTTTATGTTACCATAATAAGTGCAATTATTATGAACAGAAGGGGGATACTTATATGGCAAAAGAACTAGTTGCGATGTTGCTTGCCGGAGGCCAGGGGTCCAGATTATATGCACTGACACAGAAGCTTGCAAAGCCTGCAGTTCCGTTTGGGGGAAAGTACCGTATCATTGATTTTCCACTGTCGAACTGCGTAAATTCAGGAATTGATACGGTGGGGATTCTGACCCAGTATCAGCCGTTTGTATTAAACGAGTATATTGGAAATGGCCAGCCGTGGGATCTGGATCGTCTTTACGGAGGCGTGCATGTACTTCCACCGTACCAGAAAGCATCGGGGTCTGACTGGTACAAGGGTACGGCAAATGCCATTTATCAGAATATTGCTTTTATTGAGCGCTATGATCCGCAGTATGTGATTATTCTTTCCGGAGACCAGATCTGCAAACAGGATTACAGTGATTTCCTTGAGTTCCACAAGCAGAAAGGGGCAGAATTTTCTGTCGCAGTCATGGAAGTGCCGTGGGAGGATGCTTCCCGTTTCGGCCTGATGGTAGCAGACGAGGATGACAAGATTACCGAGTTCCAGGAGAAGCCAAAGGAACCGAAGTCCAATCTTGCATCCATGGGAATTTACATATTTAACTGGGATATTTTAAAGAAATATCTGATCGAGGATGAGGCTGACCCGACTTCCGAGAATGATTTTGGAAACAATATTATTCCAAATCTTCTGCGTGACGGAAGAAAGATGTATGCCTATCATTTCAACGGATACTGGAAGGATGTAGGAACGATTCCGTCTCTGTGGGAAGCAAACATGGAAGTGCTTGATCCGGAACATAGCGGCATCAACCTGTTTGATGAAAACTGGAAAATTTACAGCAGAAACAGTGGTATGACCGGTCACCGGATTGGAGAGAATGCCGTGCTGGATAACTGTCTGATTACCGATGGATGTAACATCAAGGGTACCGTCAGACATTCCATCCTGTTTTCCGGTGTCACGGTGGAAGAAGGCGCCATTGTAGAAGATGCCGTTGTCATGGGACACTCCACGATCAAGGCAGGTGCGGTTGTCAGACACTGTATCATTGCAGAAAATGCGACCATCGAAGAAGATGCGGTTGTGGGAGCAAAACCAAAAGGGGAAGGAATTGGAGAAGTTGCCACAATTGCAGCGGATGTAACGATCGGAAAAGGAGCAAATATTTGTCCGAGCGCTATGATTTATGAAGATGTGAAGGAGGGTGAGGAGCAATGTTAAATTCAAAGACAGAGGCATTGGGAATTATTTTCCCGAACAGCTATGATGCAATGGTGCCGGATCTGGTTTCGGAGCGCCTCATGGCATCCATTCCATTTGCCAGCAGATACCGCATGTGCGATTTTATTCTTTCCAGCATGGTACACAGCGGAATTGACAATATTTCCATTATCGTAAGAAAAAATTACCATTCCCTGCTGGATCATCTCGGCGCCGGCCGTGAGTGGGATCTGGTCCGCAAAAACGGAGGCTTGAATATTGTTCCTCCGTTCGCACAGAAACAGGTAAAGGTATTCGAGGGACGCATCGAGGCACTTGAGAGTCTGCGCGGATATCTGTTAAAGCAGCCACAGAAATATGTCATTATGACCGATGCAAATATTGCCATCAATTTTGATTTTAATGAACTTTTAGATGCGCATATCAAGAGTGGTGCGGATGTGACCATGATGTACCGCAAGCAGGAAATTCCGAAGGCATTTATCCGTCAGAGCAGGGACCGCATGGATCTGTACTATGCACTCGGCATGAACGGAGACCGCGTCAGCAAGATTTACATCAACCCGACCGAAGAGGGGGAGATGAATTTCAGCATGAATGTTTATGTGGTAGAACGCGAGTTTTTGATCCGTATGATAGATGATGCGTATGTACATGGGCATACTTACTTTGTACGTGACCTTTTGGACAAGCAGATTGACCGGCTGGATATCCGCGGGTTCTGCTACGATGGCTATGTGGTCAATATCCATGATACCCAGAGTTATTTTGAAGAAAATATGCGTCTGTTACAGGAAGAAAACTTAAATGCACTGTTTTCTCCAAATCAGATTTACACCAAGATCCGTGACGATAACCCGACCCGTTATATCAACGGTTCCAAAGCAAAGAATGTTATGGTTGCCGATGGCTGTGTGATCGAGGGAGAAGTCGAAAACAGCGTCCTGTTTCGAGGCGTTCACGTCGGAAAAGGCGCAAAAGTGAAAAACTGTGTACTGATGCAGGATACCGTAGTGGAAGATAATGCAAGCGTGGAATACGTGATTACCGACAAGAATGTACGTGTCACAGAGGGCAAGTCACTGACCGGAAATGAGTCGTATCAGGTATATGTATCCAAGGGGCAGGTCGTATAATTTTATGCTTTCCAAATAATACAGAGTCTGTTATAATAAGCAAAGATAAAATACTGAGGAGGCAATTGTATTATGGCTGATAGCAGAAAAACAGTTCAGATAAAATCAGATCCTGTCGGGGATGTCCGTATCGCAGATGAAGTCGTTGCGATCATTGCAGGACTTGCAGCAACAGAAGTAGATGGCGTCAGTTCCATGGCGGGAAATATCACAAACGAAATTGTCAGCAAGCTTGGCATGAAGAACCTTTCCAAGGGAATCATGATTGAAATTATGGACAATGAAGTAAAGGTTGATGTTGCCATCAATATTGCATATGGTTACAGCATCCCGGATGTCTCTGCCAAGGTACAGGATAAAGTAAAGGCTGCCATTGAGAATATGACAGGTCTGACAGTCGCTGTTGTCAATGTCCGTATCGCAAGTGTTGATATGGGAACTGACAATTAAATCTTTGTATTCGAAACAGAATATGGTATAATAAAGGATGTCTGAACGAAAGACATCCTTTATTTTTGAGCGAGGAGAGAAGATGACAAGAAGAGAGTTAAGAGAAAATGTATTTAAGATGCTTTTCCGCGTAGAATTTTTTGATGCGGGAGAATTGTCAGAACAGCTGGTATTGTTTGGCGAGGAAGTGGATCATGTAACGGATCAGGATTTCAAATATATCGCTGATCGTTATCGTGATATCTACAATCATCTGACGGAAATTGACGAGGCAATCAACGAAGTCGCAAAAGGCTGGAAGACAACCCGTATGGGCAAAGTAGATCTGGCACTGATCCGTCTGGCGGTATATGAGATCCGCTACGATGATGAGATTCCGTTTAAGGTTGCGGTCAATGAGGCTGTGGAACTGGCAAAACAATACGGAACCAATGATTCACCGGCATTTGTCAATGGAATTCTTGCAAAGTTTGCAGAATGATGAAACATGTATATTCGGTAGGGCAGGTAAATAAATACATTAAAAATATGTTCGCTCAGGACTTTATGCTGCACCATATCAGCATCAAGGGAGAGGTATCTAACTGTAAGTATCACTCCAGCGGGCATATTTATTTTACAATGAAAGATGCAGACGGAACGATAAACGCGATCATGTTTGCGGGAAACCGCAGGGAAGGATTAAAATTCCAGATGAAAGAGGGCGACCGCGTGGTTGTGACCGGATCCGTGGAAGTGTATGAAAGAGATGGCAGGTACCAGATCTATGCACGGACGATTGAACGGGACGGAGAGGGAAATCTGTATCTGAAATTTGAAGCGTTAAAGCGGGAGCTTGAAGAGATGGGAATGTTTGCGGAGGAATACAAACAGCCCATTCCCACCTATGCAAAAACCGTGGGGATTGTTACGGCAGAGACCGGGGCAGCGATTCAGGATATCCGTAATATTGCAGGGCGCAGGAACCCGTATGTGCAGCTGATTCTCTGTCCGGCCCTGGTGCAGGGAGAGGGTGCGGCAGCATCAATTGTCCATGGAATTCATGCACTTGAACAGATCGGCGTGGATGTAATCATTGTCGGACGGGGCGGTGGATCTATAGAGGATCTGTGGGCATTTAACGAAGAAATGGTGGCACGGGCCATTTTTGACTGCCGGATTCCGGTGATCTCCGCTGTCGGTCATCAGACGGACTTTACGATTGCAGATTATGTCGCAGACCTGCGGGCACCGACCCCGTCTGCGGCAGCGGAGCTGGCGGTGTTTGATTACCGGCAGGCAATGCAGGAACTGCTTGGCATGCGGCAGCAGATGGACAAAGAACTCCAAAGGAAAGTAACCGTGGCAAGAAACCATCTGGAGCACCAGAGGATGCGCCTGCACTATCTCAGCCCACAGCAGCGGATGAATGAAAACCGGAGAAGAGTGGCAGAGTATGAAGAGAAACTGACCGGACGCATGGAGGAACTGCTGCGTGAGCGCAGACACCGCCTGGCACTTCTGGCAGGCACGCTGGAGAGCTATTCCCCGGTAAAGAAACTCAGTGGCGGGTATGCATTCGTGGAGGATGGAAACCATCAGGCACTGCGGAGCATCCACCAGATCAGGAAAAAAGATACCGTGCAGATCCATTTGCTGGATGGTACACTGACGGCAGCAGTGACAGAAATTCAGGCAGCCGAAGGAGTAAAAAATGAGTGATGAATTAGAAAAAAAAGAACCGGGACTGGAGGAACGGTTTGCAAAGATCGATTCCATACTTGATGCGATGGAAGACGAAAACGTAACGTTAGACCGTTCGTTTGCCCTATACAAAGAGGGAATGGAACAGATCAAAGCAGCCGGCCAGTCTTTGGATACGATAGAAAAGGCAATGCTTGTACTGAACCAGGATGGAAAATTGGAGGAATTCTGATGGAGATCAGACAGGAAATAAAACGCAGGGCGGCAGACATTGAAGCACGGATCGCACCGTTTCTGCCACAGGAAAAGGGGTTTCAGCAGACCGTGCTCGATGCCATGGAATACAGTGTTTTTGCAGGAGGAAAGCGTCTGCGGCCGATGCTGATGGAAGCATCTTACCAGATGTTTGACGGAACGAATCCGGCAATTGATGATTTTATGGCGGCGATTGAGATGATCCACACCTATTCACTGATCCATGATGATCTTCCGGCGATGGATAACGACGAATACCGGCGTGGGAAAAAGACAACCCACGCGGTATACGGGGAAGCAATGGCAATCCTTGCGGGGGATGCCCTTTTAAATTATGCGTTTG
>JABLTR010075859.1_pt1 | contig 10787 bp, 4 predicted proteins | sample 7160071 | NCBI WGS metagenome assembly JABLTR01 (sample SAMN14651230, study PRJNA627086) | human gut metagenome | isolation source: feces | host: Homo sapiens
TGAAATACCCAGAACCTCCTGATAAATTTTGCAGATCTCTTTTGTGAGCTGGTCATAGGAACGGTCTGTAGCTTTTCCGAAAATTTTTACCTCGACAAAGGCCATGGGTTCGTCGCTTTTTCCGCGAAAAAACATCGTACAATCTGTATGGAATGTGAGCATAAGCCATTGCTCGGATTTACCGGGGATAATAGCAATAGCTTTTCCGAGCTTTTCCCTCAGAAGCTGCTGCTGGTTTTTTTCCAAAGGAATATTCACGGTGGTTTGAATACAAGGCATAAAACGGCTCCTTTCTACGGTTTGTTCAGGAAGTCTGTAAACGGTAGAGTGAAATTAAGTAGACAAAATAATATTGCAGTGTTCCTTGATATGGTATGCATCGAAATAGCGGTTTTCCAGTGGAATCCACAGCTCTTGGAACCGCTTGGATAATTCCGGCCCGTTTCTTTCAATAATTCTCCGCGCCTGCTCCTCCGGCGAAATATCGACAAATACGCAGAGATCGTAACAAGTGTGAAGATGGGGATTCATAGCATAAACGCCTTCGATAATATTGAGAGCCTTGGGACTGACGGCCTTTTTTTCAGAATAAGCGGCAGAATGGCAGTCAAAAACGCGGTAGGTAAACGGAACGGAAGCCGCCAATGGAGCTAGAACCTCCTCCTGAAAGCGTTCGTAATGCACATTGCCCCCGGGTTCCTGGTAACGTGCCGCCGTACGCATGGAAGGAGGAAGGAAAAAATCGTCCATATGGATGACGTTGGCATCGTAGAGCTCGGCTAACCGCCCAGCAAGAGTACTTTTACCGGCGGCCGCATTACCCTCCAGTGCAATGGTAACCCGTTGCTTTTCTTTTAAGAGCCGGTTTACCTGAAAAAGTACGGGGAGCAAAATTGTATAATCTCGATGGAGAACACGGTATGCCGGATGATAGGCCTTTTTATAAACAGCACTGTGGCTAATTGCAGGAAAGCCGTCTGCTTGGTATTTTACCAAAAATTCGTCCAAAGCCCCAGGGGAAAAGGGGAGATATCCATCCGAAGCCGCCTGTCTTAAAATCTCAAGCTTTGTCGTGAGGCCCTCTTTTGTGCCGGTATGCACGGCTGAAGAGCGAATGAAAAGCTCGTTGAGGCATTCCATAGGAAGCTCGACTGGATCGGCGGCCGCCAGATAAAAGCGCTGGCGTTTGTTGCCGAGCTCCTCCAAGGCAGAAGTGGATATTTGAACGGAAGCCGCCCTTTGCTGCTCTTCCTTCAGGCGGAGCAGCGAGGCGTTAGGATTTTGAATAAAATGTCCGCCGCCAAATTCGTTTTGATAAACCAGCTTTACTGCGTCGTCAGGTTGCATGGCGGGATATTTCTTGCCGTGTTCAATAACAATTTGTAAAAGCTCATTCATAAGGCGTTCTCCTGTTCGTCTACCCCTAATTAAAAAAATGATTATCCATTAAGGTGTTGAGCAGCTGTGCAAAGAGGGTATTGGCCCAGGCGAACCACTCGCGTGTAAAGTTTTCCGGCCGGTTGGGGTCAAAGGATTCGTGCATAAAATTCGTACCTGCATGTGTTTTGGACAGCATATCCAGACAGGAAAGGATTTCTTCCCGGCTGTCGGAAGTTAGGGCCTGCATAACAATACCGATAGGCCAGACGTAGCCTGCGGGTGTATGCGGGCTGCCCACCCCCTTGGCAAGCTTGCCCTCGACATAATAGGGGTTATCAGCAGAAAGGATGAAACGGCGGGTGTTTTGATAGCGCATATCGTTTTTGCCGCAATAGCCAAGGTAAGGCATGGCCAGTAAGCTTGGCGAGTTGGCATCGTCCATGAGGTTATAATTGCCAAAGCCGTCTGTCTCATAGGCATAAATATCGCCGTATTTTGGATGTCTGACAATTCCGTAGTCTTCAATCCCCCAATAAATTTCTTCCGCTAAATCAGCGTATTTTTGCGCCAGGTCATTGTCGCGGTAGACTATTTCTAAAATTTCACGGCCGTAGCCCAATGCAACCTTAGCCATCATATTGGAGGGAATGAGGTAGCCGAATTTGCAGGTGTCGTCAGAAGGCCGGAAGCCGGACCAAGTCATGCCGGTAACATTGACGGGGCGCCCCATCCCCCGCCAGGGCAGGGTGTCTGAATGGGGGCAGCCAGTCCGGCGGAAATAATAAGAGGAGTGCTTGTGATTCTGCTCCAGCGTAAACAAGCTATGAATTTTTCGCAGCATATCATAAAAAGTCATTGAGAATATAGAGGTCTTACCGGTTGTTTTCCAGTATTCGTATGAGAGGTACAGGGGAGCGCAAAGAGAATCTACTTCATACTTGCGTTCCCAGACGCGGGTGTCTAGCAGCGTGTCGTCCTTTGCGCCAACACCGCTGGCAGATTCGTTAAAGGCGTTGGCATAGGGGTCAATACAAACACACGCTGCTTGTTTAGCAATGATGCCCTCTAAAATCTGCTGAAGCTCCGGTGAACCGTTTGCGTACTGTACATAGGGCTTTACCTGCGCGGCAGAGTCTCGCAGCCACATAGCCGGAATATCCCCTGTAATGACAAAATAGCTACCATCTTCAAGCTGCTTGACAGTCGTCTGTATGGTGTTAAGAAAACAAGGCTCCGCCAGAGAGGCGAGGGAAGGGTAATGTGCTTCATAGTAATGCTTCAGGTCGGCTGCTCGCTGTGTTAATATTTCAGGAATAGCGATGTTCATTCGCAATTGCTCCTTTCGGGGTTACATTTTGATTAAAATTGGTATTGTATATAATTTAAGTATGCCAAAAATAAAAGAATTTTACAAGGAGAATTTTGTGTCCTAAAATTATTGCGCGAATTTTACAAGAAAAATAAAAATATCTGCTTGACAATGATTCGGGCATATGCTATTATATAAAAGCTGTCACGGACAGTAAATAAGCGGGTATGGCGGAATTGGCAGACGCGTATGGTTCAGGTCCATATGAAAGCAATTTCATGGAGGTTCAAGTCCTCTTACCCGCACCAATAAAAAAACAGACCATAAAAGGTCTGTTTTTTTATTGTTTTGGAAGGACTTGAACCTTAAGAAGGTGAGAAGCGAACAGGGAAGGGTCCGGCGGACTCTTCCCCGTTTCGAAGCGCGAGGCGGGAAACCGCCGAGGGTGGCGGACGTTGCGGAGCAACGGACGTGTCCTGTCATCCGCCAGACTGAGTCTGGACGCAAGCCGCGTTCGGGGTTTTTGCTTTATTATGGCTTTACGCTCGCGTTTATGGCAGGGTATCTATTTTGTAGCGTAAACCCAAAACAATATAATCCGAACTTGTTTCCGATAGGAAAAGGGTTCGGATTATTTGTTTTCTTCTAGTGTTATTAGATCGCTTTTTTCAACAAGGGCGAATAGTATCTTTACTGCCACCACGATTAGTCTCAATACCAAGTGACATAACAAAAAAGAATAAGATACTTTCAGTTTTACTGCCTGATGTTATGTGGAAATACTAGGCAATTATTTTAATACGTGCTATACTATTAAAAAATATTATATTAACTACACTAATTTCCACACAAGGCTCTCCAAGTTTTTCTAAGAAAATAACAATATCAATTGTATGATATTTGTTTGTAGTTAGGATAAGTCCAATATAAAAATTTAACCTGAAAAGCAAAAGGCGGTATCATAAATTAATCAGCCACAAACTGTTTTAATGGCATATGGTTTAGACAGTATTACTGCGGAGAAAATATCCAAAATATATACATTGTCTAAATTGAAAACGCTAAATTTAAACGACTTGCTTTCCTTAGGTATTTCCGATAAAATTGCCGCACAGATATTACGTCCAACACGTACTCCCATTCCTCAAAAAAACGCAGAAGAAGTGTTGCTTCAATCTGCCTTCACATGTTGCATTTGTCGTCAACCTGGTTTACCCATTGTAATTCATCATATTAACAAATGGGAAGATTCTTATTCGCACGACCTAGATAACCTTGCTGTATTATGCTTAAACCATCACGGAGAGGCCCATTCCTATCATGAAAATTCCCGGAATCTGACAGCTTCATTGATTAAAAAAGCCCGGGAGCAGTGGTATTCTATTGTTCAGCGGCAGAAAGATGAAGCGGAAGTCGCGGTAACAAATGTTCTAAAATACCAAGGTCGTTGGGATTATTTTAATCTAAGTTACATTTTTAGCTTCATAGACGATCACAATATCCGTTTCAATAGCCGGTATAGAAATGATTTGATTCAGAAAGGGCTCATCACAGAAAGCGGGATGATTTGTTCCGATAGACTGACAAAAAGCGCCACCCACTGGATAAATTTTTTTGAAGGGCAATATTTGAAGAGATATATTGAGGAAATGGTCAATGAAATAATCAGCTGCGTGCCGATCCGGTATATTAAAGGTTCACAGTGTATTGCGCCGCCTGTCAAACCGGGAGAATTGCTCTTAGTGGATGGCAGATTCTATTTTAAGCGGATGAACAAACAAACTAAAGGAATCGGTCAGATTCGCCGAGTAAGCTGTACCGTCAATCACATGAAATTTACAGGAGAGATAGATGCCTGGTACTGCAACTCCTCTTCGGCTTATTCTTCGCATTTGACAGGGAACAAATCTGCCACACAATTGTGTCTGGTACGAAGCGTGAATCATGTTGATAGTTTTGATCTCATTGACTGTACCATTATTGGACTCGGTCTCAATTTGACACAACCAGATCTAATGGCTCAGTTGCTAGAAAGTGTACAAGACAGGTCTAAAGATATATATGAGCAAGAAATTGATCAATTAATCGATTTACAAAAAGGTCATGCAAAAGGACAATATTATACGTCCCCTCCTGATGTCTGCGATATCTGTGGTACACGTTTTCGTAATAAAAAATATATGATTGACGGCGCTGTAAAACCAAGTGGAATATGGGCGAATATGTGTTCTAAGTGTTACCATTTTCATGGGATAGGAATTGAAAAAGGGATTGGTCAAGTCTATTTAAACCAGAATAATCGCTGGCTCTTGGTCGGTGGTTTCTGTGACTATGAAGAAGACGAAACTGACGAAGAATTGCTTTTAAAGTTCATTAATAAGATTTTTCCGTCCGACAAAACAGAGTAAGAAAAGGACTAAAGTATTACGCATTGTTTTTCTCAGCTTGTAATAGCCTTTATTTAAAAGAATATGGCATCAAAATACATAACACAAAAACGTTACCATATTTCAACGAATAAACAATAGGCTTCGGATTTCAGTTTTTATTCTTTTGAAAGGCTATCTTTAGTACCCCTTTCAGGGGTCAGCAAGTATTGACCCCTCGGGGGTCTGAGCAAACCACTAGTTTACTAGTGGTTTTGATTTCATAAAAAGTCAGTCACCGTTTCATTGCTCCTCCTACTCCGCAAAAAGTCACGCTGCGCCTGCGCGGTTCGCTTGTAAGTACGCTCGTTTGCAGTCTCGTTTCACTGCCAACCTTTTGCGGGTTGGTACTATGGCCCCTTACTGGCATCTTTTTTGTAGCGTAAACCCAGGCTGAGCCTGGACGCACTTCGCGTTCCGGGCTCAGCTTTTTATTTTGCCTGTTCACTCGCGTTTATGGCAGGGGATCTATTTTGTAGCGTAAATCCATTTTAAAAAGATCGTTAGCTTTTGCCGGCGGTCTTCTGCTATACCCAAATATATGTAGGTTTACATGGCAACGGATAGTAAGGGAAAACCTATATTACTCTGGAAAACAAAATTGGCTGACAGGCTTTGTTGGACATAAGAGAATGAAAAGATATGTAAGGAGTCATTCTCGTTATTTTTCTGTCTCTGATAATTAACTTTAGCAATGACAGCCACCAAGGGTTCCTTTAAAGGCTTATATAGAACGGCCACATGAATATGTAGATAAGAAGAGTTCTAAAGATAAATAATAATGGTTTCATGCTTGGAATCAGTTCAGATGTCAAGTGAAAACATTATTTTTACCTTCAAATGATGGTTCTAATGGAATAATATGGTAGAGATATGTGGAAAAATATGATATAATGCCCAATATTAGGTGCTGCTTATAAATCCATATATAATTTTGCAAATATGGAAAACAGCAAAGGATGGTAGAAATGGATAAACGAAATTTTGCTTCCATGATTGTAAAGTATTGGTATCTAATAGAATTTTTGGGGCAATCCGATTTTCCTGTACAAAGTCGGGAAGGCCGAGAGCTTTGTAAAAAAGCGGCTAATGGAGAAGCGCGTTTGAAACAGCTCACGGTGTATCATATTCTTTCTGCTCAAGCGGACACGAACGCCAAAGATAAAGGCTCGATTCCTATAGGACCGTATACAGCGTTGCAAAATGATGCACATGTTTATTCTTCCTATGGAGTGCTGTCAGATGAAATCCATATTTGTTTGGGAAAGATGGAACGTTATCTTTTTGCCGAACGCTTACAGCAAGCCTTTCATCAGGATTTGGAGTTGCCGGAGAAAAATTATAACCCCGTATGCCTCATAGGCCTGAAGTGTGATGAACAAGGCAAGTATATACCGGACAGTATTCAGGCGTCTCCTTTGGCTTGGGGGATTCATCAGCTTCTAAATCATGCCGGTGAATTGACAAAAGAGAATATGGCGGACTTTATATCTATGGATGCCTATGAGTCCGATATGCAATTTTTTGACAATCAAATGGTGGAGGTGACAGAGGAAGGACGCGTTGGACTACTGCTCACCTCAGATCTGCTGAATTCTATTAGGAAGCAAGTAGAAAGGAGATACTTGGTAAATATTATCCCACCGGAACAGGAAATAAACTGGGGCGGCGTCATGATTTACCGCCGCTATCGAACGGAAGACAGCAAGGTGCGGGATATCGATGTCTTTCACGATAGCGACTTGACCAACAGCTTTTTTGCAGATGACCTGCACATGGTGGAAAAAGTAATTAGTAGTGGAGAGTTCGGCAAAAATCCGCTGGAAGAGGCAGTGTTGGATTACATAACTGGGGCATATGCGGAAGAAAATCCGGTGTTGCATTGGTTGAATTTTCAAAATCGCATCGATGTACACAGTACTTGGAAAAACGGACGGAAAGATGAGCGTGCGGACTTTTTCCATCGTCATTTGGACATTGCCAAAGCGCCTCTCGGTAAATGGCCGTCGAAATTTATGCCCTGTTTGATGCAGCAGCTGGCGGTCAACTTGAGCTGGTGCCCATCTCCGGATAACATGCCAATTTTCTCTGTCAATGGTCCTCCCGGTACAGGGAAAACCACCCTGCTGAAGGAAATTATAGCCGGTAATGTCGTGGAGCGTGCGGATTTGCTTGCCCAATATCAAGATCCGGATAACGCCTTTATTCTGCGGCATTTTCAGGATGGAGACAAGACGCACAGAGGGTATTCTCAATACTGTTGGGGTTATTATGATTTTGCCGATGAACGGCTGAAGGATTATGGAATGCTGGTGGCTTCATGCAATAATGCCGCGGTAGAGAATATCACGAAGGAACTGCCGGACGGGGGAGCCTTGCTAAAAGGAATGGAACCTGGTAAGAATGAAAATGAGGCCGTTCGTCAAGGCCTTTTGGAAGTGCAGGAATTATTTCAAATAGGTGCTGCGGACAAAGAGACCTATAAGGTATGGAATCAGGAAAGATATGAATCCAAAATCTACCCGGATATCTATTTTACAAAGTTAGCCAACGATTTGGCGAAAAGAAAAGATGAAGAATGGGATCGTTGGGGCTTGATTTCTGCTCCGTTCGGGAAGATGAGCAATCTGAAAGAGTATATGTATGCTGTTTTAAAGACCTATATCAGAAGTTTTGGTTCCAATGACAGCATTCAGCAGCACAAAGAGGATTATGTAAGTGCCGTTCAGCGTTTCAAGAGGCAGTATGAAAAAGTCAGGCAAATGGAGAAAGAACTCCAGCAAATCAGTGGCGCCAGGAAACGTTTTACAGAGCAAAGAGCGTCGTTGAACAATCAAGCCCAAAGGACAAGAAAACATCAATCCCAACGAGAACGGGATGCAGAAGAAATGCAGAAGGAGCTGCAAAAACTGGCCCAGCAGTTGAGGCTGGCAGAACAGACCTTGAAAGATTATGAGATAGCACTGGCCGGCTTACGGCAGCGGAAGTCTTTGCAGGATGGAAATCAGGCCAATGCTGAAAACCAGATTCAAAAACTCCGTCAGCAAATTATAGAGCTGGAAAACAGCCGCCGGTTCCGAGACGTTATTCTTGAAATTTTTCACCGTCCTACCATGCTGGCTCGTACCATCCAGGAACAGTATCAGGCCTTAGCCAAGGCAGAACAGAACCTTCAGGATGAGGCGGCGAAAACGGGACAGCTGCAACAGGAATTGGAACGGCAAAGCCGGAAATGTGATGTACAAGGCGAGGCAATAAGCGGTCTTGAAAACGAACAAAACCAGCTTTTGAAAAAACGACAAACCTGTCTTGAACAGGTAAACCAGTTGCGGCTGCAAATGAAGAAATGTACAAAGAAAATTGCAGCGGCTCGCAAATCCTATTTATTGCTTTTGAAGGCAGCTTCCGAGCGACAGGCCGATCAGGCGATGACGGTGTTGAACGATGAGTTTTTCCGCCAGTATGACAGTGGCGAGGACAAAGAATCGACCGCGGCGCAGGTGGCTAATCCCTGGCATACAGCGGCTTACAACCGGGAACGGGAGAAGCTGTTTTATGAGGCGCTCAAGCTTCATAAGGCATTTTTGCTAGGATCCAAAGCTTGTTTATGGAATTTCAAGAACCTGTTGCTGTTGTGGAAAGAGCCTAGAGATGACGATGATAAAAAAGCAGTGACATTTTCACTGCGCGACCGGGAAGCGGCGTTCGGTTCTTTACTGAACACGGTGTTTTTGCTGACCCCTGTGCTTTCTACTACGTTTGCATCGGCGGGGAACATGCTGTCTTCTATTCGACAGCCAGGGGAAATCGGTTGCCTGATCATCGACGAGGCGGGGCAAGCCGCTCCGCAGATGGCGTTGGGCTCTCTTTTTCGCTGCCGCCGTGCCGTCGTGGTTGGCGATCCCAAGCAGGTGGAACCGGTTGTCACGGATGAGCTGGATTTGATTAAACGAGTAATTCAAAACGATTATACCGGCTATTATCAATCCAAAACCCACTCGGTTCAAGGATTCGCCGATCGGCTAAATACAGTGGGGACAACCTATGCCGATGGGGAACAGAAGACTTGGGTGGGCTGCCCCTTAGCCGTGCATCGGCGTTGTATCAGTCCCATGTTTGAGTTGTCCAACGCGTTATCCTATAATCACATGATGAAACAGCAGACTGCTCTGCCAGAGCCTGAAAAAGAAGCCGCATTCTGTCGAAGAAGCTCCGGCTGGATCAATGTCAGCGGAAGTGAGAACAGCAGAGCAGGCAAAGATCATTTCGTGGAAACACAGGGAAGAAAAGCATGGGAACTTATCCGTGAAGCATTTCGATTAACCGAAGAAATACCGAGCCTTTTCGTCATTAGCCCGTTTACTACTGTGCGGGATGGCATGAAAAAGATGATTCGTTCTCAGCTGGAGTACCGTGAGGATAATCGATTGTCTAAGTGGGTAGATCATAACATCGGAACCGTACATACTTTTCAGGGCAAAGAGGCGGATCAGGTTATTTTTCTGCTTGGATGCGATAAAAATGCATTGCAGGCAGTTCGATGGGTAAACACCAATATTGTCAATGTGGCAGCTACCAGAGCGAAGTACCGTCTCTATGTAATCGGCGACTATACTGTTTGGCAGCATTCTGCGCTGTTTCGAAAGGTAAAGGGAGTTCTGGATAGCTATGCTCTTCGTGCCTTGCAAAAAGCGGCGGACAATCCTGATGCGCCACGAAATGAAAAACAGATAGCGCGCTTGTTTCAAGAAGTACCAGGATCTGATTCCTTAACCATGGATGGAGAATTTGATGACAGCCTAGTCGCTCCCCTTTTTCAAGAGTTGGACGGTTTGTGGAAAAACAGTTCTCTTACGCCAGCTCAGTTAGCGGCGTTTGGCCTTTCTGCTTCGGATATAAAAAGTTTACCGCCGATGATTCAGCAAAGGCTCACCAGCAGCATTTTGCTGCATGAGCTGTTTGCCATGATGAGAGAACGATATGGCCTGGAGGAGATAGATGCCTCCTGCACCGGTATTCTGTTCTGCAAGACCATGGAGTCCATGCTGAAAGAAATGCTCTTAGGAAAACTGAAAACGTTGTTTCCGGGTGAGAAAACAAATAAAGGAAAACTTTGTGACATAAAGGAACAACAGGTAACCACCGGTACCTTTACATCGCTTCTTAACAAAGAAGAGCTGCGTTCCCGGTTAGCTTCCCGCAGAGCTATCTTGTTTGAACAGGTTTGTGATAAACAGTGGTGGAAAACATATGCAGGGGAACTGGAGAAATTCCGAGAGCTACGCAATACCTGCTGCCATTCCGAACCGCTGAGCTGGCAGCAGGAGGACGAGTTAATACAAATTCTTTTTGAGCGCCGGGAGTTCATGAAAACGCTGATTGGCAAAGCCTTATAATGACGGTTGGATAGTAGCATATATTTCCGTGGCTGCAATCCATTTATGACGAACCCGGAACATGAGGAATGTCTGAAACCGATTTTGTGAAAACGGAGGGGAAGAATAGCGCATGGAAAGTTATATTTGGAAGTTCCGTATTCCGATAACAGCAAAAGAACATGCGGATTTTTTGTTTGTACTTTCGGTAGGACCCGCCCACCGAAACCATTTATAGCAGACCAAGAAAGAAACCGTCTGGGGGTAGGTACGGTTTCTTTCTTGGTCTGCTATAAA
>JABLTR010079605.1_pt1 | contig 10783 bp, 10 predicted proteins | sample 7160071 | NCBI WGS metagenome assembly JABLTR01 (sample SAMN14651230, study PRJNA627086) | human gut metagenome | isolation source: feces | host: Homo sapiens
GGCGGCCCAACATTATAGATGAGGACACCCCGTTTAAACGAACCCTGCTAATGGCGGAAACCTCCATGTTCGGCAGCAGTGTTGCCCCTTACAGAAGAAAACAGGAGGAGCTTTATGTAAAAAGCCTCTTCCACGGGGCTTACCGCCGGACTGTTTTTGAAGAGGTCGGCGGCTACAATGAAAACCTTTGGCGCACAGAAGACAATGAAATGAACTACCGGATTCGCGCCGCCGGATACCGGCTGTGCTACGAGCCGGAGATTATTTCTTACCAGCATACACGCAACGGCCTGGGAAAAATGCTGAAGCAAAAGTATAAAAACGGTTACTGGATTGGCCTGACGGTGGGGGTCTGCCCCCAGTGCTTTTCTCTTTACCATTTCGTGCCCCTTGCCTTTGTGTGCGCCATTCTGGTTACGGCGCTGCTGGCTGTGCTCGGCCACCCGCTGCTAATGGCCCTGATGTGGTCGCTCTATGGTATTCTGGCAGTGGCAATGGCTTGTAAGGCCATTATTGAGACCAGGCGGTTCCACATCAGCAACCTGCTGCTGCCCCTCCTCTTCCTGCTGCTGCACCTTTCCTATGGCGCGGGGACATTGGTAGGCCTTGTTAAGCTGCCGTTTTGGCTGAGAAAGCACAGTGGCGGCCGTTCGCCCGAGGTGGAGGAAATCAAAACGGCAATGAAAAAAAATCACGGCGGTTTTCAGTGATATGCGGAGGCACGAGATATGGCGGATTTAACGGAAGAACAGTTGAAGGCCCTGCAAAAGAAGGGGCTCGAAATGGCGGTCTATTTCCGGGACTTTTGCGCGGAAAATAAGCTGCTGGCCTATTTTTGCGGGGGCTGCTGCATAGGCGCCGTCCGTCACCAGGGGTTTATCCCCTGGGATGACGACGTTGATTTTTTTATGCCCCGCCCGGACTACGAGCGCTTCCTCGCCCTTTGGAATGAAAAAGCAGACAGCGAGCGCTATGTGCTGGTCAACGCAGATGCACATCTGGTTGACCGCAACTTGTTCGCTACGATTCGTGACAGCCGGACGGCGGTTGTCAAAACCTATCAGCAGGACCTGGACCTCTGCCATGGGCTGGCGATGGATATTCTCCCGCTGGACGGGTATCCGGATGCCCCCTTGAAGCGGAAATTCCAGGTCTTTTGGGCGTTGATTTATTCCTTATTTCGGGCACAGACCGTGCCGGAAAACCATGGCGGGCTGATGCGCCTCGGCAGCCGGGTTTTGCTGGGAATGGTTCCATCCCGCAGGCTGCGTTATAAAATCTGGCGTTTTGCCGAACGGCACATGACAAAATATAAGATAGACGACTGCGCGAATATCACCGAGCTCTGCTCGGGGCCGGGCTATATGAAAAATAAATATCCAAAGCAGATTTTTGCCGCCGCTGTTGAAAAGGAGTTTGAGGGTGAACTCATGCCGCTGCCGATCGGCTATGACGAATACCTCCGCATAGTTTTCGGCGATTATATGCAGCTGCCGCCGGAGGAAAAACGGGTTGCGCATCACGATGCCGTTTTGTACGATCTTGAGCACAGCTACCGTGATTATAAAGGAAAATATGGCAATAAGGAGAATGAAAAATGATTTTTGGCGCTATTTTAGCCGGCGGCGTTGGCAGCCGGATGAATATTTCAGACATGCCGAAGCAGTTCCTTCCCCTGGGGGACAAGCCGATCCTGGTTCATACCCTGGAAAAATTTTTGCTGTGCGAGCGCCTGGATATGATTTATATTGGGGTGCACCCGAACTGGGTGCTGCATATGGAGGATCTGCTCGACAAATATGTGCCCGCGCGCAAGGCCGGCATCAGGATCGTACCGGGCGGCGGAGACCGAAATTCGACTATCATCAATATCATTGAAAAAATAGAGGCAGATCACGGGGCCAGCGATGAGCATATTATCGTGACCCATGATTCTGTCCGCCCGTTTGTCACCATGCGCATTATCGAAGAGAACATCGACGCCGCGCTGAAGTATGGCGCCTGCGACACCGTTGTGCCCGCAACAGACACCATTGTCGTGTCGGACGAGGGCGGAACCATTACAGAAATCCCGGACCGCAGCAAGATGTACCAGGGCCAGACGCCGCAGTCCTTTAATATGAAGCGCCTGAAGGAGCTCTATTTTGATCTCTCCGACGAAGAGAAAAATGTTTTGACGGACGCTTGCAAAATTTGTGTAGTGCGGGGGCTTCCGGTATTTATGGTGCGCGGGGAGGTCTCCAATCTCAAAATCACCAATGTAAGCGATTATAAAATCGCGCAGGCGATGGTAGGAGGAATTGCCATTGATTAATTATGTATATCAATTGGTGAGCCCTCATGTTTTCTCCCTGAAGTATGAGGAGGTCGACTTCAAAAAAGAGGTCATCATCCGCCCGAAATGTATGGCGGTTTGCCATGCGGACCAGCGCTATTTCCTGGGGCGGCGGGATGCGAAGATCCTGCGGCAAAAGCTGCCCATGGCGCTGATTCATGAGTGCTGCGGGCAGGTTGTATGGGATGGCACAGGCTCCTTTCAAAGAGGCCAGAAAGTCGTGCTCATCCCCAACGTTCCCGGCAGGGACGACGGTGTTACCTATGAAAATTATGCCGAGGGCAGCCGCTTTCTTTCCAGCGGCTGCGACGGCTTTATGCGCGAATATGTCAACCTTTCGCCCGACCGCGTGGTGCCGTTTGAGCAGGTGCCTCTGCCGGTGGCAGCCATCACGGAATTTGTCAGCGTAGCTGTCCATGCCGCCGGCCGTTTTATGCGGGCGGCGCACACCCGGCGCGAGGCCATCGGCGTTTGGGGCGACGGCAGCCTCGCTTATGTGGTGTGCTGTGTGCTGCGCCGGCTCCTGCCGGAAAGCCGCATTTTCGTGGTGGGAAAGCACGAGCGCAAGCTGCTTCAGTTTTCTTTTGCAGACAGAACCTTCCTCTTTGACAGCTTGCCGGAGGATTTTCATATTGACCATGCCTTTGAGTGCACGGGCGGCGAGGGCAGCTATTATGCAATTGACGACATTATAACGGCCGTTAGGCCGCAGGGGGCGGTCATGCTCATGGGCGTAAGCGAAAACCGCGTTCCCGTCCGTACCCGCGATATTTTGGAGAAGGGGCTGACCTTTACCGGCTGCAGCCGGTCCGGGCGCGAGGATTTTGTCAAGGCGGTGGAGCTGATGGAGCAGCCCCAGTTTCAAAAAAGGCTCAGCGCCATCATTTATGAGGACCGGCCCGTCCATACGGTTGCGGACCTTTCCCGTGTGTTTGAGACGGATTTGAACACACCCTTTAAAACGGTTTTTCGCTGGGAGATTTAAGGAGGCTGTATGCAAAAAAAGAAAATTTGTATCATAGAGATGGATGCAACTAATGTTTCAGGAGCAACGCATGTTTTAATTAATCTGGCAAACGGTTTAATCGATTATTATGATATTCATGTAGTAAGCGTTTTTGGAAATCAGGCAACCGCTTCTTTCCCAATAAAGGATCAAGTGCATTTTGTAAGACTATTTGAGGGGAATGGCCGTATCCGGAAACATCCGTTGAGGACGATTCGCTCTATTAGAAACTATTTTATAGAACATGAAATTGATCTTGTCATGGCGCTTGGTATGACGGTTACCCCGCTTGTCCTTATGGGAGCAAAAAGAACAAAGGCGAAGGTGGTTGTCTGTGAACATCAGAATTTGCTTAATCCGTATGCGTCAGATATTACACAGAGAATAAGTCAAAAGATGGCGACAATAATGGCAAATAAAGTGGTAACCTTGACAGAAAAGGATGCGGAAAATTACAGAAAAATGTTTAAGCTGAGTCCGCAGAAAGTTACTTCAATTTATAACTGGATGGATCCTAAACTTTTTGAAAATAAATATCTTTATGCGAAGGATAGCCGCCGGATTATGACAGTAGGAAGAGTGGAGGAGCTTAAAGGAATCCCTTATATTATTGAGATTGCAGAAAAGGTATTGAAGAAGCATCCCGAATGGAAATGGGATATATATGGTGGCGGTAAAGCTGATTACCTCCATTGGACCAACGAAACCATTGAAAAAAAAGGGTTAAAGGGTAAGTTGGTGTTAAGAGGAATAGAAAAAAATATTTATCAAAAATATGCGGAGTATTCACTTTTTGCTATGGCTTCTCTGACAGAAGGTCTTCCAATGGTTCTATTGGAAGCGAAAGCCAACCATCTTCCAATTGTGAGTTTTGACTGCGAGACGGGTCCGTCTGAAATTATTCAGGATGGTATTAATGGGTATTTAATACCGTTAAAGGATTCGGAACAGTTTGCGGATAAACTCGATAAACTGATGAGTAGTCCGGATTTAAGGCAAGACTTTTCCAATCACGCAATGGATAATGGCGGCCGTTTTCAAAAAGAAAAAATTTTATCGCAGTGGATTTCTTTAATTAAGGAACTTACTGATTAGATTGAATATGAAAGGAGCTGTCCATGGCAAGATACCTACGTTACAGCTGTCTCATTCTCTCCTTGACCATTTTTGGAATCGGCCTGTGCTATGGTGATTTTAATATCTTACTCTGGGGCAATTTATGTCTCTTGGCCAGTAATCTATGCTATGCGTTGGAAGACCTTCGCAACCATATTTTCTTTCTTTTTTTTCAGATAACCTTTTTCGTTTTTTTGATGGCGAGGCCGGTAATTAGTATGGCCCGGGGTGATGAATGGTGGTATTATGACACCTCAGCGGTCTTTTTTGCGCTTTTTGCGACTTTTGTCTCACTGCTATGCATGCAGCTTGGTGCAATATTCGCCCGCAGATATCTGTGTAAGTTGGTTCATGTTACACCTCGTGTTTTTTCGTTCAATAGCAGTTCATTTCAGCGGTCATTACGGATCATTGCCTTTATTTTTTGGGTATTGACAATGGCGTGCTTTTTGATTGGTGAAGCAGAGAAGTTAATCTTCATGCAGGGAAAGGCTTATGAAGATTATTATATATTATTTCAGTCTTCATTACCTTTTTATATTCGGATTCCGGCGACGTTAATGGTATATGCATTGTGCATTTATTTAGCGACGCTCCCCAGTAAAAATTGGGCCTTTTTTGTTTTAGCGGTTTATGTTTTATCCGCTGTGCCTACATTGATTATCGGCATGAGAAACCCAATTGTTGAAAACTTAATTTTTGCCTTTTTATACTTTTTTATTCGTGATACACTTGGAGATAAAAAAAAGTGGATTGGGCGGGCGGAGAAAACAATTTTAATTTGTGCTGTGCCGGCAGTTCTCATCCTTCTATCAGCATACAACTATATCCGGCAAGGAGAAGCTGTTGCGACGACGGGCGCATGGGAAGCCATTGTAGATTTGTTTTATAAACAAGGCGTATCCTTTGAGGTGTTGTGTATTGGTTTTCAGTCTTTGCCTCATTTGCCGAATCCAGCCTTTAAAAATTATACGTTTGGTCCTTTTATTGACTATTTTACCCACAGTGGTTTATCAAATAAATTGTTTGGCACACTGGATATAGGGGAAGGGAACAGCGTCGAGTATGCATTTTATGGTAATTCATTTGCACACAGCATGTCATATACTGCAAGGGATGATTACTTAAGCGGCCATGGGTGGGGCTCTTCTTATATTTTGGAGAGCTTTGCCGACGGTGGGATTATTGGCTTAATATTATTTAGCCTTTGTCTAGGTTTCTTTTTGCTTTTTTTAATGCGCATGATGCGCGGGGGCGCCTTTGCCAGAATTTTTGCTTTGTGTTCATTGCTGTCGTTGTTTTTTATGCCCCGGGGTTCTGCTACGAGTAGTTTTTTGTTTATTGCGACGGTGCAATTTTGGGTTGTTTTTTTATTTTGCTTTATAGCAGCCGGGCTGTGTGCTAGGCCGTATTCCGGGATTGGCTGTCGGTCGTTATTTGAAAGAAAAAACAAATTGCTTTGTAAGACAGAAAGAGAATTTTAATTTGTAGCAAATAAAAGGAGATGGATTATTTGTTTGAAAAATGTGGATTCCGAGATGTAATGGCGAGAATATGGAGATATAAAATATTTATCCTAATAGTTACCGCGCTCTTCGTGATACTGGGAATAGGTATCAGTGCGATGGAATCTTCAGGCCAATCAACGCTGGAGCGTGAGGGAAATTGGATTGCCACCGCCTCTTATTTAACAGAGGATCAAGCCGCGACAGCAGAGGGCGACCGGTCAATCCAGTTTGCTGCTACGGTTGCGGGCGTATTAGGGTCCGATTATGCACGCTATCAAATTAACGAGATTTTGCTACAAGCTTTTACCAAGGAAGATATTATCAAATATGCAGGCCTTTCTGTGCCGGTTGACGAATATAGTTCTTCTTCTTTAACCGATATGTATGAAGTAAAAACAACTTCAAATACTTCTATATTCACAATTACGGTTAAGGCAAAGGATGAACAGTTTGTCAATGCAGCATTGAAGGCCTGCACGGCGACTTTGGAACAATCCGTGCAAAGTCTTTCAGGGGCTTCCATTAAGCTGATCGGTGAAACGACGGAGCAAACTATGGAGACAGTCAGCGCCGCTTATACTCCGAAGAAGATGATTATTGCCGCATTTGGCATTCTGGGACTGGGACTTAGCTTACTTGTTACATTATTTATGGCGATGTTTTTCCCAACAGTTAATAGAAAAGAGGATTTTGCACTTTATGGGGTACCGGTTTTAGGTGAGCTCCCGATTGCAAAAGGAGGAGAAAATCATGGCTAAAAATAGAACAATGTCCGCTGCTTTTTGTGCGCGTATGCTTCTGGATTTGCAGCAGAAGCATAATGCCCACCGCATCGTTGTAACATCCAGCATCCGAGATTCTCAAAGACAGGAGCAGATACTTCGCGGCCTTGCCATAGTACTGGGGGAACAAGGGAAAAGAGTGGAAGTAACAAAAAGCTTTGAAAAATTGCCTGAGGGCACGGACTTTACGCTTTGCTTGGCTCCCTGTGCCCAGGAGGATTTTTCTGCGTTTGAAACCTGCCGTTCAGGAGATATTACTATTTGTCTTGAACGATTAGGGAAGACGAGGCACAAAGCCTTTGAGGCGCTGATGGATTATCTCAGAGAAGGCGGCATATTGGTTGGCGGCGTCATTACGTATTGAATTTGATTATCTATCAAGGGGTGTCTGGCTTGGAAAATGGGCAGCAGCTTGAGTGCCATGAAGTCTCTATAAAAGACCTTCAAAAAAGTGTCTTGAGATCCTGGTCTATTTCAAAGAATTTTGTGAAAAGCACAATTTGCTCTTTTATTTTTGCGGCGGCTGTTGTATCGGCGCAATTCGCCATCAGGGGTTTGTGCCATGGGATGACGATATCGACGTCTTTATGCTCCGCGCGGATTATGAAAGGCTGAAAAAGCTTTGGGCAGAAGAAGCTGACACTGAGAAGTATGCATATTGCCGTTCTGACCAGGGACATTATTTACGCTCGCTGCTGACAGCAATAACAGATGAGGACACAACCTTTATTAAAGAGCGGCAAAGGGATCTTGATATTCAGCATGGCGTCCGCCTGGAGATTCTCCCCTTGGACGGCTGTCCAAAATCCCGTTGGGCGAGAAAATTTCAGATTATGTGGGCTTTACTGTATTCTATGTTTAATAATAATGAGGCGCCGACGAGTAAGGGAAAAGGTTTTTACATTTTAGGAAGGTTCCTCCTGGCATTGGCGCCGTCCCAGAAGATGCGCTATCGGGTTTGGCGTTTCGCGGAAAAGAAGATGTCTTAATATCCGATCACACCCGAGACTCAATATATCACCGAACTTTGCGCACGTTATAAATACATGGTCAATCAATACCCAGCTGAAATTTTTGCAAAAGCGGAATGGGTGGATTTTGAAGGCTTGAAGATGCCGGTTCCGGCTGGGTATGATACTTATTTAAAGATGGCCTTTGGCGATTATATGCAGCTGCCGCCCGAGGAGGACCGCGTCCCGGCCCATGAGGCCGTCAAAATAGACCTGGACCACAGCTATAAAATCTACAAGGGCAAATATTACTGTGTTGCCGGCGAAGAGAAAAACGCCAAGGAGTGATTGAATATGAAAATACCATTTTCCCCACCGGATATTAGCGAAGAGGAAATCGCGGAGGTTGTCGATACGCTGAAATCCGGTTGGATTACCACCGGGCCGAAGACGAAACGGTTTGAAGAGGCGCTCTCTGTCTATTGCGGCACAAAACGGACCGCCTGCCTAAATTCGGCGACCGCGGCCGCGGAGATGACGCTGCGCCTGCTTGGCATAGGCCCGGGTGATGAGGTCATCACCTGCGCTTACACTTATACTGCCTCCGCCAGTGTGGTGTGCCATGTGGGCGCTCAGCTGGTGATGGTGGACACGGCAAAGGATTCGTTTCAGATGGACTATGACCGGCTGGAAGCTGCAATCACGGAAAAAACTAAGGCGATTGTGCCGGTGGACCTCGGCGGTGTTCCCTGTGATTATGACCGGATCTATGAGATCGTGGAGAGGAAAAGGGCGCTGTTTCGCCCGGCGAACGCACTTCAAGAGGCCATTGGACGTGTCATTATTCTGGCGGATGCCGCGCATGCGCTCGGCGCAGAATATCACGGCAAGCGGGTAGGCTCCATTGCGGATTTCACCACCTTTTCCTTCCATGCCGTCAAAAATTTGACGACGGGTGAGGGCGGCGCGGCAACGTGGCGGGAGATTCCCGGTGTTGACAGCGATTCGCTTTATCAGCAATATATGCTGCTTTCGCTGCATGGGCAGAATAAGGATGCCCTGACAAAAACAAAGCTTGGCGCCTGGGAATACGATATTGTCGAGCCCTATTTTAAGTGCAATATGACGGATATTATGGCCTCTCTGGGGCTGGTACAGCTCCGGCGCTATCCGGGGCTGCTGGCCCGCCGCCAGGAGTTGATTGCACGCTATGACGCGGCTTTTGCCGGGGAGGCAGTGCAGAGCCTGGCGCACCGGGGCGAGGGCTTCCTCAGCAGCGGCCATCTTTATCTGATGAGGCTGCTGGGAAAGGACGCGGCATACCGGAACCGCTTTATTGAGCGGCTGGCAGAGCGGAATATTGCGGCCAATGTACATTATAAGCCCATGCCGTTGCTTTCCGCTTACCGCAAGCGCGGCTTCCGCATCGAAGATTATCCCAATGCCTATGCGATGTTTGAAAACGAGGTTTCTCTGCCGCTGCATACCTGCTTGACGGATGAACAGGCAGATTATCTACTGCATACCTGCCTGGAGCTTCTGCACGAATGAGCGGCTGCGGCAAGGCCATAAAGCGGATGCGCTCTGCCTGGAGCTGCGTCCGCTTTTCGTTTTGCCGGCAGGAGCAGCTTTCGTCCGGCCGTGCGGGCCGGCCTTCGGGGAAAAGTGCTTTCTTTTTCAGAGATGATGTGATATAATGACTACAAAATCATGTGGCCGTTTATTATTGCGGGCGCATGCTTGCGTTTTAACCGGAAGCCCTCTTTATAAAAAATTTGGGGTTATTAGCATCAGCGGCGGCCGGCGGCTTTTGCGGGCGACAGGCCGCATTTCATGAAAAGCCGGCTTTGCGGCTTTTTAATAGTCAGCGGTACAATTTTCTTAAATCTCAAAGCTTTATGGGAAAATTAGCCGCCGGCCTCGGTTGCCGCTGCCTGACGGCAAGGCCCGGCGGAATGAGGAAAGGTATGGTAAGTGACACATGGCGAATATTTTAACCGCGTTTTTCGGCAATTACAGTAAGCGCGAGCTGAAGCGCATCCAGCCGGTTTGTAATAAGGTGCTGGCGCTGGAGGATAAGTATAAGGCGATGACGGAGGGTGAGCTCAAGGCTCAGACCCCGGCGCTGAAAAAACGTCTTGAAAACGGCGAAACCTTGGACGATATCCTGCCGGATGCCTTTGCTGTCTGCCGCGAGGTTTCAGACCGTGTATTGGGAACCCGCCATTACCCGGTTCAGATTATCGGCGGCATCGTGCTCCACCAGGGACGGATTGCGGAGATGAAAACCGGCGAGGGAAAAACGCAGACGGCTGTGCTGGCGGCGTATTTAAACGCGCTTTCCGGGAAGGGCGTCCACATTGTTACTGTTAACGATTACCTGGCCCGCCGCGACTCAGAGTGGATGGGCAAGGTTTACCGCTTCCTGGGCCTCACGGTCGGCCTGATTGTGCATGATATGGACAATGCCGGGCGCAAGGCCGCCTATGCCGCCGATATTACCTACGGCACCAACAATGAGTTCGGGTTCGACTATCTGCGCGACAACATGGTGATTTACAAGGAAAACAAGGTGCAGCGCGGGCATAACTTCGCCGTCGTGGACGAGGTCGACTCAATCCTCATCGACGAGGCACGGACCCCGCTGATTATATCCGGCCAGGGCGACAAATCGACAGACCTGTATAACAAGGCCGACCATTTTGCCAAAACCTTGCGTTTGGTAAAGGTGGCGGAGCTCAATGACAAGGAAGATAATGACGAGCTTTACAAGGATGCCGATTATATTGTGGACGAGAAGGCCAAGACGGCGACGCTGACCCCATCCGGCGTGAAAAAGGCAGAGGCGTATTTCGGCCTGGAGAACCTGACCGACGCCGCCAATATTACGCTTCAGCACCATATTAACCAGGCGATTAAAGCGCGCGGCGTTATGCAGAAGGATATTGATTACGTCGTTAAGGACGGCGAGGTCATTATTGTCGATGAATTTACCGGGCGCTTGATGTACGGCCGCCGCTATAACGAGGGCCTGCACCAGGCCATTGAGGCCAAGGAGGGGGGCAAGGTTGCCCGCGAGAGCAAGA
>JABLTR010002223.1_pt1 | contig 10778 bp, 9 predicted proteins | sample 7160071 | NCBI WGS metagenome assembly JABLTR01 (sample SAMN14651230, study PRJNA627086) | human gut metagenome | isolation source: feces | host: Homo sapiens
CCATACGGATAAACTCCCCCTTTAACGAGGCATCTTTTTCATAATCACTGTAATCGACCCGAAGGGTTGTCCGGTCTTTCACCTTTTCAAAATAAAAATAATCCGAGAACAGATTCTGCAGATACTCGCAATTGATCTCCGCATCCACTTCCACCTCACCGGTCAGCACAAATTTGACAAGGCTTCCCGACGGATACTGCGCCTGTTTTACAGCTTCTTCCATCCGCTCTGCCGCTTCTCTTGTCGTCATGACATTGCTCACATCCACTTCAAGCGTGTACAGCGTGCGGGCTGCCATCTGAACAAACTGCATCTGGGCACGGCAGGTCTGCTCGTCCACATCCAGTAAAACAAATCCTTTCGGTCCACACTCGTCAAATCCGCGTCCTTCCAGACATCCACAGTAACACCAGGTACCGCGGTTATCCAGCTTGTCCTGCATGAAGGTATGTACATGTCCCAGCGCCAGATAATCAATATTTTTATTTTTCAGCTGGTTCAGGCTGATATTCTCTGCCTGTGTGCGACATGCATAATCTCCCGCCTGTCCGTGCATCATGACAATATTGAAATCTTCATGCCCCAGCACAAGGGAATTGTAAACGGTCGCCCGGTTGTTCTCCGAGAGCTCGATTCCGCTGATCACAATATTTCCATACCGGTATGCAGTCCATGTATCGGAAAACAAAAGCAGATTGTCCGGTACTTCCTCCAGCTTGGAAAGGAAATTGTCACTGTCATGGTTTCCTCTCAGATATAAGAAATCAATCTGTGGATGTGTACAGATCATGTCCCTTACGGTGTTGCGCGCCAATGCTGATACATTTCGTGTATCAAACAGATCTCCCGATATCATGATCAGACGCACCCCTGTCTTTTCTGCATATTCGACCATCCGTGTAAACGTACGGATGATTTCTCTTTTGCGCTCTCTTGCCTGCTCTTTTGTCAGGTTTGCTGTCATCTGGGAATCCAGATGCAAATCCGCACAATGAATGATTTTCATACATCCTCCTTATGAATTACGAACAAAACAATACTGTTTCTATCATATCATACAATAGGGAAAAGAAAAAGACCTGATGCCCTCCGGCATCAGATCTTTTATTTCGGTTTTTCTACATTTTATGCGTTTGCTTCCTGTTCCGGAAGTGCCGCAACTCCACGCATTTCAATGAGCGGTCCGCCCTTTTTCTCCACATAATCCTCTGTGATCGTCACTTTTCCGATATTGTCATCCTTTGGAATCTCATACATGATATCCAGCATGAACTCTTCAATAATGGCTCGCAGTGCACGGGCACCGACTTTCTTTTCTTTCGCCTGCTTTGCAATTGCATGCAAAGCGTCCTCCGTAAACTCCAGATCCACTTCATCCATCGCCAGAAGCTTTTTGTACTGACGTACAATCGCATTCTTCGGCTCTGTCAGAATACGCACAAGCATATCTTCCGTCAGTGCTTCCAGTGAAAACAGAATCGGCAGACGTCCCAGAAACTCCGGAATCATTCCGAATTTACGGACATCCTCCACTGTCACTTTACAGAGAAGATTTTCTTCCTTGTCGTATTTATCTTTCAGATCTGCCTTAAAGCCGATGGACGCCTCCTTGTTTAATCGCTCCTTGATAACCTCTTCCAGTTCCGGAAAGGCACCGCCACAGATAAACAGAATATTCTTCGTATCTACCGTGGTCATCGGAACCATCGCATTTTTGCTGCTTGCTCCAACCGGAACTTCAATCTCTGCGCCTTCGAGAAGCTTTAACATTCCCTGCTGCACCGACTCTCCGCTTACATCCCGCTGATTGGCATTGCGCTTCTTTGCAATCTTGTCGATCTCATCAATGAAAATAATACCGTGCTCTGCACGCTCCACATCATTGTCAGCTGCAGCCAGAAGTTTGCTGACTACGCTTTCGATATCATCACCGATATATCCGGCTTCGGTCAGAGAGGTCGCATCTGTGATTGCCAGCGGCACATCCAAAAGCCGTGCCAGTGTCTTTACCAGATACGTCTTTCCCGATCCGGTCGGTCCGATCATGAGCATATTGGACTTTTCGATTTCCACGCCGTCATTGGTGTCTTCCATCACGCGTTTATAGTGATTGTAAACGGCAACGGACATCACTTTTTTGGCATGTTCCTGTCCGACAACATACTCATCCAGACGCGCCTTGATTTTGTGCGGTGCCGGAATGGAATGAATATCCAGTTCCGGTTTCGGCTGCTCATCCTTTGGTTTCTTTTTCTTTAACTTCTGTTTGTTCGGAACCGCATTCTGTAGATCCGCCAGATTGATCATACTGATATTCGGCATTTTTCCCATGTTCATATTCATGAAATCGCCCATGTTAAAGGTGCCGTTGTTCATGGTATCAAATGTTTTCTGCATACAGTCCTGACAAATGCAGATATCATTCTGGATATGTATCATCTTTCCCGCAACACTCTCCGGTCTGCGGCAGATGTAACAGACATCTTCATATTCACTTGTATTGTTTGTATCGGATGTCGTGGTATTTTCTTTATTATTCTGGTCTTCCGCCATCGTATAAACTCCTTTTTTACATATAACATTGCCGCCGCAGTAAGCGACGGCAAAATTATTATACGATATTCAGCCTGTAAAGACAAGTTTTCCCCTGTTTTTTCATTTTTCTTTAAGATTTAAAGCAGTTCCTTTAAGATTTTATTTACGATTCCCGGATTTGCCTTGCCTTTGGTTGCTTTCATCGTCTGTCCGACCAAAAATCCGATTGCTTTCTCTTTTCCGTTGTGGTAATCCTCCACCGACTGCGGATTGTCTTTGACAATCTGCTCTATCGTTGCGCGAAGTGCATCCTCATCGTTATCACTCTTTAAGCCATGCTCTTCCACATAACGCTCCGGATCAATGTCCTCATCAAAGACTTTTTCAAATACTTCCTTGGCAACGGAATTATTGATCGTTCCTGCCTCTGTCAATTCGATAATTTTTGCCAGATGCTCTGGTGAAAAACGGAGATCTTCGGCATCCATTTCCCGGTCCTTTAACAGACGCATCGTTTCTCCCATAAGCCAGTTGGAAACCTTCTTTGGTTTATTGCAAATCGCAGAAGTCGCCTCGAAGAGATCTGCCAGCTTTTTCTCCGATGTAAGAATCTGTGCATCATACTCTGGCAGACCAAACTCTGCAATATAACGGGCCAGTTTTTCATCATGAAGTTCCGGCTGATTGTCCCGGATCTGCTGCAGCCATTCGTCACTGACAACGATCGGTACCAGATCCGGCTCCGGGAAATAACGATAATCCTGTGCATCCTCTTTGGAACGCATCGCATAGGAATATCCCTGATCATCGTTCCAGCGGCGGGTCTCCTGTACACCCTTTTCCCCGGATTCAATCAGATCAATCTGGCGGGCTGTCTCGGCTTCAATGGCATGTGCGATTGCCTTAAACGAACCGATATTTTTCATCTCGGTACGGGTACCAAACTCTTTGGCGCCCTTTTCACGAACTGATAAATTGACATCCGCACGCATGGAACCCTCCTGCATCTTGCAGTCACTGGCACCCAGGTACTGGATCGTCATACGCAGTTTCTCCAGATATGCAATGACTTCCTCTGCGGAGCGCATATCCGGCTCGGACACGATCTCGATCAGCGGTACACCGGAACGGTTGTAATCCACCAGAGATACCCCTTCCCAGTCATCGTGTACTAACTTTCCGGCATCCTCTTCCATATGGATTTCATGGATACCGATGGTCTTTTTCCCGCCGGATTCCGTCTCGATCTCTACCCCTCCGTCATGGCAGATTGGCAGATAAAGCTGGGAAATCTGATAGTTCTGCGGGTTATCCGGATAGAAATAATTTTTCCGGTCAAATTTGCTGTACTGATTGATCTGACAATTTGTTGCCAGACCAACTGCCATGGCATACTCTACCACCTTTTTGTTTAAGACCGGAAGCGATCCCGGCATACCGGTACATACCGGACAGGTGTGGGTATTTGGTGCACTTCCGAATGCAGTGGAGCAGGCACAGAAGATTTTTGTCTTGGTTGCTAATTCTACATGGACTTCCAGTCCAATGACGGTTTCATATTCTTTTGACATCTCTTCTCTCCTTTCTACGCTTCTGCTGCCGGACTGTGCTGATACGTTCTTGTCTGTTCAAAACTGTAGGCCGCACGGATGATGTTTTTCTCCTTGAAACAATCCCCGATCAGCTGCAGACCGATCGGAAGTCCTTTGCTGTCCACACCGCACGGCACGGAAATTCCCGGCAGACCTGCCAGATTGACCGAAACGGTATATACATCTCCAAGATACATCTTCAGCGGATCACTCAAAGATTCTCCCAGTTTCGGAGCGGTGGTCGGTGCCGCCGGTCCGAGAATCACATCATACTTTGCAAATGCCTTGTCAAATGCCTGCTTGATCAGGGCTTTGGTGCGCAGTGCTTTCAGATAATAAGCATCATAATATCCGGAACTTAACACGAAAGATCCAAGCATAATACGGCGCTTTACTTCCGGTCCGAATCCTTCGGAGCGGGACTTCTTGTACATATTGTGCAGTCCCTCGTACTCTTTTGTGCGGTATCCGTATTTTACTCCATCAAAACGTGCCAGATTGGAGCTTGCCTCTGCTGCTGCAATGACATAATAAGCCGGAATCGCATACTCTACGAGACTTAAATCAAATTCCTCTACGATTGCGCCTTTTTCTTCTAACGTCTTTGCCGCTGCAAGAATGGCTTCCTTTACTTCCGGGTCCAGTCCCTCGCCCAGATAGTCACGCGGAATACCAATCTTCATTCCCTTTACATCATCCACCAGTGCCGATGTAAAATCGGTTTCTTCTCGTTTTACCGATGTGGAATCCTTCTTATCATAAGAAGTAATTGTCTCCAGAATTGTGGCACAGTCGGTCACATCCTTTGCAATCGGTCCGATCTGATCCAGAGAGGAACCGTATGCGATCAGTCCGTAACGGGAAACGGTACCATAAGTTGGTTTGATTCCGGTCACACCACAAAATGAACTTGGCTGACGGATAGATCCTCCGGTATCCGATCCGAGTGCATAGTAACATTCCTCTGCTGCCACTGCCGCACAGCTTCCACCGGAAGAACCGCCCGGTACATGTGCGGTATTCCATGGATTCTTTGTCTCCCCATAGGCAGAAGTCTCTGTGGTACTTCCCATGGCAAATTCATCCATGTTCGTCTTTCCGAGAATGACTGCGCCCGCTTTTTCCAGATTGATAACGGCTTCCGCTGTATAAGTTGGAATAAAATTATATAAAATCTTAGAACTGCAGGTCGTTAACATTCCCTTTGTACACATATTATCTTTGATGGCAACCGGAACACCTGCCAGAGGCCCGGTCAGTGTCCCGTCATCAATCATTTTCTGTACTTCTTTTGCGCGGATCATCGCAGACTCTTCATCTACGGTGACAAAGCTGTTGATATCCTTTTCTTTTGCACGAATCGCGTCAAGAGCAGCTCTTGTTGCTTCCTCAACGGTCACTTCATGCGCTTTTATTTTCTTTCCCAGCTCTACCGCTGTGAGCGATAATAAATTCATAGCTGCCCCTCCTTACTCTACCGTCTTTGGAACTACAAATGCGCGGTCGCGGCGCTCCGGTGCGTTCGCAAGTGTGTCCTCTCCACCATCGCCGTTTTCCACAACATCTTCCCGGAACACATTCTGTACCGGAAATACGTGGGACATCGGTTCCACATTGGAGGTATCCAGTTCGTTTAATTTATCAATATAATCCAGCATGCTCTCCATGTCTTTTTTCGCAGCTTCTTTTTCCGCGTCAGACAATTCCAGCTTTGCAAGGATTCCAACATATTCCATTGTCTCGTCTGAGATTACGTTTGCCATATTTTGTTCCCTTCTCCTTAATCTCTAACCTTAATATGCACTTCACGCAGCTGCTGCTCGGTGACTTCGTTTGGTGCACCGCACATCAGATCCTGTGCGTTTCCGTTCATCGGGAATGCGATGACTTCACGGATATTTTCTTCGTTGCGTAAAAGCATGATCATACGGTCAACTCCAGGAGCCATACCTGCGTGTGGCGGTGCTCCGTACTGGAATGCGGTGTATAATGCGCCGAACTTGTTCTTTAACACTTCTTTGTCGTAACCTGCAATCTCAAATGCTTTTTCCATGATCTGCATATCGTGGTTACGCACAGCTCCGGAAGATAATTCCACACCGTTGCAGACGATATCATACTGGTAAGCCAGGACATCCAGCGGGTTCATGGTATTAAGTGCTTCTAAGCCGCCCTGTGGCATGGAGAATGGATTATGGGTAAATCCGATCTTCTTTGTCTCCGGATCTTTCTCAAACATCGGGAAATCGTTGACATAACAGAAACGGTATGCATTCTTCTCGATCAGATCCAGCTTCTCACCGAGTTCGTTTCTGATCATTCCGGCGTAATATGCAGCGCGTTCTTCCTTATCTGCCATAAAGAAAATTGTATCGCCAACTTCAAGTCCTGCCAGTGTGCGGAATTCTTCCTTACAGTCATCCGGAATAAACTTGTCGATTGGTCCCTTGTAAGAGCCGTCTTCCAATACTTCCAGATATCCTAAACCACCCATGCCAAGTCCGGTTGCAAATTTAAGGAGTTTCTCGTGGAAACCTTTGGACATATCGGCGTGTACGCGGATTGCCCGAACCGTTTTTCCGATGAACGGCTTGAACGTACATTTCTGGAAAAAGTCGGTCACATCGATAATACGAAGCGGGTTACGCAGATCCGGCTTATCGGAACCAAACTCCAGCATTGCCTGCTTATAACTGATAATCGGATATGGAGCCTTGGTCACAACGCTTCCTTCCGGTGCGAACTTTTCAAATACAGACGAAAGAACTTCTTCGCCAACTGCAAATACATCTTCCTGTGTGGCAAAACTCATCTCAAAATCCAGCTGATAGAACTCTCCCGGTGAACGGTCGGCTCTGGCATCCTCATCACGGAAACAAGGTGCGATCTGGAAATATTTATCAAATCCGGATACCATCAGAAGCTGCTTGTACTGCTGTGGTGCCTGTGGCAGTGCATAAAATTTTCCCTTGAATTTTCTGGATGGTACGATATAATCTCTTGCACCCTCCGGCGAAGATGCGCACAGGATCGGTGTCTGTAACTCCAGAAATCCCATACTTGTCATTTTCTCACGCAGATAAGAAATCACTTTAGAACGGAAAATGATATTGTCTTTTACTTTCTGGTTTCTCAGATCCAGATACCGATATTTCAGACGTACATCTTCGTGTACCACACTCTTGCTGGTCATTACTTCAAACGGAAGCTGGGAATATACTTCTCCGAGTACCGTCACTTCCTTTGCATCCAGCTCGATGGTTCCGGTCGGGATCTTTGGATTGTAGGTTTCCTCATCTCTCTTTTCGATCAGACCTTCCACGGTAATAGCCTGCTCTTTACGGATTCCTTCTAACAGCTTTCCATCGCGGATAACGATCTGCATCACTGCATACATATCTCTTAAATCAATAAAAGATACTCCGCCATGGTCACGGATATTTTCTACCCAGCCAGCGACACGGATCGTCTTTCCGATGTCCTGCTCGCTTACCTGATTCAGTGTGACATCTCTGTAAATGTTACTCATCTTTTCTACTCCTTTTTCTGGTCCGGGGCTCCTCTTATGAAAAAAGAAAAGCCCCGGAATACTATAATTGTATTCCGGGGCGAATAATTCAGATTATCCGCGGTACCACCCGCATTGAAAAATGAGACATTCTCATCTTCCCTCTCTTACGCGTAACGTGCGCTCACGTACGAACCTACTTCCACATTCCGGTTTTTCAAAACCATCCTGCCCGTGTTCAATCCGTCTGCTCCGGCAGTGTTCCCATAATCATCTCTTTCAAACAGCGCTCTCAGTCGGTGACGCTGTATTCCTGTCGATGTCTGATGATCAGAGTCTCCATCTATGCATTTTCTGCCGTACATCCCTGATGTACGTTCCTTTTGTAATCTGTTTTATCACACAATTCCAGTGATTGCAAGAAAAAATTTAAAAATACTCCTTTAGTGCTACAAGTGATTCCACTTTTTTGTATATAAATTTCTCCAGTTCGGCATCCGGCTGTGTCAGATCCGGCACCATAAACACCTTACATCCTGCACTGTATGCACTGTGAATTCCATTTGGAGAATCTTCCACCGCATAGCACTCCTGTGGCTGCACATGAAGCTGGCTGCAGGCGTACAGATAAACATCCGGCGCCGGTTTGCCATGGGCAACCTGCCGGGCAGAAACAATGTGGTCGAGATAGTCATACAATCCCACTCTCTTCAGCAGACTGCTGCTGCGCTCCACACCTCCTGCGGTGGCAATCGCTGTACGCACACCTTTTTTGCGCAAATATTTTAACAGTTCCTCTGCTCCCGGTTTTGCCTCAATCGGTCCCTCATCAAGCACCTGATCCGTCAGTTTTCTGCGATAGGTATGCACTTTGTCATAGTCAAAATCTTCTCCATACAGCTTTTTAAAATGTTCCGGTGCATAAGGCATCCCAAGGGAACGCACGCTGTATGCCTCCTCATCGGTCATATGATATCCGAAATGCGCCATAGCCTCTTTCCATTTCGCGAAATAGTATTTTTCTGTATCCAAAAGGGTCCCGTCCAGATCAAAAATAACGGTCTGTATCATGTCTTTTTCCTCCTGTGTTTCTGTTCAAAGGCTACCCGGCGAACAAAAGCTTTCCCGACTCTATACCTCAAGAAACCGGTTCCACTCCTGCGTATCGCCGCTTCCGGTTACTTTCAGCGCGTAGGTACGGTCGTTGGTTCCGTCAATGATAAACGTATAAACACCGCTCTGTAACGTCAGTTCATATATGATTCCCTCCAAAAGGACCTGTGCCACCTCATCATACTTTGCTTTTTCCACTTCCTCGTCCGGATACGTGTGCTTTAAATTTCCATCGGCATCGTATTCGTTGTATCCTTCCTCAACAAGCGAAATGATTTCTGCATCTGAAATCTTAAATAAAAGTTCATTGGTACGCATCATCCGGATGTCGCGGTTGCAGGAATTTTCCGGACAGATTTTTACATTGTCCAGTACCAGATGAAACATGCGCTCTGTCAGCTGGATGTCCCCAACCACAGCCTCGCCAAATTCAAAATGATTTACCTCGTTAATTGTGCTGTATTTGTATTCCATGTTGTTCTCCTGTGTTTTTATGATTCATTATCTGCAATGAATCCTGTTATTTTTCTTCCCTTTTTATCTCCACATTTCCTTCTGTGTGAGAATTTTTTCGCACATAATTTCTCCTTGCAGTTTCTGTGCCACTTTTTCATATGCGGGCACCGGAACCTGATATCTGTGCGCCATGCGCACCACTTCGTATACCAGACCATCCACTTCCGACGGTCTGTGTGCCATCACATCCCTTTGCATTGACGTGGTTGCCTCCGGCGGAAGATTGGATAAAATCTGCAGATTTACGGAAACCATATCCTTTTCAAACGGAAATCCCATGGCCGTCGCCAGTGCGACGATTTCCCTTATCATCGTGCAAAACAGTTCTCTTGCTTTCCCCTCTTTCTGGAAATCTCCTGCCGTGGCATTTAAGTAAAGGCCCGCCGCTCCGATCGGTGACACATAGGAAAATTTCTCCAGCGCATCCCGCTGGATCTGTTCTGATAATTTCCCATCGATTGCACTGTCACGGAAATCTTTCTGAATCTGCTCTAACAGCTGGCATTTTTCTTCTTTTTGGCGCACGCCGAAGAAAATGCGCAGAATCTTTCCGTGCTGCAAAATAACTCCCGTCTCCTTAATATTGGCTGACACGTAAATACATCCGTCCGTCACAAGCATTCCCAGCAGTTTTTCCTGCATTTTAGCTCCGGTTCCATAAATATTTAAAATTGGAATCACAATCGTCTGCGGTTTTGCAATTCTACGGATAAATTTGTAAATTCCATCCAGCGAATATCCTTTTACGCAGACTAAGATCACATCCGGCCGGTCTTTGTAATGCTGCATGTCAGATGCCTTTACCGGTATGGTCTTTGTGTTCTCATCCCACATGGTCTGAAGCGTCAGTCCCTTTTGCTGTATACTCTCCAAATGCGCATCTCTGGCGATCAACGTCACATCTTTTCCTGCCTGCGCCATGTGAAAACCGACAACTCCGCCTGTGCCACCAGCTCCAATGATCAGATATTTCACCCAATGTCACTCCTTACTTACCGGGGAATTTCGATTTCTTTTGAAATATCCCCTTTCTGCTGTAAATAATACAGGAATCCTTTGCATCCTGCAACCACATCTTCATAGGTTTCATCAAAATTGCCGGTGTACCATGGATCTGCCACATCCCGCGCCCCGGTAAATTTCTGCGTGTCTTCATAGCCCGCAAATGAAAGCATCTTGTATATTTTATCCTGGCTGTCCGTGCCTCCCGCGATTCTTGTCATGTTCCGGATATTTGCGGAATCCATGCCGATCAGATAATCAAAATACAGATAGTCATCCCTTGTCATCTGGCGCGCCCGGTGCGGAACAAGCGGAATGTTTTCTTCGTATAATTTATTTTTTGTGCCGTAGTGCGGCGGGTTGCCGATCTCCTCACGGCTGGTCGCAGCGGAGTCGATCTCGAACTGGTTGTCGAGGTGCAGCTGGTGGACCAGGTGGGTGAGGACGCTTTCGGCCATGGTGCTGCGGCAGATGTTGAAGTGATCCAAATCTTGTGTATAAGATGAACTGGA
>JABLTR010082152.1_pt1 | contig 10755 bp, 10 predicted proteins | sample 7160071 | NCBI WGS metagenome assembly JABLTR01 (sample SAMN14651230, study PRJNA627086) | human gut metagenome | isolation source: feces | host: Homo sapiens
CTTGATGTCGGAAAGAATGGGGGTATTCATGATAACTCCTTCAGTTGGTTAAAGGTGTTAGAGCTTCAAGGTGGTAGCCCTCAGCGAGTTTTTGGAGGGAGCGTTCCAGCAGTTCCCGGACAGGATTTCCATCCACACAGTCATCGGCAGAGATGGTCAGGCTTCGGCCTCTCCTTCCAGAACGTCCACAGAGAAGCTCCAGCGCATGAGAAAAGGCTTCCCCACGCCAGAAGCGTGAAGAAGCCTCGTTTTTCAGAATGACCTGCGGAAGCTGAGGAAGCGTGTCGAGATAGCCGGGATCGTCAGCTTCCATATGCCCGAGAATTGAGGTCAGCCATTGCTCCAGCATGATTGCCGGAACCGTTTTCACTCCCCCAGATGGCAGTCCATCGGGAACATCCGCTGGAGGAGTTCATGCAGCATGGCACGGGTAGGCCGGGCCGCCCGAAAGCCCAAGGCCCGGTCCAGCGCGTAGGATAACGGCTGGATACCCTGATGCGCCAACGGCTGAAAACGCAGGGTCAAATCGGCCCAGCGGAGCAGCGTTCTTGTGGAGAGCGTCACCTCGATGGTATCCGTGTAGGAATCGGACGCACCTATGAACTGCTTCCTGATTTCATTGGCGAAATCCACCATCTTGACGACAATATGTTCAGGCAGGGCCGGATAGAGCTTCACCAGCAAATCCTTTTCCACCACGGCATCCGGGTAATTGACCTCGCACAACATGAAACGATCAAGCCACGCGAGATTCATTCTGCCTGTTCCCTGATAGAGCCCCGTATCGTCTCCGCCTCCGTTGGTATTGCCCGTGCAGGCGATGCGGAACATTTCATGCGGATGAATGACTTCCCCACCGTTTTCCGGCAGGCACAACGGCGCACCTTCCAGAACACCGTTGAGACCCACAGCAACCTCTGGTGAGAACAAATCCACTTCATTTATCAAGAAAAGACCTCCATAACGCATAGCCAAAGACAACGGGCCATATTCATACCGCATGGTTCCGTTATGCAGGGAAATGTGACCGCACAAGTCCGCAAACTCCAGACGCGCATGTCCCGTCACCTCAAGCACCGGATAGTTCAAGCGTGCGGCAAGCTGCTTGATAAGACTCGTCTTTCCCGAACCCGTAGGGCCATAGAGGTAAAGCGGATCAAGTTTGTTCATGAACCAGACGGCGGCATCCCTTGCCGATTCATGAAAGCTGTAATGTGGGTCAATGGCGGGGGTATACAGGCAAGGATTCTGGAATCCCCATATGGTATTGCCAGTCGGCACACCGCTGAAAACAAGTCCGGCATCCATTTCGACGGGCATGAGGGCTTCCAGTTCCATTATGTTCTGTGATTCCATGACAATGCTCCTTTCAAAAGGTTTAAAAACAGAAAATCCCGGCCTTTCCGAAGAGCAGCCGGGATGTTTCCATGATTCATGCTGTGTGCTGTTTTTCTTAACAAGTCCAAGGATTAATGATGGGAACTCCCATTGGTTCAAAATCCTTACAATTTCTGGTCACAACAGACATTTTGTGGGTAAGCGCAGTTGCAGCAATAAGCGCATCTCGATCTGAACGAGGATCGGGGACATGCAATTCCGCGCAACGCATGGCAACATCCATGTCCACGTTCAGTATTCTTCCAGAGAAGGCGGGAATAACCTTTTTTATAAACCATTCCTGCAAAATATTGCCTTGAACCAAATCTCTGCGCTGTACGGAGAGAATACCCATTCGGATTTCCAAAACGGAAATAACCGACAGATACATGCACTGTGGTTCTATATTTCTGGCCCATTCGATGACACGCGGTTCAGCCCTGTGAGCCTTTCTCAATTCAGAAATAACATTAGTATCAACAAGATACATCATGATAAATCCACATTCGCAAATAAGGTCTTCTGTAAGGGGGTCGGCTCAAAATCAATCTCCGCGCTCTCTGGGCATCCTAACATGTCCGCCATATTGCGGTGCGTTGCTGTGATTTTTTGATATTCTTCTATAGTAAGGAGCACATGGGCCAAACGTCCCCTGTCTGTAATAAACACAGGGCCTTGCATAGCCAGACGTTTGGCTTTTCCGGCATCCTGATTGAACTCTCGGCTCGACATGGTGGTCATGGGACACCTCTTTTTGTAGAAACATATCTACATGCTGTTCGAGTTGTCAATCCCTTTTTACAACACCTCACAAGGACAGGGCATAGAGTCTCTCAAAGGGTTCCCCCTGCTTCTCGCATCGAGCTAAAAGCGTCCGGGCATCCTGTTCTCCCAGCAGCGTTTCGAGTTCCTCATTCAGCCGTTTTCGATCCAGCGTTACCCTCCCGTTTTACGGTGGCTGGCGAAGGACCGCCGCCAGCCACCGTCTAGGCACACGCCCCGGAAGCCCTGCCGGGCCAAGGCATCGACGCGATCCGGCAGATCGGCATCGTAAGGGTTGAGCCCGGCAAAAGGAATAAAAGTCTGTGGATAGGCGCGGGCCAGCTCAAGGATGTCCTCATTGTCGACCTCGCCGTATTCGTCGGCCTTGCGACCCATGACGACGGCGCGACTGATGCCGCTTTCCTCCATGAACAGCCTGATGGAATGTTTCTGTGCGGAAACAACGGGTTCCTTGTCGATGTCAGACCAAGCGGATCGGTCTGTTCGGGCTACTTTTCGTACAGAATGCCGCGCATGAAACTCTTATAGGGCGGGCGAACGCGGAAATCGATGAACATGGGTTCCTCTCTTGTAAAAAAATCCTGATGTACGTGCGGGATTCTGTGCATTTTGGACTGTCTGGATAGACTTAAACCGCACAGAATCCTACACGCAGGATAAAAAGGAGCCCTCCAGATTGAGGAGGATCCTTTTCTTTGCGAGGATCATTTATTATCGTACGGCATGATAGTTTTATTGTTTTGCCTTATTATATATATTAACTCATGTTTGCTATTGATATTCATACGCTTAAGTATATTCCTAATATGTGTCTCTAACGTAAGAGGCGATATGGATAGTATATCACATATAATATCTTCAGATATCTTTTGGGAAAGTAGGATTGAGATGATAGACTGCTGATGAGTGAGACCTTTAGACATAAAAAAATTAATCAATATATTATTTTTTTGTGATGTTTTTTCTATATACTGGATAGAACATCGTGCCTGGTAGAGCCAGAATGTACAGGCACCGCAGCTGGATAACAATACGATAAGCAAGAATATGAACAAAATATCCAATTCTTGGATACCATATACGCCGAAAAAGTGCAGTGAGCAGACTTGGGATCCGGCCCAGAACGCGAGGTACATATATCCTAGGCAAGCATAAAGTTTTTTCTTTTTGTTTTTCTGGAGGCGCGTCGACATGGCCGATACGGCCACGAAAAGGTACACGGCGAGGAGGCCGAAACCGAGGCGTAGCCCAACGAGGGACAGGCCCGGAGACTCACTGTGCAGGATCGGCCAAGCGGCATACCCGCAAAGCAGGAACGGGACAACAAGCAGGAAGGCTTGGTAGATGTCCTTTTCCAACGGGAGCTTTAGGAAGACGATGGCAAGAAGCCCCCCTATGCCAAAGAGCAGCGTCAATATCAGGGGAGTGGGTTCGCCCATCGGGCGCAGGAATACCACGAGGTTGTAGAAAAATCCGGCGCTGAAGCTGATGCCGCAGGCTGCGCAGATCAAAAGGTTCAAGTTCCCCATGCGCTGATAGTAAAAAAAGGTTGGGAGATTGGATTTTTTCTTTTCTTCGGGGGTTTCTTCCGGCTGTTGGACATGCGGAAGCAAAAAGCGGCTCATGCTCAAGGAAATGACGCAAAGGGCCATCGCCGTCGCTGGATGGAAATGTATGAAGCTATTGATGCCGGTCGAAAAGACGAAACTTCCGCCAATGATGGAAATGATGCTGCGGTACGGTATCGCTACGAGGCTATGGAGCCAGGCGAGAAGCATTATGGCCGACCCCGCCCCCTAAACGACGAGGACAAGGACGCTGAGGGTGCTGTATTCCTTCTGGGGGAACAAGGGGAGCGAAAAGAGTAGTGAAAACATGCACAAAGTTGCGGTGGAAGCCAGCCAGTCGTGACCTGCCCGGTAGAAACAGGGGGGCACCCGGCACTCCAACAGAAAAAGAACCAAAAATGTAAGACTTACAAAGAAGAACAGATGGATTGAGTCGCCGAGTTCTCCGGGGAAAAATGATTGCTTGGCGTCGAGTGAGATATCCAAAATCTGCCAATGCCAGACGATGAAGAAGCCTATCCCGCACAATTCCCGCCAATACGCGAAGGGGCGAAACAGGAACATGAGCGGGCTATCCGCTTGTCGGTGCTCTGCTGGGCTCTTTTTACACATAACGTTTATAGCTTTATAGATATTTTAATATGCTTAAATAACATAATTTTTTTGTATATACCTCTTTCCGGTATTCACTGGATGCGTACTGGAAACCGGGATTTTGCATCAAAAGCTGCCCTTAAAAGCGAATGTCTATTGATTTTTTAGCGCAGTTGTCTTTAAAAATACAAGTAGTGATGTTGTTTCTTTTTTCCCAATGTGGAAGGCCGGCCACGTTGAACACCTGTTGGGGAACGGGAACAGTGCGCTTCAAACATCATTTCAAACGAGGAGATAGTTATGAAAAAGATGTTTTGCCGTCAACTGCTTGCATGTTTTTGCCTTGTGGGGGTCGCTTTCACCTCTCCCGCCTTTGCCGCGTATGACGGGCCGAAATTCAGCTTCCGCGTTGCCCACACAACCCCTCCGGGCAACCATATCACCTTGGCCTTTGAAAAGTTCAAGGAACTTGTCGAAAAGAAAAGTGACGGCAGGATTTCCGTTCAGATTTTCCCCAACGCGATGTTGGGCAGCGACCGCGTTCTCATGGAAGGCGCCCAGAAAGGAAGCCTTGAGATGGCGGTGAGCTCCACCCCCAATATGGCTAACTTTTCGCCGTTGTATCAGATTTTTGACCTCCCGTATATCACGAGCCCTCAAAATCAGGAAAAGCTGTACGCGGCCATTGATTCGGGAGAACTCGGAAAATACCTTGTCAAGGTGGCGCATGATATCGCTCTCGAGCCCATCATGTACGCCGAGTATGGCTACCGGAATTTTGTAACGATCAAGAAGCCCATTTCGAGCGTCAAAGACCTCGCGGGGCTCAAGATACGTACTACGGATTCCCCCGTGGAAGTTGAAGTTGCGAAGGCCCTCGGCATGAACCCCACGCCTGTGGCATGGGGAGAAACCTATACCGCGCTTCAGCAGGGGACCGTTGACGGCGAAGGCAACACGTTCCCTCATCTGTATGGCGCCAAGCACCACGAAGTGCTGAAGTATGCGATCACTTCCGTCCATAACTACGGGATGCAGGTCATGATGGCCAACAAGAAGTGGTGGGACAAGCTGGACCCGAAGGCTCAGGGGCTGATCAGGGAAGCCGCCGCTGAAGCGTTGACCTATCAGCGTACGAAGCTGTACCCGGAAAACGAGGCCAAAGCCCGTGAAGGCTTTATCAAGGCCGGCATCAAGATTGTCGATCTGACTCCGGAACAGATTGAGGAATTCCGTGTGGCTACCCGTCCCGTGTGGGACAAGTTCATGAATCAATTCCCGAAGGAACTCGTACAGATGGTTCTGGACACCCAGAAGTAGGCGTCCTTGGGATGCGGATCGGCATGATCCGCATCCCTTTTTATGCCTGACCAGCCAATGGAGTAGCCATGCAGAAGTTGAAGAAAATGGTCGCTTATGCCGATACGCATTTTGAGAAACCATTCCTTATTCTGGGTTTGGTGGCGATGATTTTGATCATTTGCTATCAGACGCTATATCGGTATCTGATCACGTTCCTCATCCAGTTTGTCGGCGATCCGTCCAATGCTTGGATGATTGCCCCGTTTTGCGATCCTCTTGCGCTCAAGAATACGATTTCCCAGTATGTCGGCCTCTCTGTCTGGTCGGAAGAAACGGCGCGCTATATTTTTATCTGGATATCGTATCTTGCCATTCCTCTTGCGATCAGAGAGCGCAGCAATATACGCGTCGATATCATTTATGACAGGCTTTCGAATCGGCTCCAGGCTGCAAGCTGGGTCGTCGTCGACCTTTGCCTTCTGATCCTGAGCGGGTTTATGCTGTTCAAGGGATTTGAGCACGTCCGGATGCAGATAGAAATTCCTCAGACGACGGCAGCCCTTCAGATACCTTATTTCATCCCGTACCTGATCTTGCCGGTAGGGTTTGGACTGATGGTGCTCAGGGCACTGGAAGACCTTTGTGCCCAAGTTTACCGCATCCGGGCCACGGATTCTTTGTTGGCGGTCCTCTTTACGGTTTTCCTGTTCAGCCCGGTCTTTCTTTTTGAGCAGCTCAACGCCATCATGCTCCTTTTCGGGTACTTCATCGTATTGCTCTTTATCGGCGTTCCCATTGCCTTCAGTCTGGGCATTGCGTCCCTGATGACCGTACTGGGGGCCAATACCCTGCCCGTTGACTATCTTGCCTCGGTCGCGTTTACGTCCATCGACAGTTTCCCGATCATGGCCATCCCTTTCTTCATCGCCGCGGGGATTTTCATGGGGGCCGGAGGGTTGTCTCACCGGCTCCTTGCCCTTGCCGATGAAGTCGTAGGCGGCTTATCCGGCGGGATCGCTCTCGCCAGTATCGCCACGTGCATGTTCTTCGCCGCAATCAGCGGTTCTGGGCCCGCCACCGTGGCGGCCATCGGCACGTTGACCATCCCGGCGATGACGGAACGCGGTTACGACAAGATGTTCGCAGCTGCGGTCGTGGCGAGCGCGGGCGCCATCGGCGTCATGATCCCGCCCAGTAATCCTTTCGTGGTCTATGGCGTTGCGGGGCAGGCTTCCGTGGGTAAACTTTTCTTGGCGGGCATCACTCCGGGGATCCTGACGGGACTTGTGCTTATGCTCGTGGCCTATTGCATCGCCAAAAAGAACGGCTGGAGGGGCGCACCGCGTCAGCGTAACCTGAAGACCTTGGGGAAGGCGGTTTGGGTCGCCAAGGGTGCCTTGCTTGTCCCCGTCATCGTATTGGGAGGCATATACGGCGGCATCATGACGCCGACCGAGGCAGCGGCTATTGCTGCGTTTTACGGCCTTCTCGTGGGCTTGTTCGTTTACAGGGAGCTCACATGGCGCTCTTTGTGGTCCTGCTGTCTGGAGTCCGCCCGGACTTCTGCTATTATCATCATGCTGATGGCGATGGCCACGATATTCGGGAATGTCATGACGCTTGAGCAGGTGCCCGAGCGCATTGCGTCCGCCATCCTCAGCTTTACGGAAAACAAAATCGCCATATTGCTGCTCATTAACCTGCTCCTGCTTTGGGTAGGCACCTTCATGGAGGCCTTGGCCGCTATTGTCATCCTGACGCCCATCCTGCTTCCGCTGGTCTTGAAGGTGGGCGTGGACCCCATCCACTTCGGCGTCATCATGGTGGTCAACTTGGCCATCGGTTTCGTGACGCCGCCCGTCGGCGTGAACCTTTTTGTGGCCAGCGGCATAACGAAGGTGAAGATCGAGCAGGTTTCCCGTGCGGCGGTTCCTTTCCTTATCGCCATGTTGGTGGTTTTAGGTTTTGTGACCTTTGTGCCGGAAATTTCCCTTTTCCTAATTGACTGATTGTGATGGGTGCATTGATGGAACATATCCTTTCGACACGTGTGTTATTGGCTGTCCTGAACGGATTGGAGGCGGAAGCCCGAGGCGGTGCCCCGGTATGCCTTGCCATCGTCAATTGTGGTGGAGGGCTCGCCGCCCTGCTCACTATGGATGGTACGCCGGAACGGGCAGTCTCGATAGCACAGGGCAAAGCTTATACGGCCTTGCGCATGGAAAGCTCTACAAAGGATTTCCATGAAAGGCTGTTGAGAGAGCGGATTACGATTGCCGATTTTTGCGATCCCGCTTTCACGACACTGGAAGGAGGCATTCCCCTTTTCGATGGGAACGGGAAGTGCGTCGGCGGTCTGGGGATCAGCGGCAGAAAGCCTGCGGAAGATGGGGAACTGGCGGAACGCTTAGGGCGTATCTTGATGGATCTACTTAACGGTACAAAACGGTAAGATCGTCGGATACGGCTTCCCGGATACTTCTCTGGGCGGGCTCCTTTTATATAGGAAAAAGCTTCATCTCAGATGGGGCTCTCCCGTGACTCCGCTGGAGGGCTTCCATCTGAAATGATGAAGTGTTGCGTTGGGATCCCGTGGTGCTTGCACCGTACGGATATGGGGGCAGTGGAGTAGAAGTGCTTATCCGGGACAGCCCTATGAAGGAATCAGTTTGAATTCACGTTGGGCGTTAACGATAAGGCTCTTCTGAGGCGCAGGTCAAATGATGATACCTTTAGCCGTTTGACCTTCCTCAGCCAATTTATGAGCGGCATATTGTCCTCTCCTCCGTTGATGTTGCCAATCCATCCCTGAATGTCGCAAGCTGAAGCACTTGGGGAGAATATTCCAAGGCATTGGTTACACATTTCAAGGAAATCTTGTGGTAAAGAACTTCCCCTGTTTCCTAAATAAGATTAAAAACTGACTGGTCCCAACAAGCTTTGAGCAATTCTGACAGACCGCCGATTTGGATGGTATGGCTCCTAGAAAGCGTTGTCGGCAACCTTGTGGTGGATTTGACTTCAATAATCCGTACAGGGGGTGAGGTTGGGTGGCGATAAGAGCGAAGTCCAGATGGATATTCAGCCGGATTGGAAGGCGCATATAGCACAGCGTTAAAATTTAAAAAGGCAGCTTGAGTAAAACTAGTTTAACTACATGAAATTATTGTAGTGAACTTTGACAAAATCCCCTTTTACGGCTTTTTTGAGGTGTTTTGAAGGAATTTGGGAGGTGAAAAAATGATTGCAAAGGCGCAAAAGAAGGCGTTCTCCCACAGGGAAAAACGCCTTTCATTTTGAAAAGAGTATAGGGAGAGCTACTCCGTTATGACGTAATGGCAGCCTCGGCCTTCTCCTTGTTTTTTCAGCAGCCCTTTATCCACGAGTCCAGCGAGAATTTTTCCAGCCTTTGAATCACCGCACCCCAAAAGGCCTTGGACCTCGGCATTTCGCAGTTTACCTTGGCTGCCAGCTTTTTGAAGTACTCGTCTTTCCTCATCAGAAAGTTCATCTGCTGTTCCCATAGAAGGAACAACACTCCCCTCAGAGTCCCCACCCGCAAGGAAGCTCAAAGGAAGTTCTTTGCCGTCCCGATCGATTATGGTGAGGGGCTTGAATCCTGTCGCACTGAAAGGCATCTGTAGCCAAAAAGTTTTCCCTTCCAAAATGCGTGCAGCCTTGCACACCTTGAAATGAATTCCCACTATGAAATCGCCTTGGTTCACAGCATCAAGAATCGAACTAGGTAGGGAGTTTTCACCTTTGTTTTTAGGTGAGGTAATGACGATCTCCGTATGAGCACGGATAGAGAACTCACTCGTTCCACGCATAGTTGCCTTCTCGGGAGCGTTGTCTGGACAATTATGACTATGATGGACGAGTATAGGCACGATGTTACATTTCTGCATTTCTTCCAGATATCGGAAAATGCCATTTACGGAACTTGCGTTATAAACACGGCCATCCGGGACAAGTGATGTAAGGTTGTCAAAAAAGATCGTTTGGATACCTTCTTCTTTTGCTTTTTCCAAAAGAGTATCTTGGAACCCTTCATCCAGAATATTTACATCTTGATGTGATGCAAGTTTACAGATGGAAAAGAAATTATATTTTTGTTTCTGCAATTCATATTTTCCAAGACGATCCTTGAAATTCTTTGGCGTGCTTTCGCTATCAACGAGCAGAGTTTTTGTAGATACACCATTTACAGGAAACATACCCCAAAGGGAATTATGCGTGATTAAACTATTGGCAGCACTAAGCACAACATGACTTTTTCCCACATTTTTGGGACCATGAAGCATCGTAATTCCGCTAAAGATATGTTCTGCGGTAACGTCGGCAAGTTCCGTTGGCTGAGAATTCTCCTCAACCGTATCAGGATCGAAGAATGTGATAGCAGAGGTTGGTTTTGGAGGTAAGGAGAGTTCCTGCTTCGGTACGGCAAAAAAGCCAGCGTTCTTACCCCACTGAATGAACTCCTCATATCCACGGGCGTTGTTGACCAAATTCCGCAAAAAAACAGAAGGCCGCTCAATGTCGTCGATATGGACTGCCGTACGGAGCAATTCTGCTTCCGCAACATTATCCAAGTCATCTGCCATATTCTGGAGATCACAGGACGGAGCAGCGTGAAGGAGAAAATTGCTAGCAACAGAGAAGCGTTCTACAGATGCCCCTAAAATGTACTCACGGTAAGCTTTTACAGAGGCGAAACTTTTTGTACTGGGAGCAGGTACGAATACAACGGGATGACCGTATAGATAATTCCACGGCAGAAGGGACAAGTCTGTCCCCAGATGTCCAGTGACGATAAAATCTCCTGTGTCCCTTCGACATTCTTTCAATGCATTATTCAACGCTGTAGCGGTACGGATATCTGCACAAAAAATGATGATAGCACTCCGATTTCGATCCATTTCGTCCTGATTCAGAAAAAAAGCCGGTGGCTTACATTTGCCAATAGACAAAACGCCATTGATGGAGGTTGCGGGGAGGCAAAGTAAGTGCTCTCCAATGACGTATTGAACGACGCCTCCAATGACCTGACCCGATGGACTCATAATCTCAGTCAAATCAGTACGTATAGCCTCGCCTCTTTGGCTAGGAAGGTTAATTGTGTCCGGTATCC
>JABLTR010000897.1_pt1 | contig 10753 bp, 7 predicted proteins | sample 7160071 | NCBI WGS metagenome assembly JABLTR01 (sample SAMN14651230, study PRJNA627086) | human gut metagenome | isolation source: feces | host: Homo sapiens
CGGTCAACATCAGTCCGCCCGCAGGCCGGCCGCCGAACGCCTCCAGCATCCAGAGCACCTGGTAGACAACGCCCTCCATGACGGCGCGCGCCACGGCAAAGCCGTCCTGGGTAATGGTCAGGCCCAGCAGGGTAGAGAGGCAGCCGGCCGCCTCCGGCGGGTAGGTCGCCGGTGTAATGTAGGGGTAAAACAACGCGCCGTTTGCCCCTGCCGGGCATTGGGCCGCGCCCGCGTCGATCTCCTTCAGCGAAAGCGGCGCGCCCGCCCGCAGGGCGTTGAGGCTTTTGCGCAGCCACTCCAGGCATATACCGCCGCTTTCCAGCGAGAGCAGCGCGCCCCATTTACCGGGTACGGTATGCAGGCTCTGGTTTGGGCGAGCGGGATTGTCGAAGCGCGGCTTCTCCGAAATGGCCGTCACCACCCAGGCTGTGCCGCTGGCGACAAGGATGTCCCCGTTTTCAACGGCGCCCGCCCCCAGGGCGGCGCAGTACTGGTCATGCCCCCCGGCCGCTACCAGCGCATCCTGCGGCAGGCCCAGCTCTTGGGCGGCGGCAGGGCAAAGCGTGCCGATGACCGCGCCGGAATCTGCGATTTTCGGCAGCTGGCGGCGGGTGATCCCCAGATAATCGAGGATTTCATCCTCCCAATCCTTCTTTTCCAGGCTCATTAGCTGGTTGATTCCGGCGTTGGAGGGGTCGATTACCGCTTTGCCGGTCAGCTTCATGGCGATGTAATCCGGCACAGAGAGAAACAGCTCCGTGCGTTCAAACAGGGGACGGTTGTTTTTTCGCAGCCAGTCGATTTGCATGGCGTTGAGGCCCGGCTGCAGGGACCAGCCGCTGACCCGGTAGAGATAATCCTCCCCAAAGCGCGCGCCGAACGCGCGCATCTCCTCGGTGCAGCGGGTATCGTTCCAGACAATGGCCGGGCAGACCGGTTCGCCGTTCCGGTCAGTGGGGACCAGGGTGCCCCCCTGGGTGGACAGGCTGACCGCCGCGACACGGCATGCCCGCTCCGGCGTGCCGGCCGCCTCCCGCACCGTGGCGACAACGGCATTCCACCAGTCTGCGGGATTTTGCTCGCAGGTGTCGGGTCGGTTATGTGTGCTTTCATAGCCCCGGTAGGCTGAGCCCAGCAGGGCGCCTGCCGTATCCATCAGCAGGGCTTTAGCGCCGGTGGTGCCGACGTCAATTCCCAGCATTAAATTCCGTTCCAGTGCTTCCTCCCCCTTTCCAATACTTCAGCACGCTACGGCAGCTCCTCTATGTCTACCGCGCGCTTTTCCTGCCAGGACTGCAGCGCCGCGGTCTGCAGTGCATGGGACAGGCGTGTCTCCTCGGGTGTAAAACAGCCGAAATCCACCGGGATCCCGGCGGCCTCGCACAGGAAGGCGGCCCACATTTGCAGGATGGAGTCTGTAAAACCAAACTCAAAAATATCCCCCGTAATGGTGGGGAATAAGGGCCTAAAGCCCAGGTCGACCCGGCACCACGCCTGGTTTTTGCCTTCGGTATAGAGGTAGTGGAAGGCGTTGGGGTCGCTGGTGGTGAAATAGGCCGATGCCTTCATGCCGGAAACCTTCAGGTACCACTCGTTGGTAGAGCCCGGTGAAAGGCGCTTGGTTTCGATGTACATCGGAAATTCCATGCCTTTTTGATCCACACATTGGCACACCATGGTGGCGTTGTCGTACGTGTCGCACGCGACGATGCCGCCCTTTCCGTCCGGACGCTCCCGAACCACGTCGGAGAGCACGGCATAGACGTTTTTCGGCCGCCAGCCCATGCGGAAGGGGACGTGCTGGGTATGGATGCCCAGATCGCCCATACAGCCGTACTCGCCGTTTGTCGCCCGGCGGCGCTTCCAGTTGATGGGCTTGCCGGTATCCAGGTCGCTGGCATGGTTAAAGCCAGCCTTGACCTCGAGGATCCGACCGAATTTTTCCGCCTGAATCCAGTGAATGAGCTCTTGACAGGCCGGAAAATAGGGGAACTCACTGGCGCAGCGCACCACCACCTCCGGGTGGCGGGCCACTGCCTCCAGGATATGGGCATTGGCCTGCCGGTCGATGCCGAAGGGCTTTTCGCCGAGCAGGTGCTTGCCGGCCTCGATGATATCCACATAGACCTGCTCATGCAGCACATGGGGTAAAGCGCAGTATACTGCGTCCACATCCGCACGGGCCAGCAGATCGTGGTAGTCGCCCGTCTCAAAGCTTACCGTGGGAAAATTTTGCACAAACCACTGGCGGGCCTCCGGGTTTATGTCGCACACCGCAACAATTTCCGGGCGCGGAACGTCCAGCCTCAAATGGCACCACCGCGCCGACGCGCTGGCGAACTCTTTGCCCATCAGGCCGCAGCCGATAATGCCAAACCGTATATTTTTCATGCGTTGTCACGCCTTTCTTTACCGCCCGCCCGCGCAGGGCGGCGGCGTAAAATGAACATAAGCCCGGGTGGGGCTTTCGTTTTTAGCCGCCGGCTTCCGTTTTCATGCGGGTGAGGACCCCGGCCATCCGCTGAATCATCCAGTCAACCATTGTCCGGCTGGCAATGAGCGGCAGCTTCAAAAGGGCGGCGGGCGGGCAGCAGGCCTTGTATACCTGCGCGCTGACATCGATGCATTCCTCCTGCAGAAGCTGGACAAAACGCACCGTTTCGCCTACATCCCTAAAGGTGACCGCGCTCAGCAGCCCTTGGCCCTCAATGCGTTCCACCACGCTGGGAAACCGGGCCTTCAGCGTCTCCGCCTGTTCTTCATAGTAAGCGCAGATGTCCCGGATTTCCTCCGCATTTTCCTGGGCGTATTCCATGGTAATCAGGTAAGCCAGCGAGGCCAGCTCCTCCTGCCCGTTGGTCACCAGCGCGCCGAATTGGTTCAGGTTATCCATCTCCGCGGAGAGGAGGATCCGCGAGGCCGGGTATTGCCCGCCCGGGAAGCCCTTGCCGATGGCGACAAAGTCCGGGTTCAGGCCATACAAGCGGAAGAGGAACATCCCCTCGTACCACATGCAGGACTGGATCTCGTCGCACAGGATGGGGGTGTCCCCCTCGTGGCAGATTCGGTAAACCTCCTGAAGATAATCCTCATGCAGCTTAATGCCGCCGTAGTTCATGAGAATGATCTCATGAATAAGCCCCGCGGCCTTATAATTGCCCGTATTATAGCGCGCGAACTTTTCCTTAAAATCCTCGATGTTGTTGATGGCGATGGGGCAGACCTCATAAAGGCGGCCCGCTTCCGCGCCGGCATAGAGCTCTGGCCACATATCGCGGAATGTCTGCGCAAGGACCGTGGTGCCGTGGTAATTGGCCATGGCGCCGCCGTCATAGTCCTGCATGACAAAGAACACCGGGATTTTCCCGCTGTATTTCGGCGCCGGGAAGGTCTTATCCAGCCGGTAAAAGCGCGCCAGCATCATTTTGATGCCGGCCTCGCAGGCCAGGCTGCCCGTTTCAAGGTTGATTACCCGGTTCAGCACATGCCGCTCCGTGCTGGCAAGCACCTTCTCCAGGCCCTGGACATCCCCGCGTGCCAGGCCGTTGGCGCAGCGCACCAGCTCCCGTTCACACAGACGGGTAATGTAGCCGCGGGTGTTGTTGTGGGTGGCGTTGGTGACGCCGAGCGCCCGGGCATTGTCGATTAAGCGGTAGCCCGGGAAGTTGTGCCCCATGGGCGTGTGGTAATGCTCGCTTTTAGAGGCGAGGTAAAGCCTGCCGTCCTCCCCCAGACGGTAGTAGCCAAAGCCTGAAACCGGACTTGCCTGGCTGTTTGCCGCTTTTGCGAACGCGTTGGTCGGCGCGCCCTGAACGGTGTCCGCCACTGGCGGACAGATTTGCTCGCCGACCCGGTCCAGCATGGCGTCCATCCTCCGGAGCCACTCCTGCGGCAAAAAGTCCACCTTTTCCTCCGCAAGCTTCCGCGCCTGGCCGCTGTCCATCCCCAAAAGGACGGCGGCGGCGCCTGTGACGGCATCCATATACGGTTTTCCGAGTAGGCCGGTTAGGGATCGCTCCACTTTTTTCACAGAACAGCACCTACTTTCTCTGCGGCCCGGCGTTCCTGGGCCGCTCAGTTCATCATGATAATCCCCAAAAGAAAAGATTCCGCTTCTCTAGCCTTATGGTAATGCAAAGGAAGGGTTTTGTCAATCATTTTTGATTGTTTCTTTCAATATAATGTGTGAATCATTCATTATATTCGGGAAATATCCGACCGAATCCGCCTTTTTGGCGGCCAAATGCTTGACAACCGCGCCGTAATAGGATATAACAGAAGAGGCCCGGGCGCGCTGCTTTTGGGGGCCGCCGGCACTTTTGAGCGTTCTGTGCGCCGGGGCTTATAATGCTGTTTTTTAAATAGATGGCTTGAAAAACTATTAGGGAGATGGTCAACGTCGCAAAGCGAAGTGAACGGGAGGCCCTGCTGCTACAGACGCTTCTCACCGCCAAAACATTGGACACGGCTCAGGCCATGTCTTTGTTAAATGTGTCGGAGTCTACGGCCCGCCGCCTTTTTGCGGAGCTGGAGCAGCAGAATCTGGTTATACGCAAATATGGCGGGATTCAGCTGGCTCAGAATGGGCCCTATGATTACTCCTTTGAACAATCGGAGCAGGCCATGCGGGAGGAGAAGCAGCGCATCGCCCAGCGGGCGATGGAGCTGATAGAATGCGGGGACATCCTCTTTTTGGATTCCGGCACGACCCTGCAGCAGCTTTGCGCGGCGCTGGCTTGCCGGCTGCGGGACGCGGAACTCGGCAACGTCACAGTTGTGACAAATTCATTGGCGAATTTACAGCTTCTGTCCCCTTATTGCACGGTGATTTTGCTGGGGGGAGAGTACCGTGCCCGGCGCATGGATTTTGCCGGCTTTGCCAGCAATAAATTTATTCAGAACTTTCATTTCAGTAAATGCTTTTTGGGTGCGGACGGCGTGACCCTGGAGGATGGATTTATGGGCACCGATGCCGACACCTCCTCGCTGGTTGAGCTTGCCGTGGCGCGCTCCGGTGACGCTGTGGTGCTGGCGGACTCCAGCAAGCTGGGGAAACGTTCCTTCGTGTGCTATGCCCAGCCGGAGGATATTGGCGCTCTTGTCACCGATTCGGGCGCGGACGCCGCCTTCCTCGACGGGCTTTCAGGTAAGCTTTCCAGGCTTATTGTGGCATAAAGCCGGGCGCCCGGCAAGCGTTTTTTACGGTTCCTTTGGGCCGTATGTCTTGTTTCCCATTGCAGCGGCAGCCAAAATATGATATGCTATTTTTTAGAGATAAAAAAACATTTTTTACAACTGTAAAATTGTCGTTGAAAATATGAAGTAAGAGAAAGGCTGGAGCAAACATGCTGGTTACCCTGCGCGAAATTTTACCCGACGCAAAAAAGAATCGCTATGCCGTGGGCCTGTTTAACACGGTTGACCTGGAAATGGCCAAGGGCGTGCTGGCCGCGGCGGAAGAGGCGCGATCCCCGGTTATTATCGGTTCCGCCGAGGTGCTGCTGCCCTATACCGGGCTTGAGGAGCTTGCCTCCTTCCTGGTGCCGTTGGCTAAGAAGGCCACGGTGCCGGTCGTGCTGCACCTGGACCATGGGCTCACGGTTGACTGCGTACAAAAGGCCATTGACCTGGGCTTTACCTCCGTGATGTACGACTGCTCTACCAAGAGCTTTCAGGAGAATATCTGGGATGTGAAGACCATGACCGATTATGCCCACCGCCGCGGCCTTTCCATTGAGGCGGAGCTCGGCCATGTCGGCAGCAACGACGGCGGCGCGGAAAGCGTAGGGGAAAACGATAACAGCATTTATACCGAGCCGGAGGAGGCCCGCGCATTTGCGGAGGCAACCGGTGTGGACGCGCTGGCGGTCGCCATCGGCACGGCGCACGGCGCATACAAGAGCAAGCCCAAGCTGGACTTTAACCGGCTGAAGGAAATAGCTGAAATTGTGGAGACCCCGCTCGTCCTCCACGGCGGCTCCGGCCTTTCCGACCAGGATTTCCGCAGCGCTATCGCAAACGGCATCAGTAAGGTCAATATTTTCACTGACATCAACGCCGCCTACGCCCGTTATTCCCATGACAACTATACCGAAGGCTGCGGGATTACCGACCTGATGCCGGGCATCACAGATGCGGTAAAAGAAGCTACCCTTGAAAAGATGCGGGTGTTCGGTTGCCCGGGCCATGCCGCGGCGTACCGTGAATATGTGGTGCAGGGCGTTGTGCGCAATGTGATGCAGGCGCTGAAAAAGGGCCGCGGATAAACGTGCTTATCTATACATCTTGTCAAGCCTATGCTGTAAGTCAAACAGCTTTCTATTTGCCTAAAAGAATTCGGATATAGCTCTCAGGCTCCGTCAAGGCTTGTAACCTCGTTAGAGGGGCGTTAGCCGCCTTGGCGGAGCCTGGTCTGTCAGATAGGCAGCAGTTAAGCAAAATCGAAAGCGCGTTCTTTTTGCTACACAAAAATACTCCCACATCATTTGGATGTGAGAGTGACCAAAAAATAATTTTTTAATGATCGATTGCTTTTTTTTAATTTGTCCAAATTTTCATGGATTTCTTTACAAAGGCTGTGTGATATATTTTTACTCATACACTGTACTGAAAAGGTTTTATTGCCGGCATGAAAGATTAACCTATCCATACCACGGCGAATCCCCGCATCCTCGCAGGAGAGCAGCTTCCCCAACCCCAGCTTTTCCTTGATATTCGCAATATACAGCGGCGGTACTTTTAATCCGTATTTCTTTAGTACATACTCACGTATTGTTATACGCAGGCTGTTCCTTATCCCTACCGAGTCCCATCTCCTTGGGCGTGATGCCCACGGGGATAAAAGTGCGGGAAGCAGATTCCCGAGATAGCAAAGCAACCGTCTCCACATGGTTGGTATGTGGGAACATGTCAACGGGCTGAATAGCCTGTACCCGGTAGCCCTTCTGAACCAGAAAGCCGATGTCCCGGGCCTGGGTTTCCGGGTTGCAGGAGATATACACCACCCGCTGCGGCGCCAGCGCCGCCACAGCGCTCAGAAAGGTGCGGCTGCTGCCGGCGCGGGGCGGGTCCATAAACAGTACGTCCAGCTTTTCGCCCGCCTCCTGCATCTGCCGCATAAATTCGCCCGCGTCGCCCTGGTAAAATTCGGCGTTGCCAATGTGGTTGCGCCTGGCATTGGCGGCGGCATCCCGCACGGCGTCCCGGTTTATCTCTACCCCAATGACCCGCCTTGCCCGGCGGCTGGCGATTAAACCGATGGTTCCGATGCCGCAGTAAGCATCCAGTACGCGCTCTTTTCCCGACAGCCCGGCCAGGTCGATGGCCTTTTGATAGAGGACCTCCGTCTGCACGGGATTGATCTGGTAAAAAGAGCTCGCCGAAATTCGGAATACACAGCCGCAGAGGGTGTCCTCAATATATCCCGGGCCGTACAGCACCTTTTCTACCGGCCCCAGCACCATGCTGGTCGAACTGCTGTTGATGTTCATCAGAATAGTGGTGATCTCCGGGTGCCGTTCCCGCAGTGCCGCGACAAAATGATTCTTGGAGGGGAATAGCGGTGTCCCGGTAACAAGCGTTACCATGATCTGCCCGCTTTGAAAACCGCGCTTGACCAGCACATGCCGCAGAAAGCCCCGGCCGCTGTCCTCGTTATAGGGTAGCAGCTTAAAGGAGGGCAGCAGCCCGCGAATGGTGCCGATGATTTCATCGGCCTTCCGGTCCTCTGTCATACAGCTTTCCACCGCCACCACATGGTGCGTACTGGCCTGGTATACGCCGGAGATCACCCGCTTGTCCCGCGTCAGCGCAAAAGCGGCCTGTACCTTATTGCGGTAGTAATAGGGGTTCTCCATGCCCAAAATGGGGGCTACGGTGTGGTATTTGCCGAGCAGCTTCTGCGTTTCCGCCTGTTTCCAGCTCAGCTGGCGCTCATAGCTCATGTTCTGAAGCTGGCAGCCGCCGCATTTCCGGTAGAGCGGGCAGGGCTTGGGGTTTCGCCCGTCTGCCTGCCCGCGGGGCTCCTGTTTTTCCGGCGCAGGTTTTCCGCTCTTTTTTTGTTTATCCCCAGGCTGCTGAGTGCCTTTTGACTGTTTTCTGGTCAATGCAATATCCCTCAATCCATGCTCCCGCCGTGAATAAGGCGGGGTTCTTTCCTGTATTGTACCATTGCCGGCCCGGATTGTACAGCCCTGCCCGTTTCCTTTTCCGGTCCTAGCTGAAAAAGCCTCCCGCCTTTTTGGCCGGGAGGCTGAAATGTATTATTTCCGGCTGCTGCCAGGCAGGCCGTCCGTGCGGTCCTTTGCGAGCTTTACCACCAGCCCGCTGAGAGCCAGCAGGCCCAACAGGTTGGGAATGACCATCAGGCCGTTGAACAGGTCGGATAAATTCCAGACCAGATCCACCTGCTGGGCGGATCCGACGATGACGAAAAGGACGACCAGCAGCGCGTAAACCTTGATGGCCTTCTTGCCGAATAAAGCTTTTACGTTGCTCTGGCCGAAGAAATACCAGCCGATAATGGTTGAAAAGGCGAAAAACAAAATGCAGACGGCGATAAATACGTCCCCGGCATAGCCAAAGGAGGCGTGAAATGCCGCCTGCGCCAGCTCCGTGCCGGTTTTGCCCGAGGAGAGCGCGCCGGACGAGAGAATAACCAGCGCCGTCAGGGTGAGAATGACGAAGGTGTCGATAAAGACGCCCATCATAGCCATGACGCCTTGGTCCCGCGGCCTTTCAACCTTGGCAATGGCATGCGCGTGCGGGGTGGAGCCCATGCCTGCTTCGTTGGAAAACAGGCCGCGCGCCACGCCGAAGCGCATGGCCTTTTGTACCGTAATGCCCGCAACGCCGCCCGCGACCGACTGCGGCGCGAATGCCATGACAAAAATCTGGCGGAACGCCTCGCTCACTGCGGCGTAGTTCATGCATAAAATGACTGCGCAGCCAACGATATAGATCAACGCCATAAAGGGGACGATTTTTTCTGTGACCCAGGCAATGCGCTTGACGCCGCCCAGAAAAATGAACCCGGCTACAACCGCAACGGCGATGCCGGCGGCAACAGCCGGAATGCCGAATGCGCTTTCCATGGCAACGCCGATGGAATTGGATTGCACCATGTTACCCATAAAGCCGAGGGCCAGTATGACCGCGATAGAGAAGAATACCGCCAGGAAGCGGCCGAGCCGGCCCCGGAATGCGGCGCGGATATAATAGATCGCGCCGCCGGTGACCTCGCCGTCGAGAGTGGTCTTATACTTTTGAGCCAGCACCGCCTCGCCGAAGATGGTCGCCATGCCAAAAAAGGCGCTGCCCCACATCCAGAAAATCGCCCCCGGCCCGCCGGAGACAATCGCGGTCGCCGCGCCCGCGATGTTCCCCGTGCCTACCTGTGCCGCAACAGCGGTGGTGAGGGCCTGAAAGGAGCTCATCCCCTCCGCCCCGGCTTTTTTCCCGTTGAGCCTGAGGCCGCCGAACAGGCGGCGGAAGCCCTCGCCGAATTTACGGACCTGAATGAATTTCAGGCGGACGGTAAAATAGATTCCGGTTCCGCAAAGCAGGAAGAGCAGGATATAATCCCACAATACCTTATTCACTGCGTTGACGGTATTTAATATACTATCCATGCTTCTACAGTCTCCTTCTGTTGCAACGACAGCTCAGAACAAACCGGCGGGCGGGACGCAAACAAAAAGCCAAACGGCTTCTCACAGACCGTTTGGCTCCAAAAAACACCTCGCAGAAGCGCCTGTGTACAAGCCACAGGCATGCGGCACAAGGCCGGCGTTTTTCACTCTGTCCTTTTGCCTGAGAGATTAGCGCGTCTTCGCGTCTTACACCTTCGGCCCCCGTAAACGGGATTCTCCAGAGCCACATCCGTTTATAGTCCCCGTCCGCTGCCGGACACCTGAGAGTTTTACTCCTTCGGTAAGCATTGCTGCTGTTTTCCTAAAAACTTCATCTGTCGTTATTCTATTATTTTTATCATAATATATTTTGCAAAAAATGACAATAGCTGCGCCCGGAAAAGAAACAGGGATATTATTTTTATTTTCAGCCGGCGTACGGCGAAGCCATTCGCGCGGTGCGCTTTCATGCCTCAAATACGAAAAGCCGGAAGCAGGGACCCTTGCGCTTGCAAGGCCTCTGCTTCCGGCTTGCGCTGGTTTTCTGTATATTCCGGCTGTTAAGGCTTCAAGGGGCGGCAAGGCTTTTAACGTGCAGGGCAGGCGAGAGAAAAGCGCAGCGGGCTTTTTGTACGCCTTATTCCTCGTTTTTCTGATATTTCAGCTTGGTGGCAATTCCGCCGCGGATATGCCGCTGCGCCTTATTCTCGTCCAGGATGGCTTTTACCTTTTGGTACAGCTGGGGGTCCACATATTTTAGGCGCTGGGCCACGTCTTTATGTACAGTGCTTTTGCTGATGCCGAATTTCTTGGCGGTCTTGCGCACGGTCGCTTCATGCTCAACGATATATTCTCCTAGCTCAATGGCGCGCTCTTCCACAATACCTTTCAAAAAGTCTCCCTCCTGTTTGCGCCCGCCGCTTTATCATGGCGTGGGTGTTCATTACGGTTTATTTATATGAGGGAAAATTTTGGAATATGAGGGCTTTCAGCGGTTGAATTTGAGAAAAACACACCGGCGGGGGTGAAAAAAGCCGCCCTTTGTAAAGGGCGGCCCGGCAAGCAGAAGAATTTTTTATTTTAGGGGGATAAATGGGCCTTAAAAAGCTGCTCATAGGCTGAGA